>Ga0326597_10003924_pt1 | contig 21105 bp, 15 predicted proteins | sample RVTome_12_FD_203789 | JGI IMG/M metagenome (GOLD analysis project Ga0326597, IMG submission 203789) | Soil microbial communities from uranium-contaminated site in the Upper Colorado River Basin, Wyoming, United States - RVT100D185 | ecosystem: Environmental > Terrestrial > Soil > Contaminated >...
GCCGCAGCTCCGGTGGGCACCGGGACGGGGACGACCGGAGGGCCGGGGCAGGGGCCCGGGTCGGGGGGCGGGCAGGGGACGGGCACGGGCACCGGGAGGGGCAGCGACGTGGGCCCTGGCTCGGGGGGCGAAGCCGGTTACATTCTCCCCGCCACGCCGCGGTGGGCGATCTTTCCGCCCCCCGGCGCGCCCTCTGCGGTGCGGGGGCGAGCGCATCTGGTGCGGTTCTGGGTCACGGCGGACGGGCGCGTCACCCGGGTGGAGGTCACTCCCCCGATCAAGGACTCGGGCTACCGCCGCCAGTTCAACGAGCGGATGATGGGGTATCTCTTCACCCCGGCAGCGACGCGCGACGGCCGGCGTATCGATTACGTCGCCAGCGTGACCGTCATCCCGTAGCGATCACCGTCTCACCCTGAAGGCAGGCGGTTCCGATGAACCAGCTGTTCGCCCGGAAGTCGGCGGACCGGCTTCTGGCCGAAGCCCAAGCGCCCGGCCGGCAACTCAAGCGGGTGCTCGGGAAATGGGACCTGACGGCGCTCGGCATCGGTGCCCTGATCGGGGCGGGGATCTTCGCGTCCACCGGCTCGGCCATCGCGGGCGGGGCGGACCATGTCGGCGCGGGCCCCGCCATCGTGCTCTCCTTCATCATCACCGCCACGGCGTGCGCGTTCGCCGCGCTGTGCTATGCCGAGTTCGCGGCGATGGTGCCGATCTCGGGATCCGCCTACACGTATGCCTACGCGTCGCTGGGCGAGTTGGCGGCGTGGATCATCGGCTGGGACCTGATCATCGAATACGCGGTGGGCAACATCGCCGTCGCCATCTCCTGGGCGGGCCACTTCCGCGAGCTGCTCGGGAAATTCGGCGTCACGCTGCCCGCCTGGTTGACGATCGACTACCGCACTGCCTATCAGGCCGCCGACGCCGTGGCGGCGGGCGCGACCGACCCCGCCACGACGTACCTGGCGTCGGCGGTGAGCGGCGCGCCGCACCTCTTCGGATACCCGATCATCGTCAACATTCCCGCGGTCGCCATCGTTGCCCTCATCACGATCGTCCTCGTGTACGGCATCCGCGAGTCGGCGACGACCAACTCGGTGATGGTGGTGGTCAAGGTCGTGATCGTGCTCTTTTTCATCGCGCTCGGGGCGTTCTTTATCCGACCCGAGAACTATACGACGCATGGCGGCTTCGCCCCCAACGGCTTCAAGGGGATCACGAGCGCCGCGGCCATCATCTTTTTCGCCTACATCGGCTTCGACGCGGTCTCCACCGCCGCCGAGGAGACGAAGAACCCCGCCAAGGACATGCCATTCGGGATCCTCATGAGCCTGGTGATCACGACCGTGCTGTACATTCTGGTGGCGCTCGTGATGACCGGGATGGCGCCCTGGAACAAGCTCGACACCGCGGAGCCCATGCTCACCGCGCTGCAGCAGTCCGGCAGCTCGTCCCGGATGCTCGAGTTCGGGCAGTTCGTCATCGCCTTCGGCGCGGTATTCGCGATGGCGTCGGTACTGCTCGTGTTTCAGCTGGGCCAGCCGCGGATCTTCTTTTCGATGGCGCGGGACGGCCTGCTGCCGCCCTTTGCCGCCAAAGTGCATCCGCGCTTTCGCACGCCCCACGTCACGACGATTCTCACCGGCGTGTTCGTGGCCGTGTTCGCGGCTTTCGCCAACATCGACGAGGTCGTGCAGCTCACGAACATCGGGACGTTGTTCGCTTTTGCCGTCGTGGCGGCCGGCGTCTTGATCCTGCATTACCGCGAGCCCCACCGGCCGCGCCCGTTCCGGACGCCGTGGATGCCCTGGACCCCGATCATTGCCATCGCCGCCTGCATTTTCCTCATGATTCAGCTGCCGCTCGTGACGTGGATCCGGTTCATCGCGTGGCTCGGTCTGGGCCTGCTGCTGTACGCGGGGTACGGGTACTGGCATAGCGTCCAGCGGCGCGGCTCCGCCGGGAGTTCGCCGAGCGCATGAAGCTGCATACGAAGATTGTCATCGGCCTCGTCGCGGGGGCGGCGTGCGGTATTCTGGCCTACACCTTCGCGGCCGGCGCTCCCTGGGTCCGGTGGATCGGCGACAACATCGCCGGGCCAGTCGGCCAGATCTTCCTGCGCATGCTCCTGATGACCGTCGTCCCGCTCGTGTTCGCGTCGATTACGCTGGGCGTCGCCCAACTCGGCGACATTCGCAAGGTCGGCCGCGTCGGCGGACGTACGATGGGCTACTTCCTGCTGTCCACGGTGCTCTCGGCGCTGCTCGGCCTGGCGCTCGTGAATCTCGTCCGTCCGGGCGACGGCTTGTCGCCGGCGGTGCGCGACCAACTCATGGCCACCTACGGCGCGCAGGCCGAGGGGATGCAGGCGGCGGGGACCACGAAGTTCGGCATCGACATGTTCGTCAACATCGTGCCGCGCAATCCGATCCAGGCCGCGGCCGGAATGGACATGCTGGGCGTGATTTTCTTCGCGCTCGTCTTCGGGGCCGCGCTCACCATGATCCCGGAGGAGCGGGCGCGGCCGCTCATCAAGGTCGTGGAAGCGCTCGGGGATGCGATCGTGAAGGTCATCGACTTCGCGATGAAGCTCGCCCCCTATGGCGTCTTCGGCCTGATCTTTGTCGTGACGTCGCGCTTCGGCTGGGATCTGCTGGGCCAACTGCTGAAATACGTGCTGGTCGTGCTGGCGGGGCTGTTCATTTACGCCAGCGTGGGATTGTCGGCGCTCGTCCGGATCTTCGGCGGGCTGTCGCCGCGCGTGTTCTGGCAAAAGGCTTGGACCAGCGTCGTCACGGCGTTTTCCACGAGCTCCAGCAACGCCACCCTGCCGACGAACATCGCCGTGGCAGAGAAGGAGCTGAAGATCCCGCCCAAGATCGCCGGCTTCGTGCTGCCGCTCGGGGCGACGATGAACATGAACGGCACCGCGCTCTACGAAGGCGTGACGGTGCTGTTCCTGGCCCAGGTCTTTGGGGTAGATCTGTCGTTTGGGCAACAGGCCGTCGTCGTACTACTCAGCGTCGTGACGGCGATTGGGGCCGCCGGCGTTCCCGGCGGCTCGCTGCCGCTCATCATGGTGGTGCTGGCGACCGTGGGCGTGCGACCCGAAGCGATCGCGATCATCCTCGGGATCGATCGGATTCTCGATATGGCGCGGACGACGCTCAACGTGAGTGGCGATCTGACGGCCGCCGCCTACGTGGCGCGCACCGAAAGTGATTGGGATCCGCGCGCGGTGGCGTCCTAGATCAGCTGCGTGGCGAGCTGCACGGCCCTGACCGGGGCGTCCACGGGCCCGTCCCTGAGGCGGGCCCGCGGCACATGGGCCGTCAACGCGGCGCGCAGCGCCACGAGCAAGGGCGAGGTCGGACGCAGCAGCCCGCCCGCCGTGGCGATCGGGATGGGCTCGGTGCCGGGAAAGTGGCGCGCCAGGACGCCCACCAGCCGCGCCAGCTCCGCCGCCGCCTCGTCCACGGCGCGCTGCGCCACTGCCTCGCCTTCCCGCGCCGCGTTCAAGACGTGGGGCGCGAGCGCCGCGACCTGGGCCGGGTTCGCCGTGGCCGTCCAGCGGATCACGTCGTCCATGTGCCGGAGCCCGAGCGCCACGAGGAGGCGCTCGAGCAGGGTGGACGATTCCTCCGGCTCATCGGTCGCGCGCGCTGCCGCGGCCAGCGCCCGCCGCCCGAGCCAGTAACCGCCCCCCTCGTCGCCGAGCTGCCACCCGTACCCGCCCGAGCGGTGCAGCCGACCATCCGGGCTGCGGGCGAAGGCGATCGACCCCGTGCCGGCGTTGATGAGAATCCCCGGCCCGTCGCCGAACGCCGCGGCCAGGCCGACTTCGCTGTCGCCGGCGACGCGGACCCGGCGCGCGACCTGCGCGGCGATGAGCGCGGCGGCGAGCTCGTGCTGCTCGGGCTCACGCCCCGCGCCCGCGGCGCCGACCATCGCGGCGTCGGCGGGGAGCGCGACGCCGGCCGCCGCGGCGGCGCGCCGGGCGATGTCGGCGATCACCGCGGCCGAGGCCTCCGCGCCGCCCGGGCGCATCGCGGAACCAGGGCCCTCGGCGCGCGCCAGGACCCGGCCGTCGCCGTCACCGACGACGACGGCGGTGTGGGAGCCACCGGCGTCGATACCGAGAAAGAAGGAGGTCGGTTCCGTCATCGTGTGACCGGCCGACCGTCTGCCGCGTCCTCTAGGGACCGCCCGAATTCGGCGGACACCATGCCCACCGCCACCGTGACCGCCGTCCCCAGCGGCACGTACCACGGCCACGCGAGCCCCGGGAGCAGCCGGAGCGGGAACCCCAGCACGACCGGGATCATCAGGGCGACGCCGGCGACGATCGCGATGATCACGTCCCGCTGGCGCGCGCGGGGCCAGAGCCCGCCGAGCAGGTAGCTGCCGAGCAGGCCGCCGTAGGTGATCGAGGCGATCGACAGGGCGAGGACGACGACGGGGGTGTTGCGATCGCGGAACAGCATCGCGCCGCCCACGAGGATCGCGGCCCAGAGGAGCGTCATCCCGCGCCCGACCTTGAGGAGGTGGCCGGCATCGGTACGGCCCGTCAGGGCGGCGTAGAAGTCGTGCGTAGATGCGGACGCCAGCGAATTCAGGGATGATGCCACGGTGCTCATCGCCGCCGCGAGAATCGCGGCGACGACGAGTCCCGCCAAGCCGGCCGGGAGATGCTCGACGACGAACGTGGGGTAGATCAGGTCGCTGCTCGCGAAGTCGGGCCGGTCGGCGCCCGCCATCCATAGCGTCGTGCCCACGAGCAGGAACAGCGCGAACTGAGCGATGACGAGCACGCCGGATCCGACAAGGGCCTTCCTCGCGTCGGGCAGGCTCCGCGCCGCGAGCAGGCGCTGCACGATGAGGTGATCGGTGCCGTGCGAGGCGGCCGAGAGCAGCGCGCCGCCCACGAGGCCGCCCCACAGCGTGTAGGTCGTCTTGAAGGAGAAGCTGGGATCGATGACCGCGAGCTTGCCTGCCGCCCACGCCTGTGCAAGCCCGCCATCGGCGAGCTGGAGCGCCACGATGATCGTGGCGATGCCGCCCAGCAGGTAGAACACGAGCTGCACGACGTCCACCCAGACGACCGCCCGCAGGCCGCCGACCCACGTGTAGAAAACCGTCACGATGCCGACCGCGAGGATCCCGGCGGGAATGCTCCAGCTCGTGATGATCGCGAGCGGGATCGCGGTGGCGAAGACGCGCACCCCGTCGCCCAGGGCCCGGGTCACGAGGAACGCTCCCGACGCGACGCGCCGGGCGGCGGGGCCGAAGCGGCGCTCGAGCCGCTGGTAGGCGGTTTCCTGGGTGCCCTCGAAGTAGCCGGGGAGGAGCAGGGCGGCGACGCCGAGGCGCCCCACGAGATACCCGAACGAGAGCTGCAGGAACGTGAGATCGCCGCGCGCGGCAATGCCCGGCACCGAGATCACGGTGAGGGCGGACGTCTCGGTCGCGACGATCGACAGCATGATGGCCCACCACGGCAGGCCGCGGCGGCCCAGGAAATAGTCCGCCGCGTCGCGCTGGCGGCCGGCGAGCAGCAGCCCCGCCACCATGACCGCGGCGAAGTACACGACGATGACGGCGATGTCGAGCGGGCGCACGACTCAGGCGTCCCAGAGGCAAAACGGCCCGCGACGGGCGCGGGCCGGGACTGCCGAATCGGATGACGGCAATGCGGTCAGACGGTGAAGGACGACCCGCAGCCGCAACCGCCGGACGCGTTCGGGTTCTCGAACGCGAAGCCGGATTCCTGAAAATTGCTCTTGTAGTCGATCACGACGCCATTCAGGTACTGGGCGCTGAACTCGTCCACGAACAGCCGCACGCCCGCGCTCGCGATGACCACGTCGTCCGCCCCGGGCTGGGGTTCGACGCTCAGGCTGTAGCGGAACCCGGAGCAGCCGCCCGGCAGCACGGCGACGCGGAGCCCCACGGTATCGGGGGCCGCCTGCTCTTCCGCCAGGAACTTGCGGACTTCCTCGCCCGCGCGTTCCGTGAGGGTCAGGGTGACGGTCGGCTTCTGGGTGGTGCTCATTACTATCCTCCGGTCTGGGCGCAACTTAGGGAGGCGGCGCGGCGCTGTCAACGGTGCCGGCCCGGAACGTCGTGTCACGCTGCAGGTTCCGCGCGATGATCGCGAACGCCGCGATCGCCGCCACACCGAACGCCAGCGCCGCCGCGACGGTTCCGACGAGCAGCTGGCCGATGGCGAACAGCGCGGCATACACCGCGATCCAGCCCGCCACCCAGTTCACCCACGACATGGCGCCCCCGGGGATCGGATCGTTCACAAACCCGAGCCGGGCAGCCACGACCCGCCAGCCCGGCCCGCCGGGCCGCACCTGGCGGTAGAACCGCTCGAGGGTCTCGGCCGATTCTGGCTGCGTGAGGAAGGTCGCGGCCACCCAGGCGACGGTGGTCGCCGCGACGGTGATCAGCAAGGCCGCCGGATCGTCGGCGGAGAGGTGCCCGAACCGCCACACGGCGATCGATACGACGAACGACGCCCCCATCGCCACCAGCTCGCTCCAGGCGTTGATGCGCCACCAGTACCACCGGAGGATGAGCACCAGCCCCGTCCCCGCACCGATGCCGAGCAGAATGCGCCAGCCGGCTTCGATCGTGCCGAGGAATCGCATCACGACGAGGGCGAGGACCATGAGGACGGCCGTGGCGACCCGCGACACGAGCATCTGCTCGCGGGTGGTCGCGGCTGTGCGGACGAACCGCAGCCAGAAATCGTTCACGAAGTACGACGTCCCCCAGTTGAGGTGCGTCGCGATCGTGCTCATGTAGGCGGCCGCGAAGGCCGCGAGGAGGAGGCCGCGCAGTGGCGAGGGCAGGAGGTCCACCATCGCCCGGGCGTAGCCGCGGCCGGGGTCGGCGCCCGACGCCGCCAGGTCGGGATAGGTCACCGCGGCGAACAGGCCCACGAGGATCCAGGGCCAGGGCCGCAGCGCGTAGTGGGCGATGTTGAACCACAGGGTGGCGAGCAGGCCGTGGCGCTCGTCCTTGCTGGACATGATGCGCTGCGCGACATAGCCGCCGCCGCCCGGCTCCGCGCCGGGATACCAGGACGCCCACCATTGCACGGCCAGGAACACGAACAGCGATGAGAGCGGCAGCCAGCCGCCATGGAGCGGCGGCAGGATGCCGAGGGCGGCGTCGCGGCTGCCGAAGTGCTCGGCGGCGAGAGTGGCGAGCCGGTCGAGGCCGCCGACTCGCTTGACGGCCAGCACGGCGAGCACGACTGACCCGCCCATCGCGACGAAGAACTGGAAGAAGTCCGTCACGATCACGCCCCACAGCCCGGACAGGATCGAATACCCCGCCGTGATGAGGAACAGCAGCGCGGCGACCCGCCATCCCGACATGCCGAGCGTGATCTGCAGGATGTCGGCCATCGCCTTCGTCACCCAGCCCATGATGATCAGGTTGATGGGCAGGGCGAGGTACAGCGCCCGCGCGCCGCGCAACACGGCGGCGGGCCGGCCGCCGTAGCGCAGCTCGACGAACTCGACGTCGGTGAGGACGCCCGCCCGGCGCCACAGCCGTGAGAAAAAGAACACGGTGAGGAGCCCTGAGAGCGCCATGTTCCACCACAGCCAGTTGCCGGCCACGCCGTACTTCACCACCAGTGCCGTGACGACGAGGGGCGTGTCCGCGGCGAACGTCGTCGCGACCATCGACGTCCCGGCGAGCCACCAGGGGAGACTCCGTCCGGAGAGGAAGTAGTCCGTCAGCGAGCGGCCCGCCCGCCCGGTGTAGTACAGCCCGATCGCGGCCGACACCACGAAGTAGACGGCGATGATCAGCCAGTCGGCGAAGGACAGGGTCATGGCTCCCCGAGGGTGAGGGCGTGGACCACGAGGTCGGCCACGCGGGGCCGGACGCGGATGATGCGGCCGTTCTCGCGGGTCGGGTGGACGCGGTTCGTGAGGAGGATGATGACGAGGTCGCGCTCGGGATCCAGCCAGATCGACGTCCCCGTGAACCCCGTGTGCCCGAACGCGTGGGGCCCGAGCTTGGTGCCGCCGCTCGAGTTGTCCGACGGGGTATCCCACCCCAAGGCGCGGGAGGAGCCGGGAGGGAATCCCTGACGCTTCGTGAACGCGCGCACCTGCCCGGAGTCGCGGCGCCACGCGCCGAGCAGCCAGCTTGCGAACCGCGCCAGGTCCGGCGCCGTGCTGAACAGCCCCGCGTGCCCCGATACCCCGCCGAGCTTCCACGCGTTCTCGTCGTGGACCGTGCCGCGGATGATCGTGCCGTCCTGGCTCCGCTCCGTCGGCGCGATCCGGTCACGCCACGCGGGAGGCGGCAGGAAGCGCGTGCTCGTCATCTGGAGCGGCTGGAACAGGCGGCGATCGAGGTAGCCATCGAGCCGCTCGCCGGTGATGGCCTCGACGGCCTGCGTGAGCACGATGGCGCCGAGATCCGAGTACACGAACGTGTCGCCCGGCTGACGCACGAGCGGTGTGGTGTCGGTGAGCGCGAGCGCGGTCGCGCGCGTGGTCGCCTCGGTGTAAAGCGGGCGCCAGGCGGGAAGCCCAGACGAGTGCGTGAGGAGATGCCGGATCGTGACGCGTTCCTTGCCCGGTCCCTGAAAGGCGGGCACGTAGCGCGCGACGGACGCGTCGAGATCGAGCTTGCCTTCCTGCACGAGCATCATGCACGCCGTCGTCAGGCCGATGACCTTGGTCAGCGACGCCAAGTCGTACACGGTCTCGGGGGTGACGGGGCGCGGGTCGTCGATGCCGTAATGACCCACGGCGGCGAGGAGCACGACCTTGCCCTGGTACCCGACGGCGACGACGGCCCCGGGAAACGCGCTGTCCACCTGCGAGCGCAGATACCCGACGACCGGATCGAACCGCGGGTCGGCTTGTGCCGGAGCCGGGGCGGGAGCCACGCCGGCCGGCCCGCACGCCACCAGCGCGCAGAGCGCCGCGGCGCGCCGCATCACGGCGTGACGACCGGCGCGAGGGGCGGGGGTGGCGGCAGCGTCGAGTCGGGGACGACGAGCCCGTGGCCGATGGGGTACGCCGGCGGAATCCGAATCGGGAGCGTCCCGCGGATCGGGGACCAGCCGAGCAGCGCCCGCGCGACGGCGCGCTCGGCGGCGCGCACGCCGCTCCAGGCGATCAGGTAGGACTTCACCGTCGGCGTCTGGCTGAGCAGGTACGGGCTCCCGAGCGACACCAGAACGGTGGGCTTCGCCGAGTCGGTGGCCGCGATCAGCCGGGCGAGCGAATCGGGGAGCGCGATCGTGCCGCGCCCGGAGATCGGGCGGACGTTGGCCGCGAACACGACGGTGGGGGCGCGGGCGATCGCCGCGCGCGCCGAATCGTACGATTGCGGTCCCGACATGGGCCACAACCGGAAGAACGTGACCGTGTCGCCGCCCTTCTGGAGTGCCTCCAGGATGCGTTGGCCGACCGACCCGTTCTGCTCGTCGCCGTAGGCGACGAGGGTGAGGCGGCTGCGGGCGGCGCGGAGGCGCGCCAGCGTGCCCGCCGTGTCCCGCACCAGGGTGAGGGCGCGGCCGGCGACGTCGGTGGCGAGGTCCTGGAACGCCTTCGAGCCGACGATCCGCATGATCGAGTCGAGCGGCACGGTGCGGCGTTCGAACAGGCCGAGCCGCCGCTTGATCTCGAGCACGCGGCGCACCGAGGCATCGAGCCGCTCGGCGGCAATCCGGCCGTTTTGGGCCGCAGCGACCATCGCGGCGATCGCGGAATCGGGGTCGGCGGGAATGAGGAGGAGGTCCGAGCCGGCGAGGAAGGCGCGGACGGTGGCTTCACCGGCGCCGAACTTCGCCACGATGGCACCCATTTCCAGGGCGTCGGTGACCACCAGGCCGCGGAACTTGAGCGAGTCGCGCAGCAGACCGGTGAGCACGGCGGCGGACAGCGTGCCGGGGTCGCCCCCACCGGTCAGGGCCGGGAAGGCGATGTGGGAGCTCATCACCACCTCGGCCCCCGCGTCGATCCCGGCACGGAACGGCACGAGCTCGAGTGTGTCGAGGCGGCCGTAATCGGCCCGGATGACCGGCAGCCCGATGTGCGAGTCGGTCTCGGTGTCGCCGTGCCCCGGGAAGTGCTTCAGGGTGGCGAGCATCCCGTTGTCCTGGAGGCCGTGGACGTAGGCGCGCACGAGCCGCGCCACCGCGCGCGGGTCCTCGCCGAAGGAGCGGACGTTGATGATCGGGTTCAACGGATTGTTGTTGACGTCGGCGTCGGGAGCGAAGTTGACGTGGATCCCCACCGCGCGCCCCTCGAGCGCGGCCACGCGCCCGATCGTGTACGCGTCCCGCTCTTGGCCGGTGGCGCCCGCCGCCATGATCATCGGAAACGCGGTGGCGCCCACGACGCGCATGCCGGCCCCCCACTCGAGGTCCGCCGAGATGAGGAGCGGGAGGCGCGAGCGGCTCTGCAGCGCGTTGAGCTTGCCCGCGATGTCGAACGGCGAGCCGACCGAGATGATGATCCCGCCCACCTCGAGCGAATCCACCCAGCGGACGGCGACCTGGAAAGCGGAGTCGTCGAGGGCGGTGTAGCTTCCCGCCAGCCAGGGGACGACGAGCTGGGCGACTTTCTGGCGGGTCGTGAGCGAAGCGAGCAGAGCATCGGCGGATGCAGGCGTGGGCGGGACCGCCCGACCGCCCGACCGCCCCACCGCCTGACCCCCGGCACATCCGGCCAGCAACGCCACTATTAGGAGTCTATGCGCGCGCATCGTCTCGTGTGGTTACTGGGTTCGATCGCCTGCGCCGCCCCGGCCCCGGCGCCCGCGCAGGTCCGGCCCGGCATCGAAGTGCTGCTCGCCGACTCGTCGTACTTGATCGCCGGCAAGCGTCTCGGTCTCCTCACCAATCATACCGGCGTCGATCGCCAGGGCCGGCGGGACGTGGATCTCCTGCGCACGGCGCACGGCGCACGGCTCACGGTCTTGTTCAGTCCCGAGCACGGCTTCCACGGCACCGAAGACCGCTCCGGGTTGCCCGACGCCACGGACTCCGCCACCGGCCTCCCAATCTACAGTCTTTACGGCGGATCGCGCGCCGCCGCCCGCGCCGCGCTCGATTCGGTGGATGTGCTGCTGATCGATCTCCAGGACATCGGCGCCCGCTACTATACCTACATCGCGACCGCCGCGTCGTTGATGCGGGACGCGGCGCGGGCCGGGAAGCGCGTCCTCGTGCTCGACCGCCCGAATCCCATCGGCGGGCGCGAGGTCCAGGGCAACGTGCGCGCCCAGGCGGGCGACCCCGACTCGGCCTTCGTCGGTTTCCTGCCTGTCGCGATGCGGCACGGCATGACGTTCGGCGAGCTGGCGCGGATGGCCAACGCCGTGCTCGGCCTCGGCGCCGACCTGGTGGTCGTCCCCGCCGCGGGGTGGAAGCGGAACATGCCGTACGACAAGACCGGCCTGCCGTGGGTGAAGCCGTCCCCCAACATGCCGGACTTGGAGAGCGCGCTGCATTACCCGGGGCTGTGCCTGTTGGAGGGCACCAACGTCTCGGTGGGCCGGGGGACCGGCGTCGCGTTCCAGGTGATCGGCGCGCCGTGGCTCGACGCCGACGCCGTGCGGCGCCGACTTTCCGGCGCCGCTCTCGACGGGGTCGAGGTGACGCCGATCGCGTTCACGCCGCGTGGGCCCACCGACCGCAAGTACGACGGTCAGGAGCTCCGGGGCCTCCGATTGCGCGTCACCGATCCCAAGCAATACGACCCGACGCGGCTCGCCGTCGCGCTGCTCGCCGCGATCCGCGCGAGCCATCCGCGCGACTTGAAAATCAATGCCGAGAGCTTCGATCGCCTGGCAGCGGGCCCGGATCTGCGGCGGGCGCTCGAAGCGGGACGGCCGGCGTGGCAGATCTGGGCGACGTGGGAGCGCGACCTCGCCCGGTTTCGCGCGGCCCGCGCCAAGTACCTGCTGTACTGAGCACGTCGGCGGGGGGGGGTGGTTTCGTTGCGGAACGGGTACGGGAATGCCGGGGAGGGGATAAGTTACCGCATGCCTCAGCGCGCCATCTCGGCGCTGGCGTTGATCGCCACTACGGCGTGCGCCACTGCCACCCAGCAATCGCCATCGAGCAGCGTCCCGTCTCCTTTCACCGCGGAGCAGGCCAGGGCCGACAGCGTCCGGTCCGCCTACACCGCGGCGGACGTGCACTTCATGACCGGCATGATCCATCATCACGCGCAAGCAGTGCTGATCGCCGGATGGGCGCCCACACACGATGCGAGCCAGTCGTTGCGCGCGCTGTGCGAGCGGATCGTCGTGGGGCAGCGCGACGAGATCGCGCTCGCCACGCACTGGCTCCAGCAACGGCACGAGACGGTGCCCGACGCGTCGCACGACATGATGCCGGGGATGGACCACTCGATGATGATGCCCGGCATGTTGACCGCCGAGCAGCTGGGGCAGTTGCACGGTGCGCGGGGCGCCGAGTTCGACCGTCTGTTCCTGACGTTCATGATCCAGCACCACCGGGGTGCCATCACGATGGTCAACGAGCTCTTTGCCTCGCAGGGCGGTGGCGAGGAAGAGATCATGTACCGGTTCGCCTCCGACGTGTTCGCCGATCAAACCACCGAAATCGACCGCATGCAGAAAATGCTCGCCGCCCTCCTGTTCCAAGGCCCCTCATAGGGAATCAGCCATGCCATCGAGAATCAATGTTCGCTCTTTGTCGTTCGTGATCGGGGCTCTGTCCCTGAGCGCGTGCGCCACGTCGAGGACCGACATGTCCACGACGGCGCCCCGGCCCGACCCCCGGGTGGGCCTGCGCGCCGGCTGGATGGACGCCGCCGAAGCCGCCTGGAACATGCGCGTCGTCTCGCGGACGCCGCCGTCCGCGGACTTCATCCATCCCAACAACCCGGGCGACTTCGGCGTCATCAATTCGGACCTGTCGTTCACGGGGCCGTACGTCATTCAGGGCAACTTCTCGGGCCTCCAGGTGTGGGACATCTCCAATCCCCAGAGCCCCCGCTTGCACAGGGCCTTCGTCTGCCCCGGGTCGCAGAGCGACGTCTCGGTATATCGCAACCTGCTGTTCGTGTCCGGTGAGGCCCTGAACGGGCGTACGGACTGCGGCACGCAGGGCGTGTCCGACACGGTGAGCCATGACCGGCTCCGCGGGATCCGGATCTTCGACATCACCGACATCGCGAATCCCCGGCACATTAGCGACGTGCAGACCTGCCGCGGTTCGCACACGCACACCGTGGTGACGTCCCCGACCGACGCGGACAACGTGTACATCTACGTGTCCGGCTCGGCGCCGGTCCGCTCTCCGAGCGAACTCGCGGGGTGCTCCAGCGCGCTCCCCGACTCGAATCCGAACAGCGCCCTGTTCCGGATCGAAGTCATCCAGGTTCCCTTGGCGCACCCGGAGCAGGCGCGGATCGTGAGCTCGCCGCGCATCTTCCAGGGCCTCGTGGCACCCGCCCAGCACCCCGAGGCGGCCGAAGACCTTGCCGCCGCGGCGCGGGCTGCGGCGGACGCGCGCGCCAAGGGTGGATACACCGCGACGGTGAACGGCATGGAAATCATCCTGGGCCCGGGATTCGTCAGAGTCCGGCTCGATAGCATTGTGAAGGCGCGGGGTGGGACCGGGACGCCGACGGCGGCGGACACCGCCACGCTGCGGACCAATGTCCAAGGCATCGTGGACCGGATCGTCAACCCGCCCAACCGCGGTACCGGCCCCCGTCCGGGACCGACCCAGTGCCACGACATCACCGTCTATCCGGCCATCGGCCTGGCGGGCGGCGCCTGCGGGGGCTACGGCCTCTTGCTCGACATCCGCGACGTCGCGAATCCGCGGCGGATCGGCGCGGTCGCCGACTCCAACTTCTCCTTCTGGCACTCGGCGACGTTCAATAACGACGGCACGCAGATCCTGTTCACGGACGAGTGGGGTGGAGGGTTGCAGGCGCGCTGCCGGCCGACGGACAAGCCCGAGTGGGGGGCGAACGCGATCTTCACGCTGTCGGGCAACACCATGACGTTCAAGAGTTACTACAAGCTGCCCGCGCCGCAGACCGCGAATGAGAACTGCGTGGCGCACAACGGCACGTTGATTCCCATCCCCGGGCGGGACATCATGGCGCAGGGCTGGTATCAGGGAGGGATCTCCGTGTTCGACTGGACCGATCCGGCCCATCCGCGGGAGATCGCCTTTTTCGACCGCGGCCCGATGGACTCGACCAAGCTGCTCGGCGCCGGATCGTGGTCGGCGTATTGGTATAACGGCTACATCGTGAGCTCCGAGATTGCGCGCGGACTCGACATCCTCGAGCTGCAGCCCAGCGGATTCCTCTCGCAGAATGAGATCGACGCCGCGAAGCTGATCCACTTCGACTACTTGAACGCCCAGGACCAGCAGAAGCTGGTGTGGCCCGCCAGCTTCGTCGTGGCGCGCGCCTACCTGGACCAGCTCGCGCGCTCGAACGGCCTGGCGCCCGACAAGGTGTCTGCCGCGAGGAATGCCCTCTCCCGCGCCGAGCAGTGGTCGGGGCAGCGGCGCCGTGATGCGCTCACCCGGCTGGCGACGCAGCTGCATGGGGACGCGCAGGGCGCGGCCGACCAGGCGAAGGCGCAGACGCTCGCGGCAGCGGTGACGGATCTGGCGAACGCGCAGCGCTGACGGCCTTTCCGCGCCCGCCCGGGGCTATTACTTTCCCGCGGGCTATGAACGTCATCCCGCAAAGTGTGAAGGACGGCTTCGTGCGGCTCGTCGGGCCGCTCGCCCGCGCCTTCATTCGCGCGGGTATCCATCCGAACGTCATCACCACCATTGGCACGCTGATCGTCGTCGGCGCGGGCGTCGCGTTCGGGTTCGGTGAGATCCGGGTCGGGGGACTGCTGCTGCTCGCCAGCGGGCTGTTCGACATCCTCGACGGGCAGGTGGCGCGGCTGGGCGGGATGACCACGACCTTCGGCGCGTTCTACGACTCGACCCTCGATCGCGTCGGCGAGTCGGCCGTCTTTGCCGGGCTGGCGATCTACTTCGAACGGGGCGGCGTGCCGCCGGCGCGGGAGACGCTGGCGGTGGCGTTCGCGCTCGCCGCGCTGGCGATGTCGCTCCTGGTATCGTACACGCGCGCGCGGGCCGAAGGGCTCGGCATCGAGTGTACGGTGGGGATCGCCGCCCGGGCGGAACGGATCCTGCTGCTCGGGGCGCCCGCCATGTTCTTCGGGCCGGGCCGGGACGGGGCGTTGCTGTTCTGGATCGTCGCTATTCTCGCGCTCGCCGCCACCGTGACGGTGGGGCAGCGCGTGCTGCACGTTGCGCGCGTCGCGGGCGCCGCGCCGAGACCCGTGATGAAGCGGGAAACGTTGCCCGGGGTCGCCGCCGCCCGCCGGAAAGGACATTGATCGTGCCGCAACAGAAGACCGGACGGGACATCGCGCCCGCTACAGGGAAGCTGGGCGTCATGCTGGTGGGCCTCGGGGCCGTGTCCACGACCTTCATCGCGGGGGTCGAGAACGTCCGCCGCGGGCGCGCGCTGCCGATCGGGTCGCTCAGCCAGATGGCGACGATCCGGCTGGGCAAGCGCACCGACAAGCGGGTTCCCAAGCTCAAGGATTTCGTGCCGCTCGCCGACTTGAACCAGCTCGTGTTCGCAGCCTGGGACCCGATTCCCGACGACGCCTACACGGCGGCGCTGAAGGCCGGGGTGCTGGACCGGCACGAGCATGTGGAGCCGATCAAGGACTTCCTCCAGCACATCAAGCCGATGCCCGCCGCCTTCGATCAGTACTACGTGAAGCGGCTGCAGGGCACGAATGTGAAGCGCGGGAAGACCAAGCGGGAGCTCGCCGAGCAGCTGCGCGAGGACATCCGCGCGTTCAAGAAGACCGCAGGGGTGGCTCGCGTCGTCATCGTGTGGTGCGCGTCGACGGAGATATTCCTCACGGCGGGGCCGGCGCACCAGTCGCTCGCGGCGTTCGAGCAGGCGATGGAGCAGAACGATCCGTCGATCGCCCCATCCATGTTGTACGCGTACGCGGCGTTGATGGAGAACGTCCCCTTCGCGAACGGCGCCCCGAACTTGACGGTCGACCTTCCCGTCATGGAACGCCTCGCCGAGGAGCGCAAGATCCCGATCGGCGGCAAGGACTTCAAGACCGGTCAGACGATGATGAAGAGCGTGCTCGCGCCGGCGTTGAAGGCGCGGATGCTCGGGCTGGCGGGTTGGTACTCGACGAACATCCTGGGCAACCGCGACGGCGAGGTGCTCGACGATCCGGAGTCGTTCAAGACGAAGGAGGAGTCGAAGCTCGGCCTCCTCGAGCACATTCTGCAGCCCGAGCTGTATCCCGAGCTCTACGGCAAGATCTACCACAAGGTGCGGATCAACTACTATCCGCCCCGCGGAGACAACAAGGAGGGCTGGGACAACATCGACATCTTCGGATGGCTCGGCTATCCGATGCAGATCAAGGTCGATTTCCTCTGCCGCGACTCGATCCTGGCTGCGCCGATCGTGCTCGACCTCGCGCTCTTCTTCGATCTCGCGCACCGGGCCGGCCTCTCGGGCATCCAGGAGTGGCTGTCGTTCTACTTCAAGGGTCCGCAGACCGCGCCCGGGCTGTACCCCGAGCACGACCTCTTCATTCAGCACACGAAGCTCAAGAACACGCTGCGCTGGATGATGGGAGAAGAGCAGATCACGCACCTCGGGGTCGAGTACTACGAGTACGCCGACAAGTAGCCTTCATTCCATCCGCCACGATCTCAGGAGACCGTCGTCGATGACGCAGCCGACGCTGACCGCCGCGCTCGCCCTCGCGGGCCTCATGTTCCTCGCATCCGCCGCCGCGCACCCGGCGGCGGCGCAGACCCTCGCGCCGGCGCCCGCCGCAGTGCAGCATGCCGCGGGCGGCGAGGCGTCCCTGGTCCTCCCCGACCTCTCCCGGGCGACGTTCCTGGGAGGCATCGGCGGCCGCGCCCTGCTCAGCTGGGGTCTCGTGATGTGTGCGCTGGGCCTGCTGTTCGGCCTCGCCATCTACACCCAGCTCAAGAACCTCCCGGTGCACCGGGCGATGCGAGAGATCTCCGAGCTCATCTACGAGACCTGCAAGACCTACCTGATCACGCAGGGTCGCTTCCTGCTTGTGCTGTGGCTCTTCATCGGGGCGATCGTGGCGCTGTACTTCGGGGCGCTCGCCCGCACCGTGGACGCGAGCGGCGCGGTGGTGCGGGGCTTTCCGGCGATCAAGGTGATCGTCATCCTGCTGTTCAGCCTGATCGGCATCGCGGGCAGCTACGGCGTGGCGTGGTTCGGGATCCGCGTGAACACCTTCGCGAATTCGCGCACGGCCTTCGCGAGCCTGACCGGCAAGCCGTTCCCCGGCCACGAGATCCCGCTCAAGGCGGGGATGAGCATCGGCATGCTGCTCATCAGCGTCGAGCTGTTGCTCATGCTCTGCATCCTGCTGTTCGTACCGGGCGACTACGCCGGCCCGTGCTTCATCGGGTTCGCCATCGGCGAGTCGCTGGGCGCGGCGGCGCTGCGCGTCGCCGGCGGGATCTTCACCAAGATCGCGGACATCGGCGCCGACCTGATGAAGATCGTCTTCAAGATCAAGGAAGACGACGCGCGCAACCCCGGCGTCATCGCGGACTGCACGGGCGACAATGCGGGCGACTCGGTGGGCCCCAGCGCCGACGGCTTCGAGACCTACGGCGTCACGGGCGTCGCGCTCATCACGTTCATTTTGCTCGCCGTGCACGACCCGCTGGTGCAGGTCCAGCTGCTCGTCTGGATTTTCGTGATGCGTGTCACGATGATCGTCGCGTCGGGGCTGTCGTACTTCGTCAACGCCGCGATCACGAAGGCCCGGTACCGGACCGTGGACCGCATGAACTACGAGGCGCCGCTCACCCAGCTCGTGTGGCTGACCTCGCTCGTCTCGGTCGCGCTCACCTTCATCGTCTCCTCGCTCATCATCCCCGAGGTCGGGGGCGACGTGACGCTGTGGTGGAAGCTGTCGCTGGTGATCACCTGCGGCACGCTCGCGGGCGCGATCATCCCGGAGCTCGTGACCGTGTTTACGTCGCTCAAGTCGGCCCACGTACGGGAGATCGTGACCTCGTCGCGCGAGGGAGGCGCCTCGCTCAACATCCTGTCGGGCTTCGTTGCGGGGAACTTCAGCGCCTTCTGGCTGGGCATGGCGATGCTGGCGCTGATGGCGATCGCCTTCGGCGTGAGCACCGCCGGGCTCGGCGGTCTGATGCTGGCCCCCGCGGTGTTCGCCTTCGGGCTGGTGGCGTTCGGCTTCCTCGGCATGGGGCCGGTCACCATCGCCGTGGATTCCTACGGCCCCGTGACCGACAACGCGCAATCGGTGTACGAGCTGTCGACCATCGAGCAGTTGCCGAACATCAAGGCCGAGATCAAGAAGGACTTCGGTTTCGACGTCGACTTCGCGCGCGCCAAGGAGAACCTCGAGGAGAACGACGGGGCGGGGAACACCTTCAAGGCGACGGCCAAACCGGTGCTCATCGGCACCGCCGTCGTGGGCGCCACCACGATGATCTTTTCGATCGTCCTGGGTCTCACCGAGGGGCTGCGGCCGGAGCTCGTGAACAACCTGTCCATCCTGCACCCGCCGTTCCTGCTGGGGTTGATGGCGGGCGGCGCCGTGATCTACTGGTTCACGGGCGCTTCGACGCAGGCCGTCACGACCGGCGCCTACCGCGCCGTCGAGTTCATCAAGGCGAACATCAAGCTCGAGGGCAGCACCAAAGCCTCCGTGGCCGACAGCAAGAAGGTGGTGGAGATCTGCACGCAGTACGCGCAGAAGGGGATGTTCAACATCTTCCTCACGGTGTTCTTCGCGACGCTCGCCTTCGCCTTCGTCGAGCCGTACTTCTTCGTGGGCTACCTCATTTCGATCGCGCTGTTCGGGCTCTATCAGGCGGTCTTCATGGCCAACGCCGGCGGCGCGTGGGACAACGCGAAGAAGATCGTCGAGATCGAGTTCAAGCAGAAAGGCACGCCGCTGCACGACGCCACCGTGGTCGGCGACACGGTCGGCGACCCGTTCAAGGACACCTCGTCGGTCGCCATGAATCCGATCATCAAGTTCACGACGCTGTTCGGGTTGCTCGCCGTCGAGCTCGCCGTTTCGCTGACGGCGGAGCGCGGCGCCACCCTCAGCCACCTGCTCGCGGCGGCGTTCTTCGCCGTGGCGCTCGTGTTCGTGTGGCGCTCGTTCTACCGCATGCGGATCGAGACACGGTAGGGACCGCCCGGTGACCCCCGCCCAGATCGCGGTCACCGCTGGCGGCGTCGCCGCCATCGCCTGGGTGCTGTGGTACTTCCTGCTGTCCCGCGGGAGCGCGGTGGCGGCTGCGGTCGCGGGAGGCGTGCAGGAAGTGCGCGTGACGGTGAAGGGCGGCTACACCCCCGACACGATCGTCGTGCAGGCGGGCAAGCCGGTCCGACTCCAGTTCTACCGCGACGAGACCGCCGACTGCTCCGAGCGCGTGGTATTCGAGCGGTTCGGTATCAACCAGGAGCTGCCGGCCTTCCAGACGACCACCGTCGAGTTTACCCCGACGGAGGCCGGCGAGTATCCGTTCCGCTGCGGCATGAACATGCTGAAGGGTCTGCTCGTCGTGGAGCCCCCGGGCGACCGCCGGGCCGCCGCCTCACCCCACAAGTTCCATGAGTAAGGCGCGGATTCTCCTCCCCATCGAGGGCATGAGCTGCGCCAGCTGCGCCGTGACGGTCCAGGAGGCGCTGCAGGGCGCGGCCGGGGTCGCGTCCGCGGCGGTGAACTACGCGACCGCCAAGGCGGCGGTCGACTACGACGACGCCCAGACGAACGTCGGCCAGCTCATCAAGACGGTGCGCGACGCGGGCTACAACTGCGGGAAGGCGACCGTCACCTTCAGCGTCACCGACCTCCACTACGCGCCCAGCGTCGCGCCGCTCGAGCGCGCGCTCGCGGACGTGAAGGGCGTCATCCGGGCGGTGGCGAACCAGGCCACCGAGACGGTCACCGTGGACTACGTTCCCGGCGTGACGGCGGCCGAGGATCTGGAGCGCGCGGTCGCCGCCGCGGGTTTCGAGGTGGCCGAGCCGATCGCCGCCGAAGACCCGGTGGAGCGGGAGCGGATCGCGCGCCGGCGCGAGATCCGCACCTTGACGGGCAAGTTCGCCCTCGCCGCGGTGGTGGCGGTGGTCACTATGGCCGGCGCGATGCTCCTGATGGCCGGCCATGGCGAGGACGACGCGGACGGCACCTTTAAGCAGGTCGACCTGCTGGGCCGCCTGCTGATGCCGCTGGCGGGCGCGATGCGCGACTGGATCACGCGGCAGGGCTACGAGCTCGACTTCGCGTGGGTGAAGCGCGGTCTCGGGCTCATCACGCTGCCCGTGATGCTGTGGTCCGGCCAGCAGTTTTACAAGGGAACGTGGAGCGGGTTGCGCCACCGCACCGCCGACATGAACACCCTGATCGGCGTGGGCACGGGCGCCGCATTCCTGTACTCGGTCCTCGCCACCGTCGCCCCAGGCGTGTTTACGCGCGCCGGTCTCCCCGCCGACATCTACTACGAGGCGGTCGCCGCCATCATCGCGCTGATCCTCCTCGGCCGTCTGCTCGAAGCGCGCGCCAAAGGGCAAACCTCCGAGGCGATCCGCCGCCTGGCGGCGCTGCGCGCGAAGACCGCGCACGTCGTCCGCGACGGCAAGGAGACCGACATCTCCGTGGAAGCGGTGGTCGTGGGTGATCTCGTGATCGTCAAGCCGGGAGAGAAGCTCCCCGTGGATGGCGTCGTGACCGAAGGTGCCTCCGCGGTCAACGAGTCGATGCTGACCGGCGAGCCCATCCCCGTCGCCAAGAAGCCGGGGGATGAGGTCATCGGCGGCGCGATCAACACGATGGGGAGCATCACCTTCCGGGCCACGCGCGTCGGGAAGGAGACCGCCCTCGGCCAGATCGTCCAGCTCGTCGAGGACGCCCAGGCCACCAAGGCGCCGATCCAGAAGCTCGCCGACCGGGTGGCCGGGGTGTTCGTGCCCATCGTGATCGCGCTCGCCATCGCCGCGTTCGTCG
>Ga0326597_10003925_pt1 | contig 21104 bp, 15 predicted proteins | sample RVTome_12_FD_203789 | JGI IMG/M metagenome (GOLD analysis project Ga0326597, IMG submission 203789) | Soil microbial communities from uranium-contaminated site in the Upper Colorado River Basin, Wyoming, United States - RVT100D185 | ecosystem: Environmental > Terrestrial > Soil > Contaminated >...
GCGCCTTCCCCCCGGGCTCTCGGCATCGAGGCCGCGCAATCCATCGCCGCGCGCCTGCGGGGCCGGACGCGGATCGTGGCGCTCAGCGCGGATGCGCGCGACGAGGAATTGGCGGCGATCGTGGGAACGATCGCGCCAGACCTGCTCCAGCTTCACGGCGCGGAGAGCGCGGAACGCGTGGCCGAAATCCGGGCGCGATTCAACCGGCCGGTGATCAAGTCCTGCGCCATCGCGGATGGCGCGGACCTCGCCCGAGCGCAGCGTTACGAAGCGGTCGCCGACCATCTTCTGTTCGATGCCAAGGCGCCGGCGGGCGCCGAACGCCCCGGTGGGCATGGTGCCGCCTTCGATTGGCGCATTCTAAGCGGCATGCGCCTGCGCGCGCCGTGGTTTCTGGCGGGCGGGCTGATCTCGGAAAACGTCGCGCGCGCGATCGCAACCGCGAACGCGCCCGCCGTCGACGTATCGTCCGGTGTCGAAGACACGCCGGGCGTGAAAAGCCCGGAGAAAATCGTGGCCTTCGTCCGCGCGGCGCAGAACGCATCCCATTCGGATGTCTCGAAGGCGGGCGCGGTATGAGCGCGCCCAAGGAGCCGCGTCCGAATTCGTTGCGCTCCGGACCCGACGCAGCGGGCCATTTCGGCGCCTATGGCGGGCGCTACGTCGCCGAGACGCTGATGCCCCTGCTGCTCGATCTCGAACGGGCCTATGCGGCGGCCAAGGACGATCCGCAGTTTCAGGCCGAGCTCGGCGCGCTGCTGAAACGCTATGTCGGCCGGCCGAGCCCGCTCACTTTCGCCGAAAGGCTGACGGCCCATCTGGGCGGCGCGAAGATCTATCTCAAGCGCGAGGACCTCAATCACACGGGCGCGCACAAGATCAACAATTGCTTGGGCCAGATTCTTCTCGCGCGCCGCATGGGCAAGACGCGCATCATCGCCGAAACCGGCGCGGGCCAGCACGGCGTGGCGACGGCCACGGTCGCGGCCAGGTTTGGGCTTCCCTGCATCGTCTATATGGGCGCGGTCGATATCGAGCGGCAGCGTCCTAATGTCTTTCGAATGAATCTGCTGGGCGCCGAGGTGCGCGAGGTGATCTCGGGCTCGAAGACGCTGAAGGACGCGATGAACGAAGCCTTGCGCGACTGGGTCGCCAACGTCCACGACACGTTCTACATCATCGGTTCGGCGGCGGGGCCGCATCCCTATCCCGCGATGGTGCGCGATTTCCAATGCGTGATCGGTGAGGAGACGCGCGCGCAAGTTCTGGAGAGCGAGGGACGCCTGCCTGATCTGCTGGTGGCCTGCGTCGGCGGCGGCTCGAACGCGATCGGCATGTTCCATCCGTTTCTGGACGATCCGGACGTGGCGCTCGCGGGCGTCGAGGCGGCGGGCGAGGGCGTCGCCACGGCCCGTCACGCTGCCACGCTCGGCCAGGGCCGGCCGGGCGTGCTGCACGGCGCGCGGAGCTATCTGTTGCAGGACGCCGACGGCCAGGTGCAGGAGGCGCATTCGATTTCCGCCGGCCTCGATTATCCCGGCGTCGGGCCGGAGCATTCCTGGCTCAAGGATCGGGGCCGCGTCGCCTACGCCTCGGTGACCGACGACGAAGCGCTCGAGGCGTTCGGGCTCCTTTCGCGCCTCGAAGGCATCATCCCGGCACTCGAATCGGCGCATGCGCTCGCCCATGTCATGCGCACGGCGCCCGGGATGGCGAAGGACAAGGTGATCGTGGTTTGTCTTTCGGGCCGCGGCGACAAGGACGTAGCAACGGTCACGGCGAGGCTGAACGCGTCATGAGCCGGATCGCGGAGCGTTTTGCCGAATTGCGCGCACTGGGCCGCGCGGCGTTCGTGCCGTTCGTCACGGCGGGCGATCCCGATTCGCAGACGTCGTTTCGGATATTGGAGAAACTTCCGTCCGCCGGCGCGGATCTGATCGAAATCGGCATGCCGTTCTCCGATCCGATGGCGGATGGCCCTGCGGTCCAGGCATCGAGCCTGCGCGCGCTCGAAGCGGGCATGACGCTCGCGGGCGTTCTCGCTCTCGTGGCGCGCTTCCGCGCGGGCGAGACGAAAACGCCGATCGTGCTGATGGGCTATTTCAATCCCATCCATTCCTACGGCATCACGCGCTTCGCGCGCGATGCGGGCGCGGCCGGTGCCGACGGCGTCATCGTCGTCGATCTGCCGCCGGAAGAGGATGGCGAGTTGCGCAGGCATGCGCGGGCGGCAGGGCTCGACATCGTGCGCCTCGCAACCCCGACGACGGACGCCGCGCGCCTTGCACGCGTGCTCGATGGCGCGGGCGGCTTTCTCTATTATGTTTCGATCGCGGGAATCACGGGCACGAAGAGCTTCGCGGAAAGCGACGTGAAAAAGGCCGTCCAGACGCTCAAATCGGCGAGCGCGCTTCCCGTGGCCGTCGGATTCGGGATCAAGACGCCCGAACACGCCGCCTCCATCGCGCGATTCGCCGATGCCGCCGTCGTGGGTTCGGCCATCGTTTCACGCATTGCCGCTGCGCGGAGGGCGGGAAGCAAGCCTGACGCCATCGTCACGGAAACCGTCGAATTCTGCGCATCGCTGGCATTGGCCGTCCATGGCGCGCGCGATTCGTAAAGCCCTGGCAAACGCACCGGATATGCTAAGCTGCACGCGATGAACTGGATCAGCAATTTCGTCCGGCCGCGAATCAAGAGCCTGATCGGGCGCACGGCAACGCCTGACAATCTCTGGCGCAAATGCGCGGCCTGCGGCGAGATGATCTTCCACCGCGATCTCGTCGCGGCGCAGTTCGTCTGCCCGCAATGCGGCCATCACATGCGGATAGGCCACAGGGATCGCTTCGCCGCGCTCTTCGACGGCGGCGCGAACGACCCGATCCCGGCGCCCGACGTGCCGCAGGATCCGCTCAAATTCCGTGACGATCGGCGCTATACCGACCGGCTGAAGGAGGCGCGCGCGAAGACCGGCGAGCAGGACTCGCTCGTCGCCGCGCGGGGCACGCTCGACGGCATCCCCGTCGTGATCGCGGTGCAGAATTTCGATTTCATGGGCGGTTCGCTCGGCATGGCCACGGGCGAGATGCTGGTGAACGCGATGCGCGTCGCGGTTCAGGAACGCCGGCCCTTCGTGCTCGTCGCGTCTTCCGGCGGCGCGCGCATGCAGGAGGGCATCCTCTCGCTCATGCAATTGCCGCGCACGACGGTCGGCGTCGAGATGCTGCGCGAGACGCATCTTCCCTACATCGTCGTGTTGACCGATCCGACGACGGGCGGCGTCTCGGCCTCCTATGCGATGCTGGGCGACGTGCATATCGCCGAACCCGGCGCGCTGATCGGCCTTTCCGGCCCGCGCGTGATCGAACAGACGATCCGCGAGCGCCTGCCGGAAGGCTTCCAGCGCGCCGAATATCTGCTCGATCACGGCATGGTCGACATGATCGTTCATCGTCATCAGTTGAAACCGACGCTTTCGCGCCTCATCCATCTGATGACGAAGCGCGTGCGCATGCCGGGCCGGCAGCCCACCGTCTACAATGGCGGCGGAAACGGCGCGATCGTCGAGGCGGTCCCGGTTCCCCGCGACGCATGAGCGCGGGTCCGCCGCCCAGCGACGCGATCCTCGAAAGGCTGCTCGCGCTTCATCCCAAGCGGATCGATCTGGTGCTCGACCGGATCGAAAGGCTGCTGGCGGCGATCGGCCATCCGCAACGCCGCCTGCCGCCGGTCCTCCATGTCGCGGGCACGAACGGCAAGGGCTCGGTGTGCGCCTATCTGCGCGCGATGCTCGAAGGTTCGGGCTACCGCGTGCATGTCTACACCTCGCCCCATCTCGTGCGCTTTCACGAACGCATAAGGCTCGCGGGCGGGCTCATCGGCGAAGACGAGCTGAGCCAGACCCTCGAGGAATGCGAACGCGCCAATGCGGGCGCGCCGATCACGTTCTTCGAGATCACGACCGCCGCGGCGCTGCTCGCCTTCGCGCGTCATCCCGCCGATGCGCTGGTGATGGAGGTGGGTCTGGGCGGTCGGCTCGACGCGACCAACGTCGTGGCGGCGCCGGCCGCGGCCTGCATCACGCCCGTTGCGCTCGATCATCAGGAATTTCTCGGTTCCTCGCTCGCGGGCATCGCGCAGGAAAAGGCGGGGATCATCAAATCCGGCGTGCCTTGCATCGTGGGTCCGCAGCCCGACGAGGCCCGCGCCGTCATCGTCGCCCGCGCCGACAGGCTGGCGGCGCCCGTCTGCGTTTTTGGCGAGGATTTCCACGCCCACGAGGAACACAGCCGCTTCGTCTATCAGGACGAGGACGGGTTGCTCGATCTTCCGCTGCCGAAGCTCGCGGGCCGCCACCAGATCGCGAACGCCGCCATCGCCATCGCGGCGCTGCGGCGCATCGGCGGGCGCTGGGCGCGCGAAGAGGGCCTCGAATGGGGCTTGAAGAACGTCGAATGGCCCGCGCGTCTGCAACGCCTCGCGCAGGGGCGCCTGGTCGAGATGCTGCCGGCCGGTACCGAGCTTTGGCTCGACGGCGGGCACAATCCGCACGCGGCGATCGCGCTCGCGCAAGCCATGGCCGATTTCGAGGAACGTGCGCCCAAACCGCTCTATCTTATCTGCGCCATGCTGCGCACCAAGGACGCGCGCGGCTTTCTCGCGGCCTTCCGCGGCTTGGCGCGCCATGTCACGACGCTTACCGTGCCCGGCGAAGCGGCCAGCCTGGGCGCGGGCGCACTCTATGACGAGGCGCGCGCCATCGGCATCGAATCCACGCCCGCCGAGGATCTGGAAGACGCGATGATGCAGGTCGCCGCCTGGGCGCGCGCGCGCGAAGCCGACGGCCCGCCGCGCGTTCTCGTCTGCGGCTCGCTCTATATGGCGGGGAGGGTGCTGGCCGAGAATGGCTAGCTCAGACCGACGCCTCGATCCATTCGCGGATCTTCGATTTGGGTAGCGCGCCGACCTTGGTCGCCGCGACCTGGCCCTGGCTGAAGATCATCATCGTCGGGATACCGCGCACGCCGTATTTCATCGGCGTCTGCGGGTTCTCGTCGATATTGATCTTGGCGATGGTGATCTTGCCGTTCATCTCGGCCGACAATTCCTCGAGCGCGGGCGCGATCATGCGGCACGGGCCGCACCATTCCGCCCAGAAATCGACGACGACGGGCGTCTTGGCTTCGAGCACGTCGCTCTGAAAGGTCGAGTCGGTCACTTTGATCAACGACATGAAATTCCTCAGGTCCGTTTGGCGTAGCGACAGAATCTAGGAACGCCTCCCCGTGGGGTCAAGGTGTGCGGCCAACACCTTGGGCCGCGCCGCGATCTTGGCGATTTCGGCGTCCATCATGGCGTCGGGCAACCGGTGCGCGCGGGGCCCGTCGGTCCACACGAGAACGCATGTGATTCGCCGGCCGGGATAAATCTTCGCGAGTGCCGCGCGGTAGAGCGCCATCTGCGCGCGATAAAGCGCGGGCGTCTCATCCACCGTCGCGGGCGCGGGCCGATTGGTCTTGAAATCGGCGATCAGAATCTCGTCCTCGCCGATCGCGATGCGATCGATCTGACCGCTCACGCGGATGCCGGCGCCCAGTTCCGGCAAGCTCGCGGAGATCGGAATCTCCGCGCGGCTCGTGCGCGCGAACAGGGGCGCGATCTCGCGATCGTCGAGCACCGCCAACGTCTCCGCCGCGAGCGCCGCGGCTTGCGCCGCATCGAAGCCGCGCCGTTCGAGGAAATGCCGCGCGGTGTCCGCGCGCACAGCCGGTTCGACCGCGGGCAATTGCGCGAGCAAGGCGTGGATCGCGAGACCGCGTTTGAAGCGCTCGGCGCCCCGGCCCGCGAAAGGCGACAGGACGGGCGGCTCCTCGGCCTCGGCCGCTTCGGAGGGGCGCAGAAGCCTGGGGCCAGGCGGTTCGGCCTCGACCGCCAGCCTCGCGAAAGCCGGCAGGTCCGGCCCCGCCTTGGGCGTTGTTTTCGCTAAATTTTCCGACGCTTCGGCGTCCTCGCCGACAACCAGGATGGGCTCGCCGTCCGGGCCCGCCACCTCGCGGCCGATACGTCGCGCCGCGCGTTCGGCCAGCTTGTACCAGGAATCGGCCTTCGCGCCGTGCTTGCCCTCGAAGCCGCACACGACGAGCCGGTCTTTGGCGCGCGTCAGCGCCACATAGAGCAGACGCCGGTATTCGCGCATCTCGCGCGCGTGGGCTCGCGCCTTCGCCGCCGCGACGGGCGCGGTCTCGAGTTCCTTCGGCGCGCCGAAGAAGACGCAATCCTCCGTATAAAGAAGACCGCCGCGCCGCGCGTGATCCGGGATTTGCGTCGTGTCGGGCACGATGACGATGGGCGCCTCCAATCCCTTCGCGCCGTGCACCGTCATCACCCGCACCGCATCGCCGGCGGCTTCCATATCGCGCTTGATCTCCGAAGCGCCGCGCGCGAACCAGGCGAGGAAGCCCTCGAGCGAGGGCGGATGGGCGGATTCATAGGCGAGTGCCAGCGCCAGGAATTCGTCGATGGCATCGCCCGCTTCGGGGCCGAGGCGCGCCAGCAGCTTGGCGCGGCCTTCGCGGGGCCCGAGCGCGCGCGAAAAGAATTCGAAAGGCGGCGGATAGTCGGCCTCCGCCAGTGCTTCGGCGAGGGCGGCATGCACGGGCGCGAAGCGCGGCTCGTCCTTGCGCAGCCCCAGCGCCTGCCACAGCGTGCCCTTGCGTCCGTGGGCGAGCGCGAAGAGATCGTCCTCGTCGAGGCCGCAGAGCGGCGATTTCAAAAGGGACGCGAGCGTCAGATCGTCCGCCGGGAAAAGCGCGAAGCGCGCCAGTGCGACCAAATCGAGGATCGCGATCTGATCGGTCAGCTTCATGCGGTCGGCGCCCGCCACCGCGACGCCGCGTTCCATCAATTGGCGGATCATCTCCTCGGCGAACGGTCCGCGGCGGCGCACCAGGATCATGATGTCGCCCGCGTCCGCCCGCCCGCCGCGCTCGTCGTTCTTGGACGCCAGCCAAAGCCCTTCGTCGATCCGGCCCTTGATCCAGTCCGCGATCTTGCCCGCGAGACGCGATGCGGGCGCATGGCGCGGCGCGGCGTCCACCGGCGCCCAGGGGTCTTTCTCCTCTTCGGCCACGGGCTTGATCGTCGGCCACAGCTCGACGCGTCCCGCGGCCTTCTCGCGATGCGCGAGATGATGGATGGGATCGCCACCCGAGGTCAGCCCGTCGCGCGCATCGCCGTCGGCGAAGATGGCGTCGACGAAGCGCAGCACATCGGGCGCGCCGCGCCGCGAAACCTCGAGCTTGCAATCGGCGAAGCCGTGACCCGCCTCGGACGTGCGGGCCTTGAAGTGCTCGCGGTTCTGCCCGAACGCCTCGGGCTCCGCACCCTGGAAGCTGAAGATCGATTGCTTCTCGTCGCCGACGGCGAAGACCGTGCGCGGGCGTTCAGGATCGTCGCGCGCGCCCGCACCCGCGAAGAACTCGCCGGCGAGCGCCTTCACCACGTCCCATTGCTCGGGGCTCGTGTCCTGCGCTTCGTCGACCAGGATATGGTCGAGGCCGCCATCGAGCTTGTAGAGCACCCAGGCGGCCGCGTCGGCCCGCGCGAGCAGGGCCAGCGTGCGTGCGATGAGGTCTTCGTAATCGAGCGCGGCGCGGGCGCGCTTTTCGTCTTCGTATGCGCCGCGCGTGGCGAGCGCGACGCTCACCAGGGCTTCCGTCAACGTTGCGACGGCGGCCGCCTTGCGGCGTTCCTCCATGGCGATGAGACGCTGCTGGAGGCTTGCGAGGAGCGGCGCGAGCGCGGGATCCGACTTTGCCGTCGCTTTCGTCACGAGAGTCTTGCGTGGCTCGCCGTCGCCGGTAAGAAGCGCCCCGCGCAGCGCCTCGATGGCGCGCGGCGCGCACCCGGCTCCGGCGAATTCGGCGAGCGGCTTTCCTACGCGGATATCGTTCGCCGATCCCGCGAGCAGCGTCTTCGCGGCCCGTTCGAGCGCGGCGCGCTCGCGCACGAGGCCCGCGCAAAAATCCACGACGACGGCGTCCTCGTCCTCGCCGAGCCCGGTTCCGAGCGTTTGGCGGAGGTGGGCGAAGAAGGATTCCTGCCCGCCATGCCGGTCGACGAGGGCGAGCAGCTTGCCGCTTTCGCGACCCAGCGCGTCGGCCAGGATGTCGGCGTAGCGCCCGTCGCCCGCGCGCGCGGCCAAGGTCGCGACGGCGTCCCCGAGGGCGGAGCCGTTGCGTCCCGCGCGCACGAGAACGCGCAGCCGCGCCTCGGCCATCAGTTCCGCGGCGCTTCTTTCGTCGAGCACCTGGAAGCGCGCCGGGATCGCGGCTTCGACGGGAAAGCGCGCCAGCACGTGCTGGCAGAAGGAATGGATGGTCTGGATTTTGAGGCCGCCCGGCGTCTCCAGCGCGCTCGCGAACAACCGGCGCGCGACGCGCAACCGCTCCGGGCCGGATTTTCCGCCGCCGATCCGGGCGATATTTTGGGCCAGTTCCGCGTCGGGCAGCATCGCCCAATCGCCGAGTTGACCGAACAGCCGCCCGGCCATCTCGGCGGCGGCGGCCTTGGTATAGGTGAGGCAGAGGATGCGCGCGGGATTCGCCCCGTCGAGCAGAAGCCGCGCCACGCGGTTGGTGAGCAGATAGGTCTTGCCCGCGCCTGCGTTCGCCGACACCCAGGCCGAGCCGCGCGGATCGAGCGCGCGTTCGACCGTCTGCCCGGTCGCCCGGCCGCTCATTCCTCGGGCTCCCCGTAGACGGACCATTCGCGCACGCGCGCGAGATGGTCGTAATCGCGCTCCTCGTCCTTCTTGAACGGCATGGCGCGCGACGGGTAGGGCGTAGCGGGATCGGCGTATTGCGCCACGCGCGCGGCGAGCTTGGCGCGCGCTTCGGCCGCCTTGGCGTCGGGGGCGACGCCCACGGCGCGCTCCTGGCCCGCCGGCACGCCGCCGGTCAGCCGCACATAGACCAGCTCGCTCACGGATTGCACCGCCGGTCCGTCCGCGAATCCACCGGCCAGAAGCATGGCGGCTTCCAGCGGAAGCTGCGGGGCTAGAAGGGTCTCGACCTGCTTGTGCGAGGGGATACCGCCCGTCTTGTAGTCGAGGATCGCCGCCGTGCCATCCCGGAGAAGATCGATGCGGTCGGCCCGGCCCGTCAGCGTGAAACCGTCCGTGACGGCGAGCGTTCCGGCGCATTCGACGAAGGATCGCGCGATGCGCGCGCGCCGCGCGCGCTCGTAGTCGAGGAACCAGCGCGCCGCGCGTGCGAAACGCGGCCGCCACAGCGCGAGCGTCGCTGCATTCGCGCCCTCGCGCGCGAATTCCTCTTCGCCGAGCGCCAGCAGCCGCGCGGGCGCATCGGGCGGAAAATCCGCCGGATACGCGATCAGGAATTTTTCGAGAACCTTATGGATCGCCGTGCCCCGTTCCTTCGGGCCCGGCTCCCTGTCGATCGGATCGCGCGGGCGGAGATCGAGCACGTGACGCGCATAGATCGCGTAGGGATCGCGCAACCAGGTTTCGATCTCGGTGACGCGCAACGCGTTCGGCCGCGCCGCCGTGGGCGGTTTCGGTGCGGGGCGCGCCGCGCGCGGCGTGCGTTCGCGGGTATCGAGCCTGCGCACCCAGGCGAGCCAAGGTTCGGCGGGCTCGGTGCTGAGCCCTAGGCCCTTGGCGAGGCTTCGCACGCGCAGCACCCAACGCGAGGGCACGCTCGGCGCGCCGTTCTCTTTCCTTGCGCGCGTCAGAAGCACGTTGGGCGCCGCGGCGAGCGACGCGAAATCGTGCGCCGCCAGCCCGATGCGCCGCTCCGGCGGCTCCAGTCCGAATTGCGCGCGCATCGGCCGCGACAGCCAGGGATCGGTCGCGGCCTCTGCGGGCCAGGTCCCTTCGTTGAGCCCGCCCAGGACGACAAGATCGAAGTTCTGAAGGCGGGCTTCGAGCGGCCCCAGAATGGCCAGGCGCGGATGACGCCCAAAGGCGGGGCGCACGGTCCGGGCGCGGGCGAGCTCGCCGAACAGCTCCGCATAGTGGCGCGCATCGCCGATCGCGATGTCGGCGGCCTCCGCCGCGATCTCCCGCATGAGGTTTGCCGCCTCCTCGCCGGCGTCGCCCTGCCAGAGAATCCGCGCGCCGGACCTTTCGTCGGTCGCCGCCAGCGCTTCGGCCGCGCGGCCGTGCGCTTCCACGAGCGTTCCGAGCGCGACTTCGCCTTCCGCGTTCGTTGCGTCCGCGAAGGGCGCCAGCATCGCCGCGAGACGTTTCCACCATGCGCGCAACGCGTCCGGCGCGTTCGGGGCGCGGGCGAGCGCGGTGGCGATGCCGTCCAATCCCGGCGCGGGCCGCAAGCCGCGCAGCACGGCATCCTCGAATGCGCGCACGCGATGGAGAAAATCTATGCGCTTCATGCCGCCGGACGCGAGCGGATGCTTGAGCAGCGCCAGCAGCGGCACCGGCGCGAAATCCCCCTCGGCTGCGCGTGCCAGCAGGGAAAGCAGCGCGCCCGGCGGCGTGCGCGCGAGCGGCGTGCCCGCGGAATCGTCGATGTCGATGTCCCAACGGCGAAGCTCGGCCGCCACGCGGCGCGCGAGCCCGCGATCGGGCGTCACCAGCGCGGCGGTGCGGCCGGGCGTTTCGAGCGCCCCGCGCAGCGCGAGCGCGATGACGCCGGCTTCCTCGCGCGGATGGTCCGCTTCGACGACTGCAAAGCCGTCGAGCGCGTTCGCGAACGGCGCCGCGCCGCCATCGGCGAGCGTGCGCCAGGCGTCGGTCGTCGGCGGCGGGCGCAGCGCCTCGGCAAGGAAGTGCGCCCGGGCGCAACGGTTCGGGTCCTCCCCGGGCAGGGGTGTCCATGACGCAACGTCGCCGCGCGCGATACCGATATGATCGATCAGTTCGCGGAGCCCATATTGCGCATGGCCGGGATCGAGCGCGCCCCATGCCGCGTCGTCGAGATCGGTGTCGAGACCGGGAAGCACGACCGCGCCCTTCGGCAGGCGCGCGACAATGTCGAGAAGCTCGGCCGTGGCCGGGATCGAACCCGTCGATCCCGCCGCGATCACCGGCGTCTCGGGCTGATCGGCCTTGAGCCGCGCCGCGAGACGGCGCAGCCGGGCGTCGCGCCGCGCCACGCCCTCGATGAGCCCGTTCTCTCCGAGGTAGGCGGGCCATTGCTCCGCGACGATGCGCAGGAACGCGAGCACGTCCTGCCAATGCGCCGCGTAAGCCTGCGGGGCAAGCTCGCCGAGCCTGGAAAGATCGGCGCCGCGTTCGATCGCTTCGTCGAGAAAGCGCCCGAGTTCTCCGGCATGGGCGACGGCCTGCGCCATCGGCATGGCCTCGCCTCGCCGCGCGCTCCAGCGCTGCACGAGGGTCGCGAGCACCAGGCGCCGGCGCAACGGCGCAATGACGGGCGGCGCGGCGATGTCGTCGCCGGCTGCGTCAAACGCGTCTTCCTCGCCGGTATCGCCGAGCGCGGCGATGCGCGGCCCCAGGACGGCGCCTCGCGCTTCGGCGAAGCATTCGCGCAAGGTGCGCGCCGCGCGGCGCGTAGGCACGAACACGAGCGTATCGGCGAGCGTCAGTGGATCGCGGCCCGCGCGTTCCAGTATGCCTTCGGCCAGCGCGCGCGCGAAAGGAATGCCGGGGGGGATCGTATAGACCGCAGCCACGTTAGCGGCCGCGGTTCAGGCCGGCGAGAAAGGCCTCGGCCTCGGCGAGCCCGTCTTGGGTGCCGACATGCATCCACGTGCCGTCGAGGCGCACGCCGAAGAGACGGCGCGCCGCGATGGCGCGGTCCCACAGCAGGTTCATCGTGAACGTGCCTTTCGGCGCGTCCGCGAACAGGCGCGGATGAACGATCTGCACGCCCATGAAGGCAAAAGGCGCCAGCTTCATTTCCGGCACGCGGGCAAGATGCCCCTCCGCATCCATCAGGAAATCGCCCGCGCCCTCGAAGCCGAGCGCGGTCACCATCGGCGCCAGCAGAAGCAGCGCATCCATGGCTTGCGTGTCCCAGCGCATCGTCATGCGTTCGAGCGCGTGGGCCGCGCCCTCGATCCAGATCGAATCGGAGTTCACGACGAAGAACGCGTCCTTGCCCAGATGGGGAAGCGCCTTGGCGACGCCGCCGCCCGTGCCGAGGATCCCGCCGGTCTCGTCGGAGATGACGATTTCCGCATCCTTGCGTTTGGCGAGATGCGCCTTCAGTTTTTCGGCGTGATAGTGGACGTTGACGACGATCGTCTTGACGCGTGCCTGCACGAGCCGGTCGATGGCGTGATCGATCAACGGCTTGCCCGCTACCGCGATTAGGGGCTTGGGCAGCGTATCGGTCAACGGCCGCATGCGCGTGCCGAGGCCGGCCGCCATGATCATCGCGCGCATCGGACCCTTGGGCTTCAAGTTCCGTCCCCCTGAATAGGCAGCGCCGTGCGCAGCCCGCGCGGAATCACGCGTTCATACCATGCCTTGAGGGGCGCCAGCGCGGGGTGGGCGAGATCGCCTTCGAGATAGCGCCAGACGCGCGGCATGTAGGCGGGATAGCGGGGCTTGCCGTCGCGCACGAAGAGCCGGGCGAAGATGCCGAGAATCTTGACGTTGCGCTGCGCGGCCAGGATCGCAGCGGCCATGCGCAAGGCGCTCTCGTCGAAGCGCGCATCGTCCGCGCGGCGAAGGGCTGCGTAGCGCGCCATCATCGCGCGCGCCAGCGCCGGCTCGACGTCGCGGCGCGCATCCTCGATCAGCGACACGAGGTCGTAGGCGGGCGAACCGGCCACCGCGTCCTGAAAATCGATCATGCCGACGCGTGCGAGCCCGCCGCGCTCCGGCAGCCAGAACAGATTCTGCGCGTGATAGTCGCGATGGACGAAGACGCACGGCGGCGCCAGAACGGGCGCAAGCACGGCCCGCCACAATGCACGATGCTCGGCCAATTCGTCTTCGTGCGGCCGGCGCTTCAGGACTGCCGGCATGTACCATTCCAGCAGCAGATCGGTTTCGGCGAGAAGGGCAAGCTCGTCATAGGCGAGAAGCGGCTTTTCGTCCGGCAGGCGTTCGGGCGCGGCTTCGCGATGAAGATGGGCGAGCGCTTCGATGGCGGCGCCGTAAAGCGCTTGTGCATCGCCGTCCTTGCCGAGCACGTCGGCGAAGAGATCGTCGCCGTAATCCTCGTGCAGCACGAAACCCGCGGCGAAATCGGCCGCGAAAATCTCCGGCGCGTTGAGGCCGCGGCCGCGCAAATGGCCCGCGACCGCGCCATAGCGCCCGCAATCGGCGCCGGCCAGCCGCGCGATTGCGTTGTAGCCGAGCGCGCGACGCTGTTCGGGTGTGGCGTCGGGCGGGGCGGCGGGCCGTTCGGCGCTTTGCGGCTGATCCATCAGCATGGCGAAGCGATCGCCGTCGCGCACGCGCAGATAACGCCGCGTCGACGCGTCGCCCGGCAGGGGCGCAAGGCTCGCCCCCTTCCAACCCGCGTGCGCCAGGAAGGCTTCCGCGGCGCGCATGCGGCCCTGCGTGCCGCCGGTCATGAAACGCCGATCCCTTCGAATGCCGCGCGCCAGCGCGCGGGCCCCGCAATGCGCGCGCGCCTCGCCGTCGGTCCCGCCGTCTCGAGCCGCACGCTGAGCGCGTTGCCGGGCATGCGCGCGCGTGCGCGATCGGGCCATTCGATCAGGACCGCGCCTTCGCCGAGCGCTTCGTCGAGGCCCAGTTCCTCGATCTCCGCTTCGCGTTCGATCCGGTAGAGATCGAAATGGCGGATCGAAGGTCCGCGCGTTTCATAGGCTTGGACCAGCGTGAAGCTCGGGCTCGGCACGTATTCCGTCACGCCGAGCGATCGCAGGATCGCGCGCGCGAGCACGGTCTTGCCCGCGCCCAGCTCGCCTTCGAGCAACACTGCGTCGCCCACGCCGAGTCCGCGTCCGATGCAGGCGCCCAGCCGCGCGGTCGCCTCCTCGTCGGCCAGCGTCATTTGAGCCTCGAATTCCGCCATGGCGAGCTTTTATCCCGGGGTGTGGGGTCCCTCAATGGCAAGCACGGAATAGTCGGTGGCGAGTAGCAATTCCGTTTCTCATTCGCTACTCACTACTCCCTATTCACTATTCGCGGTTTGCCAGCAATGACCGAAAAAATCGTCATCATCGGAGCCGGGCAGGCCGGCGCGCAGGCGATCGCGAGCCTGCGCGCGGAGGGCTTCGCGGGCGATCTGACGCTCCTGGGGGACGAGGCGTTTGCGCCCTATCAGCGCCCGCCTCTGTCCAAGGCCTATCTCGCGGGCGCCCTCGAGCGCGAGCGGCTGTTTCTGAAGCCCGATTCCTTTTATGCGGAAACGCGCTGCGATCTGCGCCTGGGCGCCGCGGCTGGGCGCATCGACCGCGCCGGGCGCCGCGTGCATCTCGCGGGCGCAGATGTGCTCGCCTACGACAAGCTCCTGCTCGCGACCGGCGCGCGCGTGCGGCGCATAGACGTGCCCGGTGCCACGCTTGCGAACATCTTCTATCTGCGCGGCATCGCCGACGTCGATGCGATCCGCGCGCGCTTCGAGCCGGGCGCGCGCCTCGTCGTCGTGGGCGGCGGCTATATCGGTCTCGAGGTCGCCGCCGTCGCCGCCAAGCTCGGGCTCCGCGTCACGATCGTCGAAATGGCCGATCGCGTGATGGCGCGCACCGCCTCGCCGGAGCTTTCGGCGTTCTACGAGGCCGAGCACCGCGCCCATGGCGTCGCGATCGAAACCGGCGCTGTGCTCGAGGCCTTCGAGGGCGACGGCCGCGTCCAATCCGTCCGCGCGGGCGGACGCGGCTTCGCGGCCGATCTCGCCATCGTCGGCGCGGGCGTTCTTCCCAACGTCGAGCTCGCGAAAGAGGCGGGGCTTGCCTGCGACAACGGCGTCGTTGTCGACGAATGCGCCGGTACCTCCGATCCCGACATCTTCGCGGCGGGCGATTGCACCAACCACCCGGCGCTTTCGGGCGGGCGGGTGCGCCTCGAATCGGTGCAGAACGCCATCGACCAGGCGAAGCACGCGGCCCTGGCCATGCTCGGCCGGCCTAAGCCCTATCGCGAAGTGCCCTGGTTTTGGTCCGATCAGTACGATCTCAAGCTCCAGATCGCGGGGCTCGCCCGGCCGGGCGACACAACGGTCTTGCGCGGCGTGCCCGCAATGCGCAAATTCGCGGTCTTCCACCTGCGCGCGGGCGCCTTGGCCGCCGTCGAGGCGGTCAATGCCGCGCCGGAATACATCGTGGGGCGCAAGCTTATCGCGGAAGGAAAGGCGATCGCGCCCGGCACGCTGGCCGACGCGAGCGTGCCGATGAAATCGCTGGCCTGAGAAACCTGCACGGGGTTGCTTTGGGGAAAGAGAACATGCCGAAAGTCACGTATATCGAGCAAAACGGCAAGGAGCATGTCGTCGACGTGCCCGAGGGCTGGTCGGTCATGGAAGGCGCGGTCAAGAATCTGATCCCGGGCATCGACGCCGATTGCGGCGGCGCCTGCGCCTGCGCCACCTGCCACGTCTATGTCGATCCGGCCTGGGCCGACAAGCTCCCCCCTAAGACCGACATGGAGGAAACCATGCTCGATTTCGCCCTCGAGGTGGAGCCGACCAGCCGCCTGTCGTGCCAAATCAAGATGACGCCCGAACTCGACGGCATCGTCGTGCGTACGCCCAAGAGCCAGCATTAATAAGGAAATTCACCTCCAGGTAAGAAACGCGGGTTCCTTAGACCCCTCTTAACGCTCATCGGCTAGCCTTCGGGTTCTGGGCTCAGGGACCCCGGCGGGCGATGGGCAAATCGAGAATCCGAAACAGTGCCGTGACCGTGATCGCGCTCCTCCAGACGGGCGGGCGCGCCGACCTTGCGACAGAGCTCCAGGCGCTGCTGTCCGATCTGGACCGGCGGGAAAAGACGGACGCGGCACTCCGGCGTCTGATCGATCTGTGCCACGCCAAGACGCTCGGCGAAGTCCATGTCGAGGGAACCACCTGGGACGATTGGCTGACCCTTCTGGGCGCGCTGCGCAATTCCTGCGAACACGAGTTCAGGCGCCACCGTGCGGCGCCTCCGCCGTCCGCGAAGCCGCGCGCGGCGAAACCCGCTTCCGGGCCGAACCCCGTCAATTGGCTGCTTGGCGGCGTGGCGGCGGTCCTCGCGCTCTTTCTCGCCTATGCGGTGGCCGCGATCGTCGACACGCTGCCCGATTTTTCGCCGCCCCCGCTGATCGACGTCGCCGGCGATTTCGCGCGCGTCGAACCCGTGCCGTCCTCCTGGCCAGGCGGATTGAAGGGTCGCATCTATCTGCAGGATCGCGAGGTCGCATATGACGTGAACGACGGGCTGGGTTTCGGTTGGGCGTTCACCGCGCGGGCGCTCAAGAAGGGCGACGCCGTGACGTTGCTCGTCGGAGAAGCCGCGCTCGACGGCGATACTGGGTCCGTACCGGTCTGGGAAATCCGCGTGAACGGCGAAGCCACCTATTCCAGGCTTGGCCTCACGAAAGAAGCCAAGGCGCGCCGTCAAACCTGGGCCGGCACCGGCGTGCTGGCGTTCTTGGCGATGCTCGGCTTGTGGTGGAGCGTGAAGACGCAGGTCTTCTCCACCAGCGCGATGCGCCTCTCTCAGGGGCCGCGATAGCCCGCCCTACGCCTCGACCGATGCCGTGCCTTCGCGCTTTGTCGCAGTCGCGTCTTTCGTCGCGTTGCGCGGCAGATTGCACAGCACCGTCGTGCCGAGACCGGGTGTGGATTCCAGCGCCACCCATCCGCCGTGCAATTCCACGAAGCGGTTGACCAGGGCAAGGCCAAGCCCCGCGCCCGCGCGCACGCCTGCGTGCGATCTGGACGCGAAGCGTTCGAACGCCGTCGCCTGCACGTCGGGCGAGAGGCCCGGGCCGGTATCGCTCACGAAGATGCGCACGACCTCGCCTTCGATGCCGCCGCCCAGCGTGATGGTTCCGCCTTGCGGCGTGTATTTGAAGGCGTTCGACAGCAGGTTGAAGATCACCTGACGCAGGCGGCGGCCATCGGCGAGGAAATGCCCGGCGTCCTCGCGGCATTCGAGTTCCAGCGTCAGACCGGCCTTGGCGCCCCAGTCGCGCGCGTGCTCGGCCACGCCCGACAGGAGCTCATGGAGATCGAGCCGTTCGAGGTCGAGCTCCATCGCGCCGGCCTCGATCTGCGAAAGATCGAGAATGTCGTTGATGAAATTCTTGAGCGAGATGGACGCCTTGACCACCGCGTCCACATATTCGCGCTGCTTGGGGTTGAGCGTTCCCGGCACTTCCGCCTTCAGCAATTCGGCAAAGCCCAGGATGGAATTGAGCGGCGTGCGCAGCTCATAGGACACGTGCTTGACGAATTCGGATTTGAGTTGGTCGGCGGCTTCCAGCGCTTCGTTGCGCTCGCGCAACGCGCTTTCGATGCGCGAGCGGTCGGTCACGTCGGCGAAGCTCGCAAGCGTCGCCCCGTCGGGAAGCGGGGCGAGCGCCAGCGCGATGATCGCGCCGTCGGAACGCTCGACCTCGCCCCATTCGCGCCGACGCTCGGGCGCCGCCGAGGTCACGCCCGCCGTCACCAGATCCCACAGGCGGCCGCGGCCGAACCGCGCGGTGCAGGCGTCGACGATACGCCTCAGATGCGGCTCGCTCTCCAGATCGGAGGGCTCGAACGCCCAGATCTTGGCGAAAGCCGCATTGAAGAGCTTGAGACGCCCATCGGGGCTGAACACCGCGACGCCCTCGTGCAGCGTGTCCAACGTCGCCTTCTGGACTTTGATCAGCGTGTTGTAGGAGCTTTCCAGGCGCAGCTGATCGGATACGTCCTCGAAGAGGAAGATCAGCCCGCCGAAGGGATGGGGCTGGGCCACGACACGCAGCGTCTTGCCGCCGGGAAGGTGCCATAGCTCCTCGGGATGATCGGACACGCGGTCGTAGAGCTTCAGGCGCTCGCGTTTCCAGGCGGGGAAATCGCGTTGCTCCGGAAGGCGGCGCATCTCGCGCAGCCGGTCGAGGACTTCGCTTTCGGCCGGATGCGTGTCGAGCCAGGCGTCCGGCAGTCCCCACAGCTTGACATAGGCGCGGTTGTAGAAGGTCAGCCGCTTGTCGGCCCCGAAGATGGCGACCGCGGTCGCGAGCCGGTCGAGCGTGTCGGCGTGCGCGTCGATGTGCTGCTGCAGCCGTGCCTCGGCTTCCGTCGTGGCGGTCACGTCGATGGCGCTTCCCGCCACCAGACCGCCTTCGAGCGCGCTCAGCGTGTAGGCGAGCGCGCGGCGCTGGCCGTTCAGCACGGCGTAGCGCTTGGCTTCGATCGTCTTGTCCTCGGCGTGTACGGCGCTCGCCAGATCGCGCTCGGTCCGGTCGATCGCGACGCCTGCTTTGACCGCGTCCTCGACCGAGGCCGCACCGGTGGCCGTGAGGAAGGCGCGGTTGGCCCATTTAAGCGCGAGATCGCGTCCGCGCAGCCAGACGGGAAGGGGAAGCGCGTCCATCATCGCGCGGAAATCGGGCTCGGCCGCGGCCTCGCGCATCTGGGCTTCCAGGAAGACGGCCGCGTAACCGCCCGCCGGGCGGCCTCGCACCGCGACCTTGCGCCCGTCCGCGGTCTGCGCGCTCAGCGCAAAGACGGTACCGGCATCGGCCAGCGCATCGAGGGCCACGGAAAGTTCGGGCGCGTTGGGTCCGGCGAGACAGCCGTCTAGCAGACCGAGCCCGCCGCCATAGGAAAGCGGCTCGCCTTCCTCGCGGCCCCATACGACGAGCGATTCGCGCGCGGCCGAAAGGAACGCGTCGCGCGAACGCGCCTCGGCGCGGCCACGCGCCGCCAGTTGACTTAGCGCGCGCCTGAAGCCCAGCGAGACGCGGCGTTCCTCAAGCGCCCAGAGGAAGCCGGCCAGCGCCAGGCCGCTAGCGCCGAGCGTGACGAGCGTGAAGGCGTCGAGCCCCGCCGCCACGAGACCGCCTCCCGCCGCCACAGCCGTCACGACCGCCAAAAGCAGAGCGGGTATCCCCGTCATCCCCCCCAGCATCGTGCCGGCTTGTTTACTCTTCTGTCCCCCGTTGGGACGCATTTCCCGGCTGCCCCGATTCGTGCCGCGAACGGCGAATCACTTTGGAATCAAGATGATACGGATGAAGGGAGGGCCAACCTAGAGAAAGTAGTTAATCAAACGTAAATACCCCACATCTTGGGTGTGGAGGAATCGCTTGGGGCTATTCGATTAACGAGTCTTATCAATTGGTTAATGCAGGGCAAACGGGCGCGCGCGAGAATCGCGCTCCCGCTCGCTTTGGGGCGATTACCGGCTGGCCATGTCCTTCGACATAGTGCCGGCTCAGTACCGATAGCTGTCCGGCTTGAACGGGCCTTGCTTGGCGACGCCGATATAGTCGGACTGCTTGTCGGACATCTGGGTCAGCTTGACGCCGATCTTGGCGAGATGCAGTCGCGCCACCTTCTCGTCGAGTTGCTTGGGCAGCACATAGACCTTCTTCTCGTACTTGCCGGGGTTCGCGAAAATCTCGATCTGCGCCAAGGTCTGGTTGGTGAAGCTGGCCGACATGACGAAGCTCGGATGTCCCATGGCGTTGCCGAGATTCACCAGGCGCCCCTGGCTGAGCAGGATGATCTTCTTGCCGTCGGGGAATTCGATCTCATCGACCTGATCCTTGACGTTGTTCCATTTGAAATTCTTGAGCGCGCCGACCTGGATTTCGGAATCGAAGTGCCCGATGTTGCACACGATCGCCCTGTCCTTCATGGCGCGCATGTGATCGACGGTGATGACGTCGACATTGCCCGTTGCCGTCACGAAGATGTCGGCGCGCGGCGCGGCGTCCTCCATCGTGACGACCTCGTAGCCTTCCATCGCGGCTTGCAGCGCGCAGATGGGATCGATTTCGGACACCATCACGCGGCAGCCGGCCTGGCGCAGGCTCGCCGCCGAGCCCTTGCCCACGTCGCCGAAGCCCGCGACCATGGCGATCTTGCCGGCCATCATCACGTCCGTGCCGCGCCTTATGCCGTCGACCAGGCTCTCGCGGCAGCCATAGAGATTGTCGAATTTCGACTTGGTGACGCTGTCGTTCACGTTGATCGCGGGCCACAGCAGCGTGCCCTTCTTCTGCATCTCGTAGAGGCGATGCACGCCGGTGGTGGTTTCCTCGGTCACGCCCTTCACGCTCTTGGCCACCTTCTCGAACCAGCCGGGCTGTTCCTTGAGCCGCTTCTTGATCGAGGCGAAGAGGACCTCCTCCTCCTCGTTGCCGGGCTTGCCGAGAAACGCCGTATCGCCGTTTTCCGCGCGCACGCCGAGATGGATCAGCAGTGTCGCGTCGCCGCCGTCGTCGAGAATCATGTTGGCGACCTCGCCGTTCGGCCATTCGAAGATGCGGTAGCAATAGTCCCAATAGTCGTCGAGGCTCTCGCCCTTGATGGCGAAGACGGGCGTGCCGCCGGCCGCGATGGCGGCGGCCGCGTGATCCTGCGTCGAATAGATGTTGCACGATGCCCAGCGCACCTCGGCGCCCAGCGCCTTCAGCGTCTCGATGAGCACCGCGGTCTGGATCGTCATGTGCAGCGAGCCCGCGACGCGCGCGCCCTTGAGCGGGCGCTTCGGGCCATATTCCGCGCGCGTCGCCATCAGGCCCGGCATCTCCGTTTCGGCGATGTCGATTTCCTTGCGGCCCCAATCGGCGAGCTTGATGTCCTTGACGACGTAATCCGTGGCGGTCATGTGCGGCCCTTCTCCCCGCGAAATCGAAGGCGGTATACCAGCGGGGCAGGGAAGGCGGCAAGGATAATATAAAGAAATATGCATATCTTTATCTTTGCCCACCGAAACCACTGGAAGCCTTCGTGGGCAATGCACTTTTCTCGTCCGGAGTCCTGGCGAACCATCGGCACGGCAAGTTAGGACAGCCGCGACATCAAGTGAATCGTCTCGCGAAGAGACGGCCTCGCTGTTGGCTGGAGAAACCGGGGCAAGCGCAGTATTTCATTGTCCGCCCATCGTAATGCCCCGTTGCGCTGGGAGCGCCATGAACGCGACCGGCGGTTGGTGTGCGCGCAAATTCCCTCTCCCCTTGTGGGAGAGGGTGCCGAGCC
>Ga0326597_10003926_pt1 | contig 21101 bp, 14 predicted proteins | sample RVTome_12_FD_203789 | JGI IMG/M metagenome (GOLD analysis project Ga0326597, IMG submission 203789) | Soil microbial communities from uranium-contaminated site in the Upper Colorado River Basin, Wyoming, United States - RVT100D185 | ecosystem: Environmental > Terrestrial > Soil > Contaminated >...
GCGCACGAGCGGGTTGCGCCCCGGGTCGATCGCGTCGGGCCGCGCAAGCAGCATCCGCAGAGCGCTCACGAGCAGCAGCCCGCCGAAGACGTAGGTCATCCAATCGAAGCGCTGCAGCAGGACCGCGCCGGCCGCGATCATGACGCCGCGCAGCACGAGCGCGCCCAGGACGCCCCAGAACAGGACCCGGTGCTGCTGCGGCGGCGGAACGCGGAACCAGGCCAGGATCAGGGCGATGACGAAGATGTTGTCGAGGCTCAGCGACTTCTCGAGCAGCCAGCCGACGAGGAACTGCAGGGCCGCCTCGCGCCCGCGCAGGTCGTGGCCCAGCTCGACCCCGAGCCCCAGCAGGTGGTGCTCGTACAGGAAGAAGACCGCCAGGTCGAACGAGAGCGCCAGGACGACGTAGAAGGCCGTCCACGCCAGCGCCTCGCCGAAGCGCACGACGCGCCCCTGGCGGTGCGCGACCCCCAGGTCGAACGCCAGCAGGAGCAGCACGAGCAGGACGAACCCGATCCAGGCCAGCGCTTCCAACCGGCGCGGCACTCTACCCACCCCCGCGCCGGGCGCCAGGGCGCGCTGACGGTCTCGCCCGCGGGAGGCAGGCGCGCCGGGCCGCGGGCGCCCCGCGCCCGGCCTGGGTCACCTCTGCTCGCCGCCCGACCGGGTGCGCTCGCGCCGGGCGGAACACTCCGCCAGCGCCCTGCGCGTCGCCCCACCCGCGCTAGAGGCCAGGGGCTCCGTGCAGGAGGGAGAGGAGGGGCCCCATCTCGAGCCCCTCGCCCGCCTGGGGCACGGCCTCGCCGGTCGCGCCCTCCAGCGGCCACACCCGGACGGAATCCGAACAGCCGCAGGGCCCGCCTCCAGCACACGGGCGGGCCCTGCGCACGACCTCGACCTGGATTCGACCGAGCTGGTCGAGCGCCCGCGCGAGGATGTCGGCCTGCTGGCCGTGCCCGGCGAGCACCTCGGCCTCGATCGCCACCTGCGCGTCGGCTTCGGGCTGCCGCGCGACCGCCTCCTGGACGGCCTCGACCGCATCCGCCGCGCGGTCGTCGCCCTCGGCGGGTGAGTCGCGCGCGGCCTCAGAGCCTGTCGGAAAAACCCCGTCGCGAGGCAAAGCGGGCGACGCGGAAGCGAGGAGGGCGACGGCGAGAAGGCGGGTCGGCCTTTCTGGCCGCTGAGCACAGATCGCCTGGAGGACGAAGCAGCGCCGCCGCCCGCGAAGCCGCAGTAGGGTGTTCTTCCGACAGGCTCCTAGCGCTCGCGCCGCGACCACAAGAGCGCGGCCAGCAGCTCGTCCTCGCGCTCGCGCCGCAGCTCCTGCAGCGCCCGCGCCGCGGCCGTGCGCGCCGCCAGCGCCTCGGCCGGCAGCACCTCGTCGAGCACGAAGACCAGCGCCCCCTCCGGCGAGCGCGCGACCGGCGTGGCCGTGCCCGGCGCGAGCGCGAGCAGCTGGTTGAAGGACACTCCCCGTGCCATGCGTGTCCACAGGGAGCGATCGACCACGACGCGTGCCCAGTGCATCTTCCGCCCGCGCGCCCTGACGTCCGTGACGGCCGCGATCGACAGGTCTTCGATCACCTGCGCGAGGGTCGCGCCCGCCACGAGCTGCACCTGCGCCGCGCGCGCGTCCTCCACTCGCGGGAACGTGAGCACCGTGCCCGCCGCTCGGACCGGAAGGCGCCACGCGCCGCGCCGCAGCGCGACGCGCGCGCGCACCTCGTCGGCCGGCACGGACACGCGCTCGACGGCCCGCCGCGCGCGCAGATCGAGCGCGGCCTCGGCCGCGGCGCGTTCGAGGGCTGCGCGCACGTCCGGCCGGCGCTCCATCTGGCGCGCGCGCGCCGCCGCGGCCAGTGGGCCGATCTCGTAGGGAACGGCGCCGAAGAAGGCCCGGCTCCGCGCGCCAGGCTCGCGTTCGCCGCCCAGAGCCGCCTCGAGCGCGGCGCGCAGCGCCGAGCTCACGGCGTAGGCCCGCAGCTGCGACTCGTACCGCGCGCGCTCGGCCGGCAGCGGCTCGGCGCGCGCGACCAGCCGGAAGACGCGCAGCAGCGGCCACACATCGCTCGGATCCTGCAGGTCGCGGCCCTCGCGCCGCTCCACGGGGCCGAGCACGCCGCCCGCGGGCAGGGCGATGATCGCGTCCGCGTAGCGCTCGCCGCAGCGCTCGACCAGCATCGCGCGCGACAGCCAGCCTGACTCGACGTAGCCGCGCAGCGCGTCGCCGCCGAGGTCGTCCCCGACGGTCTTCGCCACCCTCGCCCAGGCGCGCACGCCGTACCCACGCGCCAGCTCGAGCGCGTCGCGCCCCGCCCGCAGCCCGTCGGCGATTGCCGTGGCCGTCGCGTGCTCCAGGGGCGGCTGCGCGGCCGCGCTCGTGAAGGTGCCGACGGCGACCTGCTCCACGTAGTACAGAGCGGGCTGCTCCAGGTCGGGGCGCAGGCGCTCCCAGGCGGCTCTGAGCTCGCTCTCCCCCACCTGCGCCCGCGCCTGCGCCCCGAGCTCGCGCGCCAACGCGTACGCCAGCACGTCGTCCGTGCGCGCCGCCAGCTCGACGGCGTCGGGGACGGGCGCGGCGCCGGGAGCGAGCGCCGCGGCTCGGGCGAGCGCGGCCGCGAGGTCGAAGGTCGGCACCTGGCCCAGGAGCGCCGCCGGGTGCGAGCCGACCAGCCGCGCCGGCGCGCCCTCGACCACCACCACGGAGTCCGCCGGCACGCCCTGCATGCGCGCCTGCGCGCCGTCGGGCCAGCGCACGGCGACCTCCCGCGCGGAGCCCTGGCCAGCGAGCCCGAAGTGCACGGGCGCCTCGTCCTGGGCCATGACACGCGCACCGGGTGACTCGCGCACCAGCTCGCGGCCGTCCTCCAGCCGCGTCCGCACGCGCGCGCCGAAGCCCTCCCGGTTCCCGGGCCCGCCGCGCGGGTGGACGAGCAGCCAGTGCCCGTCGTGCGCGCCGTGGCGCAGGCCGCGATTGCGGAACAGGAGCTGCGGCCCGCTGATCGCGCGCGCTCCGGCGCCTCGGGTCAGCGCGATGTCCTGGTAGCCGTCGCGGTCGAAGTCCGCGAAGGCCATCGAGGCGCTGTTGCCCGGTGCGACCGCCGCGACGCCGGCGCTATCGGTGACGTCCTCGAAGGTGCCGTCGCCGCGGTTGCGCAGGAGCGCGTTCGGCACGTCCGGCTCGTCGTGCGGTCCGCCGCAGGAGACGTAGAGGTCGAGCCAGCCGTCGTTGTCGAAGTCGCAGAAGCCGGCGTTGCGCAGGCCGCGGCCGGCGAGCGCGATCCCGGCCCCGCGCGTGGCGTCCTCGAAGGCGCCGTCACCGCGGTTGCGAAACAGCACGTCGCCGCGCAAGTCCCCTCGTGCGACGTAGAGGTCAAGCCGCCCGTCGCCGTCGTAGTCGCCCAGGGCTGCGCTGCGTGACGAGCCGATCAAGTCGATGCCGGCCTCCTTCGAGCGCTCGACGAAGGTGCCGTCGCCGCGGTTCAGGAACAGCAGGTTCCGCACCGCGCCCTGGTGCACGGGCACGTACACGTCCTGGTCGCCGTCGCCGTCGAGGTCGCCGACCGCCGCGCCCTCCTTGCCGAACGAGTTGTAGAGGCCGGCCGCGAGCGCCTCCTCGCGGAAGCCGCCCCCCGGCTCGCGCAGGTAGAAGAGGTCGGGCGAGAAGAGGTCGAGGACCAGCAGGTCGAGCCGCCCGTCGCCGGTGAGGTCCGACCAGACGCAGGAGCGCCCGCGTCCCTGCGCGCCGCGCTCCAGCCCGTAGTCGGCCGAGGCTTCCTCGAAGCGCCCGCCGCCGAGGTTGCGCAGCAGGCGATCGGGGAGGTAGACGCCGCTGGTCGTGTACAGGTCCGGGTCGCCGTCGTCGTCGACGTCGGCCCACACGCCCAGGTGGTCGTCGAGACCCGCCAAGTGGCCCAGCTCGCTCGCGGCGCGCTCGAGGCGCAGCCCGCCGCGGTTGAGGTACAGCGCGCTCGGGTAGTGCATGTGGTCCGACACGAACAGGTCGGGCAGCCCGTCCACGTCGACGTCGCACCACGAGAGTCCCCACCCCGCCGCGAGGTCGTAGAAGCCGCTCTCGAGCGAGACCTCGTCGAAGGCGAGCGCTCCGTCGTCGCGCGGGCCGGCGACGAGCGCGGCGCCGGAGAGCGGCGCGGCGACGCGCGCCACGGCGGGGCCGGGCGTCCACGTCGCGGCCCGCCCGCCCGCCGCCGCGCCGTCCCCGCAGCTGGCCAGGAGCGCAGCAGCGGCGGCCAACAAGGGCAGGGGGCGAGGTGCGTCCACGGCGCCTACCCGGATCTTTCGCGCGCTCGCCATCCAGCCTGCGCCGGGAGGCGGCGGCGATCAGGAGGTCGCATGCGCGGGGTGCTCCTCCTGCGCGAGGACCTGGCCGCGGATGCCGACCACGAGCGCGCGCACGGGCACGTCCAGGCCGGCGCGCCGGCGGGCCTCTAGCACGGCCGTCAAGATGCCCGTGCAGCAGGGCACCTCCATGCGCGCCACGACGATGTCCTGCAGCCCATTCCGGCGCACGACCTCGGTCAGCTTGGCGACCTGGGCACCCAGGTCGTCGAGCTTCGGGCAGCCGATCATCAGGGCCCGGCCGCGCAGCATGCGTGCGTGGAAGGCGGGGTAGGCGAACGGCACGCAGTCGGCCGCGACGAGCAGCCGCGCGCCGCGCAGTCTCGGCGCGTCCGGCGCGAGGAGCTGGATCTGCACGGGCCACTGGGAGAGCTCGGAGAGCGCACCGCCGTCGCCGCCCGGTTCGGCGGCCGACCCTTCCGGCCGCACGAGCTCCAGCTGGCGGCTGCCCAGGCATCCGTGCTGCGCGGCCTGAGCGGGAGGGACCGTGGCCGGAGCCGTGGCGGCCAGCCGCGCGGCGACGAGCTCGTCGTCGTAGGCCGGGGCCTCGCGCCGCTCGACCGTGATCGCCCCTCGGGGGCAATGGCCGAGGCAATCGCCGATGCCGTCGCACAGCCGCTCCGAGGCCAGCCGCGCCAGGCCGTCCACGATCTCGATCGCGCCCTCGTGGCAGGCCGGGACGCAGTCGCCGCAGCCGTCGCACTTCTCCTGGTCGATCCTGACGATGGCCCTGATCATGCTCGCCCTCCTGTTCCGGCCCGGCCGCGTCGCGGCGCTCCACCCTACGATAGCCGATCCAGCGCCTGGACCTGGGGAGCGAGAGCATCGCGCGCCCCCGCGGCCCGTCCCCGCGCCCGCGCCGGACGGCGGATGGCACGCTGCCGAGGGAACTCTGTCGGACGGCGGCGCTCAATCGAGCACGAGCCGCGCGCGAGTCCGCAGGTCGGAGCGGACCTCCAGCTCGACCGGCGCGCCCGCCCGGCCACCGGCGACGGCGGCGACGCGGTAGCTCCCGGGCAGCACGTCGACGAGCTCGAGCGACGCGCGCGAACGATCAGCGCGGGAGTGGGAGCTCCGCGGCGACGCCAGGGCCGAGGGCGAAGAGCCGCAGGTCGCGCGGGGCCGCGCCGTCCGGCGCGTCCAGGGGGCAGGCCAACCGGAAGCCGGCCCGCCCCATGGCCGCGGCCCGCTCGCCGCCGAAGGCCGCCGGCAAGTCCGCGCGCGCGAGCCCGGTCGGGACCGAGAGGACGCGCCCGTCGCCCACCACCAGCACGAGCGCCTCGGCCGGTCGCAGGCGCCCGACGTCGGCCGCCCAGCCCTCCATGCGCAGCACGCCGCCCTCGACCGCGGCCGCGTCGACGTGCCCGCCGAGCGCATCCTCGCGCAGCTCGTGCGCGCGCCCGTCGGAGCGCACGATGCGCGCCGGCTGGCCTCCGCGCGCGGCGACCAAGCGGTACCCGAAGGACGGGATCCAGGCCAGGCGCCCGCCGTCGAGCACGGCCAGCACGCGCACCTCGTTGGCGCCGTCGACGAAGGCCGCGTCCGGCAGCATGGCGACGAAGGCCGCGCCCGCGGCCGTGCGCTCGAAGGTCGGCGCGACCGAGCGGATCACGCCGTTCAGGACGAGCGCGACCTCGGCCGGGAGCGGCGCGTCCGGCTCGAGGCCGAGCCGTCCGACCAGGCAGCACGGCAGGCTCGGCGCGCGCGTGTCGACCGCCGCGAAGCGCTCTGCGCCCTGCAGGTGGGCGCGCGCGGCCAGCGTCTCGAGCGGACCGAGCTCGGCCACGGGGCGCCCGAGCAGCGCCCGCCGCGCTCCGATCGCGAAGAGCTCCTCCCAGCTCGGGCGCGGACCGAAGAGGCGCTGCTTCAACTCCAGCGCGGGCCACTCCGCCGGCAACGCCGCGTCGAGCATCATCGGACCTGGCCCGGCGTGCATGACCTTGTCGGGCCGCGCCGGGACGCTCTCGCCCAGGGCGGACTGCCCATCGACCACCCACGGGAGCTCGACTCCCAGCACGTCGGCGATCGTCGGCAGCACGTCGATCGACTCGACGTTACGGTCGCTGACGCGCCCCGCGGCCTGGAAGGGCTCCTTGACGAAGAGCGGCACGTGCACGATGTCGCGCACGTTGGTCGCGGTCGCCTTGCGCCGCTCCTCGCCGGCGCGGAAGCTCGCCCCGTGGTCTCCGAGCACGACGACCAGGGAGCTCTCGTAGACGCCCTGGGCTTCCATGCGGTCGAGCAGCTCCCCCAGCAGCGCGTCGGTGTGACCGAGCTGCAAGAGGTGCTGCTGGTACGCCAGGCCGGGCGGGCCCTCGTCCGCGCCCCAGAGCAGGCGCGCGTGCCCGGGGAATGGTTGCAGCGCCTCGTACCGCCGCCCGCCGGGGAGGCGGTTCCAGGGCGTGTGCGGGTAGAGGATGTGCAGGAAGTACAGCGCCGGCCGCGGGTCGGCATCGATCGAGGCGATGAAGTCGCGGAAGTACTCCGTGCGCGCCGTGCTCCCCCGGCCGCTCTCGCCGCGGGCGTCGCTCCCGCCCGCCGCGCGGCGGCGGAAGTCGCTCCAGTTCTCGTCGACCGACGGCAGGCGCGCGGCCAGGCTGCCCGGCAGCACGACGTGGGCGTAGACCAGCGACAGGTCGTCCCAGAGCGAGCGCATGCGCGCGCCGAACGCCTCGCCGGCGGGCCGCGCCAGCAAGGAGGGCGGGCAGACCGCGGTCAGCGTCTCCTGCACGCGCAGGCGATGGGAGCCCGCCAGCAGCGTGAAGATGCTGTTCGGGTGGTCGGCGGCGGTCGGCTGGATGCGCCTCCCGAGCTCGACGCTGCGCTGCGCCGAGGGCGCGCGACCGGTCATGATCGACGGGATCACCTGCAGCGACAGGAAGTTGGAGGACGTCGCGTTGCGGAACCAGGTGCTCTCGCCCGCCAGACGCGCGAAGTTGGGGAACAGCGTCGCGTCGATCCGCAGCTCCGGCGTCATGAGCGAGGCCAGCGGCAGCTCGTCGAAGATCACCAGCACCACGGTCGTCGTTGCCTCGACCGTGGCCGCCGGAGACGGCGGCTCATCGGGCGGGGCCAGGATGGTCCTCATCGCCGCACTGGAGAGGAACAGCGCCGGGAAGAGCAGCGACACGGGCGCGAGCACGGTCAGGAACGAGCGCGCCGGCTTCCAGCGCCCATAGACCAGAGCCGCCAGCGCGCCCGCCACGAAGGCCGGCGCGAGCCAGAGCGCGGACTGCGCGGCGACGGGCGGCCGCCGCAGCGGCGGCAGCAGGAAGAGCGCCGCCAGCAAGCCCACCAAGACCAGGTGCACGCCGCGGCGCAAGGACCGGCCCGCCAACCCGGCGATCGCCTCCAGCGCGACCAGCCCGAGGGGCGGCCCCACGATCACGGCCACGACCAGGGCGACCAGGTCCGCGGGCCGCGAGCCGCGCGCCACGAAGAAGCCGGCCGCGGGCTCGAGCACGTCGAACAGGGGCTGGGCGACGGCCAGGACGGAGAGCGCCGCCAGGTGCAGGCCTCCCACGAACAGCTCGCGCCGCGCTCCCGCTTTCCCGCTCCGGCCCGCTTCCGCCATCCGCGCGCGGCGCGCCGGGGTCCGCGTGCGCTCGCGCAGGCCGCGCGCCCGCCGCCCGCCCGGCCGCGTGTGCGCGGGAGTGTAGCCCGCCGCGGCTGGCGGGCCAATGCGGGCGCGCCCGCTCGCTCCCGATGGGGTAGACTACGGCGTCGTCCGGCGGGTCTCGCCCCCGGACCGCGCGCGCCGCGCCCTCGAGCCGAGCATGGAACCCATCGCGCCGTCGACCTGCGTCGTCGTCCTGGCCTACATCGACCCCGGCCTGGGCAGCATCCTGCTGCAGGTCCTGGTCGGCGGCGGCGTGGCGGCGGCCTTCTTCTTCAAGAACACCTGGCGGCGGATCGGCGGCTTCATCTCCTCCCTCGGCGGCGGCGGCCGCCCGCCGGTCGCGTCGCGGGGCCCCGGCGACGACGCGCCGGACGGCGCTCCCGCGCCGGAGGGCGGCGAGCCCGACCCGCGCACGAGCCCGCGCGGATGACGATCGACCCGGTCGCAGGCTCGTTCCGCGACCCGGCGGGCTTCCTGTACCGGCGCGACGGTGTGCTCCATCGCCAGATCGACGCGGCCGGGCGCGCGGACTACGACCTGCTGCTCTCGAGCGGGCTGTACGCCGAGCTCTCCGGGGCCGGCCTGCTCGTGCGCCACGAGGAGGTCGACCCGGCCCTGGCCGCGCGCGACGGGGCCTGCAAGGTGATCCGGCCCGAGCCCGTGCCGTTCGTCTCGTACCCGTACGAGTGGTGTTTCGGAGAGCTGCGGGACGCGGCGCTCTTGACGCTCGCGATCCAGGAGAGGGCGCTCGCGCGCGGGCTGTCGCTCAAGGACGCCAGCGCCTACAACGTGCAGTTCCAGGACGGACGGCCGGTCTTCATCGACACGCTGTCGTTCGAGCCCTACGTCGAGGGCCGGCCGTGGCAGGCCTACCGCCAGTTCTGCCAGCACTTCCTGGCCCCCCTGGCGCTGATGAGCAGGCGCGACGTCGGCCTCGGCCAGCTCCTGCGCGTGCACGTCGACGGCGTGCCGCTCGAGCTGGCGAGCCGGCTCCTGCCGGCGCGCACGCGGCTCTCGCCCTCGCTCGGGCTGCACGTGCACCTGCACGCGCGCAGCCAGCGCAGGCACGCCGGCGAGGGCGCGAGCGAGGCGCCCGCGCGGCTGGAACGAGGGCGCGGGCGCGGGATGTCGCGCTACAAGCTGGTGGCCTGGATCGACAGCCTGCGCGCCGCGGTCACGCGGCTCGACTGGAAGCCGGGCGGCACCGAGTGGCTCGACTACTACGAGCGCAACAACAACTACGGCGAAGTGGGCCTGCAGGCGAAGGAGCGCGCATTGGCTGCCTTCGTCGAGCGCGTCGCGCCCGCGACCGTCTGGGACCTGGGCGCCAACACCGGGCGCTTCACGCGCCTGGCGGTGGCAGGCGGCGCGCGCGGCGTGGCCTGGGACATCGACCCGGGCTGCGTCGAGGCCAACTACCAGAAGGTCCGCCGCGACGGCGAGACGCGCGTCCTGCCGCTGCTGCTCGACCTGACGAACCCGAGCCCCGCCATCGGCTGGGAGAACCGCGAGCGCCTGTCCCTCGCGCAGCGCGGCCCCGTCGACCTCGTGCTGGCCCTCGGGCTGGTGCACCACCTCGCCATCTCGAACAACGTGCCCATGGAGCGCGTGGCCTCCTTCCTGCGCGCGCTTGGCGCCTGGCTCGTCGTCGAGTGGATCCCCAAGGACGACTCGCAGGTGCAGAAGCTGCTGGTCACGCGCGCGGACGTTTTCCCGACGTACCGCCAGGACGAGTTCGAGCGCGCCTTCGCGGCCGCCTTCGCCGTCGAGCTGTCCGTCGCCATCTCCGACACGAAGCGCACGCTCTACCTCATGCGCGGCCGCTGACCCTCGCCGCGGCGGCGAATCCGTGGAAGAATCTACCGGGTAGGTTCTTCCACGGATTCGCCGCTCACACCAGCGGCACGAGGTCGCAGCCGCGGCACTGGCCCTGGTCGCAGGCGCGCTCGCTGCGCAGGGCGAGGGCGCCGGTCGGGCAGGCGGCGGCGGCGGCGCGCGCGGCCTGGCGCAGGCCCTCGGAGAGCGGGCGCCCGAAGGGCACCGCCATCGCGACGTCGAAGCCGCGGCCGACGATCGCCACCCCCAGCGGCTCGCCGGCCTCGGCCGCGATGCGCACGCAGGCGTCGCAGGCGATGCACTTGCCGGGCTCGTAGACGACCTCGGGATGCGAGTCGTCGCGCTCGAAGGCGCGCCGTGCGCCGCCGAAGCGATCGGGGTCGACCTGGTACTCGCCGGCGTAGCTGCGCAGCAGGCAGCCCTCGGCCTTGCGGCAGCCGCACGACAGGCAGCGCTGCGCCTCGCCCAGGGCCTGGACCGGGTCGAGGCCCGGGTCGATCTCGGCAAAGCCTCCAAGGCGCCGCGCAACGTCCAGCTCGCCCTGCACGTTGCGCGGCGACATCTCGATCCGGCGGAAGAAGGCCGCCAGCTCGGCCTCGTCGATCAGGCGCAAGGTGACGTTCGTCATCTCGGGCGCGCCCAGCAGCGCGACTCCGCGCAGGTGCTGGTCGATCGAGATCGCCGCGATGCGCCCCGCGGCGACGGCGCGCACGGCGAGATCGGGGCCCAGCACCGCGTCCCCGCCGGCGAAGACGCCCGCCAGGTTCGTGGCCAGCGTGCGCGCGTCGACGGCGATCCCGCGCGGGCCGAGCGCCAGGCCCTCGGCCGCGGCCACCTGGCCCTCGACCGCCTGACCCGTGGCCGCCACGATCGTCGTCGCCGCCAGCGTGAACTCCGAGCCCTCGATCGGCTCCGGGCGGCGGCGCCCGGACTCGTCCTCCTGGCCCAGGCGCATGCGCCGGCAAGTCAGCTCGAGCAGCCCGTCGTCGCGGCGCGCGAGGCGCACCGGCGCCACGAGGTAGTCGAGCGCCACCGACTCGTCCTCGGCCGCCTCGACCTCCTCCATCAGGCAGGGCATCTCGGCCCGCGTGCGGCGGTAGAGGACGCGCACCTGTGGAGCCGGCTCGCCCTGCGAAAGCGCCAGCCGCAGCGCCGTTCGCGCCGCGTCCATGGCGGTGTTGCCGCCGCCGACCACCAGCACGCGCGCGCCGACTTGCGGCGTCTCCCCCGCCGCGACGCGCGCCAAGAGCTCGATGCCCGACGTCGCCAGCTCCTCGCCCTCGCAGCCCAAGGCCCTCCCGCGCTGCGCGCCGATCGCCAGGAAGACCGCGCCGTGCTCGCGGCGCAGGTCGGCCAGGGTGAAGTCGCGCCCCCAGCTCCGGCCCTGCTCGAAGCGCGCCCCGAGCCGGCGCACGAGGTCGATCTCGGCCGCCAGCCCCGCGCGCGGCAAGCGGTAGGCCGGGATGCCGTAGCGCAGCATGCCGCCCGGCTCCGGATGCGCGTCGTAGAGCGTGCAGGCGTGGCCGGCCTGCAGCAGGAACCAGGCCGCCGACAGGCCCGCCGGCCCTGCGCCGACGATCGCCACCGAGCGGCCCGAGCGCGGCGCGCACGGCGGCAGGGCGGGGGTGCCGGACTCGAGCTCGCGCTCCGCGGCGAAGCGGTGCAGGGCGCCGATCGCCAGCCCCTGGTCGTGCTCGCAGCGCCGGCAGGTCTGCTCGCACAGCCGGGGACAGACGCGACCGAGCGCGCCCGCCAGCGCCAGCCTGCGGCCGATGACGCGCATCGCCTCGGCGGCCCTCCCGCGCGCCAGCTCGAGCACGAAGCCGGGCACGTCGAGGCCGGCCGGGCAGCGCACGGCGCACGGCGCGGCGCACTCGCCGGCGTGGTCGGACAGCAGCAGCTCGAGCGCCATGCGGCGCGCGGCGCGCACGTCCGCGCTTTCGGTCGTGACGACCATGCCCTCCTCGGCCGGCAAGGCGCAGCTCGGCGACAGCACGCGCCGGCCCTCGACCTGCACCGCGCACAAGAAGCACGACGCGGCCGGCTCGAGGCCCTCGACCTGGCACAGTGTCGGAATCTCGATCCCGAGGCGCCGCGCGGCCGCCAGCACCGTCGTGCCCGGCTCGACCACCAGCGCGCGGCCGTCGATCGTGAGCGACACCGATCCGTTGCACGACGCCGTCACGAGACGACCTCCACGGCGTCGTCCTGACAGGCCGCCAGGCACAGGCCGCAGCGCGTGCACAGCTCGTCGTCGATGGCGTGGCGCTGGTACGGCGCGTACCCGATCGCGCCGACCGGGCAGGCCTGCGCGCAAAGCGTGCAGCCGGTGCAGGACGCGGTCACGCGGTAGCGCACCAGCTCCGGGCAAGCGCGCGCCGGGCAGTGCCCGAGCACGTGCGCCTCGTACTCGTCGCGGAACCAGCGCAGGGTCGTCAGCACCGGGTTCGGCGCCGTCTGCCCCAGCCCGCACAGGCTCGTGCGCCCGACGCGGTCGGCGAGCTGCTCCAGGTCGCTGAGGTCCCCCGCAAGCGCTCGGCCGGCGCACAGGCGCTCGAGGATCTCGAGCATGCGGCGCGTGCCGATGCGGCAGAACGTGCACTTGCCGCACGACTCGGCCTGGGTGAACTGCAGGAAGAAGCGCGCCATGTCGACCATGCAGTCACGGTCGTCGAGCACCACCAGGCCGCCCGAGCCCATGATCGCCCCGGTCGCCGCGAGCGCCTCGTAGTCGATCGGCGTGTCCGCCAGGTGCGCCGGCAGGCAGCCGCCCGACGGCCCGCCGATCTGCACGGCCTTGAAGCGCCGTCCCTCCCCCACGCCCCCGCCGATCTCCTCGACCACCTCGCGCACCGTGATGCCCATCGGCACCTCGATCAGCCCGCCGCGGCGCACCTTGCCGGCCAGCGCGAAGACCTTGGAGCCCTTGCTCGTCGCCGTCCCCAGGGCCGCGAAGGCCTCGGCCCCGCGGCGCACGATCCACGGCACGCAGGCCAACGTCTCGACGTTGTTGATCGTCGTCGGCCGGCCGTGGAGCCCGCGCTCGATCGGGAAGGGCGGGCGCAGGCGCGGCGTCCCGCGCCGGCCCTCGAGCGAGGCGATCAGCGCCGTCTCCTCGCCGCACACGAAGGCCCCGGCGCCCTCGCGCAGCGAGAGGCGCAGGTCGAAGCCGCTGCCGAGCACGTCGCGCCCGAGCAGCCCGCTCTCCTCGGCGGCGCGGATCGCCGCGCGCACGTGCCGCACCGCCAGCGGGTACTCGGCGCGCACGTAGAAGATGCCATCGGCCGCGCCGGTGGCGTACGCCGCCAGCGCCAGCCCCTCGACCACGCGGTGCGGGTCGCCCTCGAGCACCGCGCGGTCCATGAAGGCGCCCGGGTCGCCCTCGTCGCCGTTGCAGATCACGGTGCGCTCGCGCTGGGGCTGGGCGCGCGCCAGCGCCCACTTGCGCGCAGTCGGAAAACCCGCCCCGCCGCGTCCGCGCAGCCCGGCGCGTTCGACGAGCGCGATCAGCTTCTCGGGCGCGAGCTCGGCCAGCGCGGTCGCCAGCGCCTCGTAGCCGCCGCGCGCACGGTACGCGTCGAGGTCGAGCGGGTCGATGGCGCCGCAGTTCTCGAGCACGATGCGCTGCTGGCGCGCATCCCACTGTGCCGCGCCGTCGCCCTCCCCTACGACGTGCGGCGCGAGCGGGTCGTCGCCGCCCAATCGCCCCAGGCTTCTGCGCGCGCGACCCAGCAGGCCGCTGCCCGGGCGGTGGCGGCGAAGGACGCGCCGCGCGAGCTCGGGCGTGACATCGCCGTACAGCGCGCTGCGGCGGCCGCCCACGACGACCTCGACCAGCGGCTCGCGGTGGCACATGCCGCCGCAGCCGACGGACTTGACCACGACCCCGCTCGCGCGGGCGGCGTGCTCCAGCGCCGCGCGCACGGCCTCGCCGCCGCTCGCCACACCACAGGAGCCGAGCCCCACCCGGATCTCGACCGCCGCCGCCTTCACGTCGCGACCTCCGCCGCGAGTCCCGCTCCGAGCGCGCCGACCAGGCGCGGCACGTCGGCCGGCGTCAGGTGCCCCGCCGTGCGCTGGTCGAGCACGAGCACCGGCGCCAGGCTGCAGCACCCCAGGCACGCGACGCGGTCCACCGTCGCCCGCCGCGCAGGGTCGGTGTCCGCGCCGGGCGGGATTCCGAGCGCGCGCCGCAGCTCCGAGGTCAACCGGCCCGCGCCGGACACGTGGCAGGCCGTGCCGTGGCAGACGCGCAGGACGTGGCGCCCGACCGGCGAGCGCCGGAAGTCGGCGTAGAAGGTCGAATTGCCGGCGATCTGGGCCGGCGTGATCTCGGTCAGCTCGCACACGAGCTGCAGAGCCTCGTCGGGCAGGTAGCTGTAGTGCGCCTGGATCGCCTGCAGGATCGGGATGGCGACCTCGCGCCCGGTCCCGACGCGCGCGACCAGCTCGCGCACGAAGTCGAGCCCGGGGCCGGGGTCGAGGTCGCTCCCGTCCCCGGGCGTGGCCGGCCACGGCTCGGCCTGCGCGCGGCGCAGGAGGACGAGGCGCTCGCGGCCCGGCGTCCTCTCGCCGCCCAGAGCCAGGCGCCACTTCGTCCCGGCCACGGTCGCGGCCGCGCCGCAGATCAGGAGCCAGGCCAGGAGCCGCGCGCGCACGTCGCGCGCCAGGGCCGCCTCCGTCTGGCGCTTCTGCTCGGCCGCCAACGCCGGCGCGGCCGAGGCGTCGGACTTGACGGCGCTCGTCAGCTCCTCGATCCGCAGCGCGTCCGGCGGCGCGCGCCGCCGGGCGCGCAGCTCTTCCGCTGCGAGGGCCCAGACCGCGGCCGCCAGCACGAGGGCGCCGGCGAGCGCCAGTCCGAGCGCGAGCGCGCGGGCGCGCGGCACGGCCGTGCGGCTCATGCCGGCGAGCGCTCCCCGGGCGCGCCGCCGGCCGCCGAAGGCTCCTGTTCGAGCCCGCGCTGGTAGGGACAGGCGCGGTAGCAGCGCGCGCAGGCCAGGCACGTGGCGCGCAGCGCGCGCAGCTTCTCGATCGCGCCGTAGGGGCAGGCGTCGAGGCACAGGCCGCAGTCCGTCTCCTTCTCGGGCGTGATCGACACGCCGCGCCAGGACAGACGCGCCACCAGCGAGAGCAGCGCGCCGTACGGGCACAGCCAGCGGCAATAAGGCCGGCCGACCAGCGTGCCGAGCAACAGCAGCGCGCCGCCGATCACGAACAGGTGCGCGAAGCCGGTCCAGCGGAAGAAGGAGACGAAGGGGTCGTAGCGGCAGATCACGAAGTCGCGCGCCGCGGCCGGCTGCGCCGCGAACCAGACCGCCAGCGCGAGGTAGACCCACTTGAGCGTGCCCAGCCCGCGATCGAGCCGCCGCGGCACCCTCAGCGGCTTGAGCAGCACCAGCTCCTGGATCGCGCCCAGCGGGCAGGCCGCGCCACAGAACACGCGCCCGAAGAACAGCGCCGCGATCAACGGCAGGAAGAAGATCGCCACCACCACCAGCGGCAGGGCGTAGCCCGGGTCGGCCAGGGAAGCGGTGACGTTCTGGATCGCGCCGATCGGGCAGACGCAGCCCTCGCGATAGAAGCCGAAGTACCCGACGCAGGCGAGGACCAGCAGCACCGTCGCGCGCCGGCTGCGGCGGCCGAGCACGAGCCAGGCCGTCAGGCCCAGCGCCGCCGCCAGCAGGCCGACGTCCTGCACCTCGCGCCAGTCGGAGAGCGGGCGCGGGCGCTGCACCGGGGGCACGACGTAGCCGCCGCCGATGTCCTCCTGGCTGGGGGCGGTCTCGACCGGCCGCTCGTAGCCGCCCTGGGCCGCCGCCGGGCCCGCGCCGGTCACGCAAACGAACAGCAGCAGCCCACAGGCCAGCGCCCGGCGCCACACCGCCGGGTGATCCACCGCGCGCACGGGCGCGGCGCACGGCTGGCTGGGTTCGCGGCCCATGTGCGCTCAGAGAGCGAGCAAGAATTGCTCGCGAACGGGCGCCAACGCCGCCAGGCGTTGGGCCAAACGGCATCTGAGAGGCTGTATCATCGATTTCTGCTCAGCCTCTCAGACGAGCAAGAATTGCTCGCGAACGGGCGCCAACGCCGCCAGGCGTCGGGCTAAAAGGCACCTGAGAGGCTGTATCATCGTTTCCTGTTCAGCCTCTCAGCCCGTCGAAGGCTCCCGCGCGTGCCCGTCGGGCAGCTCGAGGTAGGCGTCCTCGGGGCAGGCGCGCGCGATCGCGCACATGTTGCAGTCGATGCACAGGTCGTAGCGCACCTCGAGCCGCAGCGAGCCCAGCCCGGCCGGCTCCTTGCAGGCCATGACGCAGATCCCGCAGCCGTTGCAGAGCTCTTCGTCGATCAGGTACTCGTAGAAGTTGTTGGCCGGGTCGTAGGGATCGACCTCGCCGATCGGCTCGCGCCGGATGGCGTCGCGCGGGCAGAGCTTCTCGCTCGGCAGGCCCTCCTGGTCGACGGCGCTGGTGACGCTGTAGTACGCCGGACAGATGTAGCAGCGCCCGCAGCGCGCGTGGTCGTTGACCGCGCGCACGGCCGAGAGCGCCACGACGCACTCGCTGGCGCAGGCCTGGCAGATCTCGACGCCCAGGGCGCCGAGGCGGCTGTTGATGCAGCGCTCGGGATCGATCAACCAGCTGCTCGCGCGCCCCGAGCGCGTGAACAGGTAGCCGGCGCTGCCCGTCAACCCGAGCAGCGCCGCGCCGCGCGCCGCGTTCTTCAGAACCTGCCGGCGGGTCGGGTCGTCGCCCATGGCCTCGTCCTCGGGCGCGCCGCGCTCAGCGCCGCGCGCCCTCCTCCTTCCCGTTCTCGCGCGCAGCGAACACGCAGATCGTGAGCCGCACCGTGTCGACGACGAAAACGCGCCCGAGCGCGTCCACCGCCACGTCCATGTTCTTGCAGCCCGGGTCGAAGGCTTCGTCCGACACGATCGCCAGCAGCTTCCCGGCGCCGTCGTAGAGCTTCACGCGCGGCGCGGCCTTCTCGCTGACGCACAGCCGGCCGCCTCCCGCCAGCGTGACGTTGGTCGGATTGCAGCAGCCGGCGAAACCCTCGGGATCGCGCCCGTCGAAGCGGCCCATGCGGCCGACCAGCTCGCCCGCCAGCGTGTAGCGCTCGACGCGGTGCTTGCCCGGGTTGGCGGCGTGCACGACGTGCTCGGCGTCCACGGCGAAGTCCAGCACGCCGTTCGGGATCAGGAAGGCGCGCGCGCGCTCGTCGCCGCCGATGTCGTTCAGGTGCTTCCCGGTGCGGTCGAAGCGCCGGATGCGGCGCGCGCTCGCGTCCGCCACGAGCACCCAGTCGCCGGCGTGCCCGATGGCGGTCACGCGCCCGAGCAGCTCCGCGTCGCGCCAGACGTCGACCCGCCGCGCCTGCTGCTCGCCGGCGCCGCCGCCCTCGAACGGCGCGAAGACCTCGAGTTGCCCTTCCTGGCCGACCCACACGCGCCCGTCGGGTCCCAGCGCGACGCACTGCCCCGGCTTCTCCGTGGCCCACGAGTGCAGCAGGACACCGGCCGGATCGAAGACCCTCAGCGTGCTGTCGCCTACCGCTACCACGCGGCCGGCGGCGTCGAGCGCGATCCCGCGCAGCGTCTCCCGGAACTGGTGCGCCGCGGTGCCCTTGCCGGCGATCGTGAGGACCTGCTGGTACCGCCGCTGCTGCGCGCGCTCGGCTGCCGCCCGCTCACTCACCGCCGGCCTCCTTCGGCGCCGCGACCGAGACGCACACGAGCTGGCCCATGTCGCGCATCAAGAGCCGGCCGTCGACCAGCGCCGGCGGCGCCCAGACGTCGTTGCCGGAGAGGATCTGCGCGCTGGCGAGCTCGACGTAGCCGCTCGTGCCGGCCTGCACGAGGCGCAGCGTGCCGGTGTCGCCGTCGAGCACGAAGAACATCCCGTCCGCCAGGATGTAGCCTCCCAGGCCGAAGCTGGCGCGGCCCTCGCTCGTCCACCTGATCCCCCCGTCCAGATCGAGGCACGTGAACAGCCCGCGGCGCTTCTTGCCGACCGCGAACAGGTGCCCGTCGTAGAGGATCGGCGTGTGCACCTCGGAGTTCCACTCGTTGGTGGAGAGCTGGAATACGAGCTCGGGCACGAACGCGTCCTCCTCCCGGCGCACGCGGATCATCGCGCTGCCGGCGTCGTAGCCGGCGGTGACGAACACGCGCTCGCCGTCGACCGCCAGCGCCGAGGGCGCGACGGCCACGTTGAACTTGAACGGGAAGAACCACAAGAGCGCCCCGTCCGCGGCCGAGACGCCCAGCACGCCCTGCAGCACGCAGTACAGGTACTGCTTCACGCCTCCCAGCTCGGCCGGCATCAGCGAGGCGTGGGACATCAGCCAGCCCGCGGGGTTGGGCGTGCGCCACAGCTCCTGCCCGCCCTGCTTGTCGAGCGCCACCACCAGCGCCTGGCCGGCGGGCGCGATCAGCACGCGCCCGTCCTCGATCAGCGGGCACTGGCCGTTGTACCAGGCCGGGATGCGCGTGCCGTAGTCCTCGACCAGGTTCCTGCGCCAGCGCTCCTGTCCGCTGCCGGCGTCAAGGCAGTGGAGCACGCACTTGGGATCGAGGGCGAAGACGCGCTCGCCGTCGAGGGCCGGCACGGTGCGCGTGATGCCGTGGTTGGGTCGGATGCGACGCTTCTCCGCGAAGCGCCACAGCTCGCCGCCGTCCGCCAGCGCGAGGCAGCGCACGAGCCACTCGCCGGCCTCCGTATCGTAGTCGTTGAAGACCACGCGCCCGCCGTGCACGGCCGGCCCGGCATAGCCCTGGCAGGCCTCGACGCGCCACAGGACCTCGGGCCCGCCCTCGGGCCAGGCGCGCAGCAACCCGGCGGCCGGCGACAGCCCGTCGCGCGCGGAGCCGCGGAACTGGGGCCAGTCCTCGCCCGCGGCGGCGAGGGACGCCGCGAGCGGCAAGGCCAGGAAGACGAGCCAGGATCGGGGCGGGATGGCGACCTCCGGGTTGTGGCACCTCGCGGCCGCGTCCGATTCTAGCCCGGTGGCGCCTCGGCCGCGAGGAAGGCGCGCCGGCCGACCACGCCGCGGGAAGGTCACCCCTCGTGCGTACGAACGGCTTACCGGGACGGCGCGCGGCGCCCCGCCGAGACTCGCGGCGCGAGCTATCCTGGACCCTGGACCCTGGACCCGTTCCTCCGCCCCACGATCCGCGCGGGGCCCCGGCCCCGCCGCCGCCATGAAGGACACTCTCCTCGCCGCGTCGTGCCTCTTCGCGCTCACGCTCGAATGCGCCGCCCAGGGCTTCACCGACGTCGCGGCCCAGGCCGGGGTCGGCTTCGCCGACCTCAACACGGCCGAGATCGCCTGGGCCGACTACGACGGCGACGGCGACGAGGACTTCTTCATGGGCATCAACGGCGGCAGCTACCAGCCGAACGACGTGCTGGCGCGGAACAACGGCGACGGCACGTTCACCGAAGTCGCCCAGCAGGCCGGGGTGCAGGGTCCGGCGCCACTCAGCTTCCAGCACGGCTCGGCCTGGGCCGACTACGACCGCGACGGCGACCTCGACCTGTTCGTCGCCACGACCGGCGGCGCGCCGCACGCGCTCTACCGCAACGAGGGCAACGGCACGTTCACCGACGTGGCCCAGGCCGCCGGCATCGCGCCCCTCTGGGTCGGCGCGCGCGCGGGCATCTGGGCCGACGTCGACGCCGACGGCTGGAACGACCTGTTCCTGCCGATCTGGAACCTTCCGAACCAGCTCTTCCACAACCACGGCGACGGCACGTTCGGCGAGATCGCCCAGGCGGCCGGCGTGGCCGGCGGTGACCACGCGACGTCGAGCGCCTGCTTCGGCGACTACGACGGCGACGGCGACCCGGACCTGTACGTGTGCAGCGTCAGCAGCAACGGTCCCAGCGCGCTCTACCGCAACAACGGCGACCTGACCTTCAGCGACGTGACCGCCGCCGCCGGGCTGGCGTCGGTGCGCGCCTTCGCCGCCGTCTGGGCCGACCTCGACGGCGACCTCGACCTCGACCTGTACGTGCACGACGTCGTCACGGGCGGCTGGACGGGCCTGCACTACGCGAACCAGGGCGACGGCACCTTCGCCGACGTCGGCAGCGGCTCGGGCCTGCGCTTCTGGCAACCTTCAGGCTTCATCAACCGGGCTCCATCTGTCGGCGACTACGACAACGACGGCGACCTCGACGTCTACATCACGCGCTCGCTCACCTCGTCCGGCTCGCCGCCGGTGCCCAACATCATGTTGAGGAACGACGGCGGCGTCTTCACGGACGTCTCCGCCCCGACCGGCACCGACGACGGCCACTTCGCGGAGGGCAGCGCCTGGGCCGACTACGACGGCGACGGCGACCTCGACCTGTACGTCGCCAACGACTGGCCCGACGCCTGCCTGCTCTACCGCAACGACCTGGGCCCCAGCCACTGGGTGCGCCTGCGCCTGGTCGGCGGCGCCTCGAGCAGCAGCGACGCGATCGGCGCGCGCGTGCGCCTGCTGGCCGGCGGGCTGTGGCAGTTGCGCGAGGTCAGCGGCGGCGGCACCGGCGGCAACTGCCAGGAGAGCTTGCCGCTCGAGTTCGGGCTCGGCGCTGCGACCCAGGTCGACGAGTTGTGGGTCGAGTGGCCCGGGGGCGCTCTCGACGCCTGGGTCGACCTCGGCGGCGACCGCGAGCACCTGCTGGCCGAGGGCGGCGGGGTCCCGTGCATCGACCCGCTGCGGTACTGCGTCGCTGCGCCCAACTCGGCCGGCCCCGGGGCGCTGATCGACAGCAGCGGCCCTCCCTCCGTGAGCGCGAACGCGTTCACGCTGACCGTCGCCGGCGGGCCGCCCGTCCAGCCGGCCCTGTTCTTCTACGGCCCGGCCCAGAACCAGATCCCGTTCTACGACGGCTACCTGTGCGTCGGAGCCGGCGGCCTGGGCCTCTTCCGCCTCGCACCGGCGCTGGTCCTGGACGGAACGGGCGCCGGCGCGCGCTGGCTCGACCTCGCCGCGCCGCCCGCGAACGCCGGGCCGGGGCGCATCGCGCTCGGCTCGACCTGGTACTTCCAGGTCTGGTACCGCGATCCGGCCGCCGGCGGAACGGGCGCGAACCTGTCCGACGGGTTGCGCGTCAGCTTCTGCCCGTGAGCCTTTAGGGCCGCAAATGTTGACCGGCTTCAAGAATCGACTCGATCGCCGAGCGGTGGATCCGGCGCCGGAGGCGCCGCGCCGCCGGTCAGGCGGCGGGGAGGGGGAGGCCGCGTGTCGCGGCCGGATCGGGGGAGGCCCTCCTCCCCCGCGACGGAAAACAGCGCG
>Ga0326597_10003927_pt1 | contig 21094 bp, 20 predicted proteins | sample RVTome_12_FD_203789 | JGI IMG/M metagenome (GOLD analysis project Ga0326597, IMG submission 203789) | Soil microbial communities from uranium-contaminated site in the Upper Colorado River Basin, Wyoming, United States - RVT100D185 | ecosystem: Environmental > Terrestrial > Soil > Contaminated >...
GGCCCTCGTCACTAGCGTCTTTCACGACCTTTCGGCCGACGCGTTTAAAGATTTCAAATTTCCCGGCGTCTCGTTATAATATGTTCAGTATGCTTGTGAAGCATCGATTGCCGTCATGAAAAAACTCCTGGTCTTGCAGCATGTCGCCCACGAGCTCCTCGGCACGCTGAATCCCTTGCTCAAGGGCGCCGGCTTCCGCATTCGTTATGTAAACTTCGCCCGTTATCCAGACGCGCAACCCAGTTTGGACGGCTACCACGGCCTGGTCGTGCTGGGCGGGCCGATGAGCGTCAACGATACGCGGCAACACCCGCACCTGATGACGGAGCTGCATCTGATCGAGGAAGCGATGCGGCGGAATCTTCCTGTGTTGGGGATCTGTCTCGGCGCGCAACTGATCGCCAAGACGCTGGGTGCGGCCGTTTATCCGAACCCGGAAAAAGAAATCGGCTGGTACGACGTCACCCCGACGAAGGATGCGGAAGAGGACCCGCTGCTGGCGGAGTTTCAGGGCACGGAGAAAATCTTTCAGTGGCATGGCGAAACCTTCGACCTTCCCACCCGAACGACGCACTTGGCGTTCTCCCCGATCTGCGCCAACCAGGCGTTTCGCTACGGCGGCAACATCTACGGCTTCCAGTTTCACCTCGAAGTCGACGAGCCGATGATCGAGCGCTGGCTTCGGGTGGTCGAGAACCGGCGCGAAATCGCGAGCCTCGGCGGCAAGATCGACCCGGCGGCGATCCGGCGCGACACACCGCTCCATCTGGCGCGCTTGCAGCAACTGGGCAACCAGGTCTTCGGGGAGTTCATCCGCCTTTTCGGGTGACCTGTCCGCGGCCGTCAAACGCTCGCCGGCTAAGGATTCTCCGCGATGCGATACTCGCGAACTTTCGGGAAACCGAGCGCCAATACGGCGACGATCAGAAGAATAATCAGCCCGCCGCTCGTGGCCGCGATTTCAGCGCTGAAGAGCGAAGCCACAGCGCCGGCCTGGAATTGGCCGAGCTGAGGGCCGCTGTTGGTGAAAAGACTATGGATCGACGCCATCCGGCCGCGCAGCTCGTCGGGCGTGCTCACCTGATTGATGGTCGCGCGCAAGATCGCGCTGATGGTATCGCCGATTCCGTAACCGATCAGCCACGTGACGGAAAGCCAAATACTTTGGGACTGGGCAAAAAAAATGACGCAGGCGCCATAGACCGTGACTCCGCCGAGAATCCAGCGGCCGGCGCGGCTCGTCCGGCCGAGGAAGCTGAAACCAAGGGCCCCGAGCATTGAACCGACGGCGGACGCGGCGTAGAGCACACCCAAGCCCTCGGGGCCGACCAGGAGAATATCGCGGGCGAACACCGGCAGTAGCGCGCGCACCGTGCCGAAAAAGTTGGCGCCGAAATCCATGATCAGCAGCGGGAAAATAACCGGGTGGCGCCACACGAAGCGCAACCCCGCGCCGAGCGCGTTTAGCGACACGGTGCGCCATCCGCTGCGCTCGGGAAGGCGGACGCGAATCAGCGCCAGCGCGGCAAGCATGATGAGCCACGAAAACGCGTCCACCGCATAGCATAGCGCCGGTCCCGCGAAAGCGAGCACCAGGCCGGCCACGGACGGGCCGGCGATCACGGCGATCTGCCGCTGCGAGCTGTGCATCGCCAGGGCACGGGAGAGATCCTCGCGCGGCACAAGATTCGAGACGATGGCCTGGCGCGAAGGCGCTTCCAGCGAGCTGAACAGCGCGAGAAACATGGTCGCGACGTACAGCCTCAACGGTGTCGCGCTGCCGGCCAGCGTCAACAGCGCGAGCGCGCCGGAAACGCCGAACAGGCTCGCCTGCGTGAGCATCATCAGCCGGCGCCGGTTCATGGCGTCGGCCAACAGCCCGCCGAAGAGCAGGATCGCTATCTGCGGAACGGCCCGGGCGAGACCGATGAGACCGATCTGCAGCGGCGAATCGGTAAGCTCGTAGATCTGCCACGCCATCGCCACCGTGGTGAACTGGCTGCCGACGCTGGACAAAAGCAGGCCGGTCCAGAAAAGCCGAAAATCCCGGTGGCGCAGCGGGGATAAAAGCGTGCGCCGCCCCAAGGTCGGTGAAGTCATAACCCAGTTACCGCTGGTATTTCCTAAAAATCACCGTGAACGATTTGAACGGTTGGAACGACTGGAACCATTGGAACGATTGGAACAGTCAGCCACTCAATGAAAAGCATCGACACATATTCGCGATTAGCGCTCGCGGTTACTTCTGACACGTGGGGCAATAGAACGCGCTCCTGTTGCCGATGGCGACTCGCTTGATGACGTTGGAGCAAACCCGGCACTTCTCGCCGTCGCGGTCATAGACGCGCAGATGGTTTTGAAATTCGCCGCGCTTGTCGTCGGCGTCGCGGTAGTCGGAAAACGACGTGCCGCACCAGCAGATCGCGTCGCGCAACAGCTTGGGGGTCGTGGCGGCGATGGCCGCGACCTGCCGGCGCGTCAGCCTCCAAGCGCGCGTCGTCGGCCGGATGCCCGTGCGGAACAGAATTTCATTGGCATAAATATTCCCCAAACCCGCGACCACTTGCTGGTCCAGCAGTAGGTCGCGGATGCGGCGCTCCGACGCTCGGGTGAATCCAAACAAATATTCGACCGTGAGAGCTGGATCGAAAGGATCTAAGCCGAGACCGCGCAATTGCGGCAGTCGCGAACACTCGTCCCGGCGGGTAACCAATGATAGCCCGAATCGGCGCGGGTCGTGATAACGCAGCTCGCCGCCGTCATCCAAATCGGCCACGATATGATCGTGTTTCCTGCGAGCGGTGCTTTTCTCGACGCAGATCAGCTTGCCGGACATGCCGAGATGGAAAACCCAGACGGCGTTTTCCGAAAGATGGAGCAAAACATACTTGGCCGTCCGGGTAATCGCTTCGATGCGTTTTCCCACCAGGCCCTTGAGCGCGTGCTCGTTCACCCGCACGCGCAGGCGCGGTTCTCGCACTCGCACGCGTGTGACGGTCCGCCCCAACAGATGTGGTCGTAAACTACGGCAAACGGTCTCGACTTCAGGTAGTTCGGGCATGTCTCAAGTTGTTAGTAATCAGTTGCCAGCAGATGATTCGCGCAGGCGCCACGGGCAAGCTTGATGAATTCGTCGACGCTGAGCGTTTCGCCGCGTCGCTTCGGATCGATATCTTGAGCTTGCAGAAAACTATCAATTTCATTGCGATCGCGTTTAATCAAGGAGGCCAACGCGTTGCTCAGTGTCTTACGCCGCTGATTAAATGCCGCTCGGATGAATCCGCGAAGCATGGGAAGCTCATCCGCGCCAGCCAACGGCTCGGGGAAAAGCTCGATCTTCAACACCGTCGAGCGTACCTTTGGGCGGGGGAAAAAGGCTTCCGGTGACACCGGCAACTTCCCCGTCACCCGCCCGTGCACCTGACACCACACCGAAAGCGTTCCATACTCTTTGCTCCCCGGCCCGCTCGCCATGCGCTCCGCGACTTCCTTTTGCACCATCAAGACCAGCGACGAGAAATGCTCGCGCCATTCGAACAGACGAAAAAGCACGGGAGTCGAAATGCTATAGGGCAGATTGCCGACGAGCTTGATCTTGTGTTTCGGCAGCAACGCGTCCAACGGCGCCGTCAGAATATCCTCGTGCAAGAGATGGAACGAGGAATGCTCCGACAACGAGCTCCGTTTCAACCAATCGACGAGCACACCGTCCACCTCCACGGCCCAGACATTGGCTGCAGCGGCGATCAGCCGGCGCGTCAGGAAACCCAGGCCCGAACCGATCTCGAGAATTTCATCCCGGGGCGATAAATCGATCAGACGAACAATCGCATCGATCACTCGCTCGTGCACGAGAAAGTTTTGCCCCCGGCTTTTTCTCGGTCTGAATTCGAGCTCCCGCAGCGCGGCGCGTACTTCTTCGTAAAGGGTTGTCATTCCCTCCTTGAACCTTTGAACCTTGAACGTTGAACTGTTAAATCGCTTCAGAGCGTCAGATCGGCGTCGGCGTTGAGACGGAAATCGTCCCGCCGTCCGCGCTTGAGCCAGTGGGTGCCGGCTAGCGCGATCATCGCCCCGTTGTCGGTGCAGAATTTCGGCGCGGGAAAGAAAACCTCGAACCCTTCCACGTCCGCTCTCTCTTTCATCAGATCGCGCAGGCGGCTGTTGGCGGCCACACCGCCGGATAACACGATGCGCCGAACGCCGCAGGCAGCGGCAGCCTTGACCGTCGGGTTGACCAGCATATCGATCACCGCTTCCTGAAAGCTTGCGGCGATGTCGGCGCGGCGGCTCTCCCAAGGCTCGCGGCTTTGTGTCTTCAAGTAGTGCCACACCGCGGTCTTGATGCCGCTGAAGCTGAATTCATAAGGGCTCTTGCGAATCCGGGCGCGCGGAAATCGGATCGCCTTGCGGTCGCCGCCTTTTGCGAGCTGATCGATGACCCTGCCGCCGGGATAACCGAGTCCCATCATCTTGGCCACCTTGTCATAGGCCTCGCCCGCCGCGTCGTCTCGGGTGCCGCCGAGATGGAAGTAATTCCCGACATCCTTCACGCAGTAGAGCAACGTGTGCCCCCCGGATGCGAGCAGAGCGATGTAGGGGAACGGGACTTCATGTTCGAGGTGAATCGCCAGCAGGTGCGCTTCGAGGTGGTTGACGCCGACGTAAGGAATCCCCGTGCGAAACGAAATGCCTTTGACCAGCGATAATCCGACCAGCAGAGACCCGACGAGACCCGGACCGTAGGTCACGGCGATGCCATCGAGATCGCCGAGCGCAATGCCGGCCGTCTTTAAAGCGCCGTCGACGATGGGCAGAATATTCTGGATATGCTGGCGCGACGCAAGCTCCGGCACCACGCCGCCGTAGGGGCCGTGCACTTCATCCTGCGATGAAACGGTGTTGGCCAGGATCGTGCGGCCGTCGCGCAGGACCGCGGCGGCGGTATCATCGCAGGAAGTTTCGACGCCGAGAACTAACATGGAATGAAGTGCTCAACGCGAGGCGGGCTGGTCTTCTCCCTGGAGGCGGGAGGTTGCTTCCACAGCAGTGCGGTTGCCGGAGTTCAAGCGCAACGCCTGGGCGTAGCTCGCTTCCGCCTGTTGCATCATCCCCAGCGCGCGGTAGTTCTCGCCACGCAGCGCATGGACCTCGGCGAGCCAGAAAGGCTCTTTGTTGAGCCGTGATTCCGCGACGTCGAGAAAATTAAGCGATTCTTTATAGCGCCCCAAACGGTGTTGCGTCTTGGCGAGGTAAAAGTAACCGTAGGCATTGGTCGAATCGATAACGATGGTTTTTTCCAAGCGGGTTAATGCCTTCTGCGGGTCGCCGGCGTCGAGGAGCTTTCGCCCCTCTTCGGTGAGCCTGAGCGAGGCGGCGCGTTGGGGCGCCGTCGCGGGCGTAATCTTCGCGAGCAGCGAGCTATCGTCGGGCAGGGGCGGGGATACCGGCTCCGCGGCGGTGGCGCGGTTTTCCCCGGCGCTTGCGCCCCGCGCGGCATCCCTCGCGCTCGACGAAGGCAGGCTGCCCCTGGATTTTAAGTCCTGTTCCCGAATTTTTGCTTCCTGAGGCAAGGGCTTCTTCGAAATTTCCGGCGCGGGCGGCGCCACGGAAGACGGCTGGGAATCGCGTGAAATTGCCGGCGGCGTGCTGGTAGGCGGCGCCGGCGACCGGTACGGCGGCCGCGGCGCGCAGCTCGCTGCAACCAACATGGCTGCGGCAACGACAACGATCTTGAGTGGTCGCCGGGCAAAAAGCTTTACGGCACAGAGCGGTTTCTTCAATTGAACCTCGGAGCTTGTAACGTGGCGCCAGGGTGCAGTGGACAAGTGCCCGTCGGCTCGTCTCCTTCGGGAAAAGCCTCGCGCAGCACGTAAGGGCAATTAGACGTCGCCAACTGGCCGCTTAATGGATCGATATCGACGATTTTGATTCCCGGCGGCGCAACGAAATCCGTCACCGGCGTCCCCGCTGTGGCGCGCTTCATGAATTCGGTCCAGATCGGCAGCGCCGCCTGGGCGCCGGACAAGCCAAGCTTGCTCTGGCCGTCGAACCCGACCCACACGACGGCCAGGAGATCCGGCGTGTAACCGACGAACCAGGCGTCTTTGAAGTCGTTGGTGGTGCCGGTTTTGCCCGCCGCCGGCCGGGTGAAACCCCACCTGCGCGCGAACTCGCCGGTGCCGCGGTCGAGCACGCCCTTGAGCAGATAATTCATCATGAACGCCATCTGCGGCGACAATACTATTTCCACGCGCACGTCGCGTTTTTCCAACACCCGCCCGTTGACATCCATCACCTGCTTGACGGCCAAGGGACGGGTGCGCACACCGTTATTCGCCAAGGTTGCAAACGCCACCGCCACTTCCAACGGCGTTACCTCCGCGGCGCCCAGGGAGAGAGACGGCACCGCCGGCAGCGGGCTTTGAATGCCCAAACGGTGCGCGAGATCGCGCACCCGCCCGATACCGACGTCCCGCGCCAAGCGCGCGGTGGCGGAATTCATCGATTTCTCCAGCGCGCGCCGGAAGGTCACCGCGCCGAAATACTGGTCGTTGTAATTACCCGGCTGCCATTCCTGCCCGTCGTAGCTCCAGGTGAACTGGGAATCCTCGAGCATCGTGACCGGCGTAAACTTCCTGCCGCCTTCCGCGCTGGACATGAGCGCCGCGAGATAAACGAAGGGTTTGAAGACCGATCCGGGCTGGCGCTTCGATTGAAATACTCGATTGAACTGAGACTTCTGGTAACTGCGCCCGCCCACCATCGCCTTGATTTCACCCGTCTGCGGCCGGAGCACGATCATCGCGCCTTCCAGATGGTCGTCTTCCGCTTTGCGCCGCAGCCCAGAATATGTTTCTTCGAGCTTCTTCAGACCTTCGGCCAGTGCTCGCTCCGCGATTCGCTCCAGGTGCAGGTCCAAGCTGGTAAAGATGCCGAGTCCCTCGGCGGTCAGCTCGTCGTTGGAATAAATTTCCGCCAGTTCGCGGCGCAAATAGTCGACGTAAAAGGGAGCATCGTTGGTGACCTTGATCAAGTCGCGGTGCGGCAAGGTCTCGCGCACCGCGGTTTCGTACTGCGGGCGGGAAATAACCCGGTCATCGAGCAGCTTGGCCAGCACCACGTTGCGCCGCTTGGTCGCTTCTTCGACGCTGCGGTAGGGAGAGAGCCGGTTCGGCGCGCGAATCAGTCCGGCGATCAGCGCCGTCTCGCCCACCGTCAAATCGGACATCGGTTTGGAAAAATAGAATTGCGCGGCCTCCCAGACGCCGAAGATGCCCTGGGAGCCTTTTTGCCCCAGATAAATTTCGTTGAGGTAATTTTCCAGGATTTCATCCTTGGAATATTTTCGTTCGGCGATGAGCGCCATGATCGCTTCTTTGGCTTTGCGGCTGAGGCTCCGTTCGTCGCTCAGGAAAAAATTCTTCATCAACTGCTGGGTGAGCGTGCTGCCGCCTTGCACAACGCCGCCGCTGCGCAGGTTGACCCAGACCGCGCGCAATAGCGCCACCGGATCGATTCCGTAGTGATGATAGAAGCGTTCATCCTCTATGGCTAAGATTGCCTTGGTCATCAGTGGCGGCACTTCGGATAATTTGACCACGCGGCGCTCCTGCCAGATGCGGTCGTAAAGACCGGTCACGAGTTCCGGTTCGAGCTCCAGGGAAAATATCTCCTCGCCGGTGGCGCCGTTTTCAATCTTGCCGATCACCGTTCCTTGCAGCGAAATCCGCACGGGAAAACCCTTAAAGGGCTCGGTCGGATAGACAAAATCGCGCAGGTAGATCTCCAAAAGACCGGCCGGCTTTTGATAACGGTATTCCCCTTTGCTCTTAGGCGCCGACGCCGTCCGGTGATAGCCCAGACGCCGGAGTTTTTCCCAGACATCGTCGAGCTGGAGGTTGATGCCGACGTAGAGCAGATAACTATCGGAGTAAACCTTGGACGGTAAGGGCCATTTCTTGCCTTCAAATTTCGCGCTAACGGTTTCTTCCAGGCGCTTGAGATACCAGCCGCCGAACACCAGACCGCTTGACGTGATCAGAAGCAAAGCGGTAAGCGAAATGCTAAAGAACCGAAGTTTGGACCCTTTCAAAATCAACGCTCCAACGGGGATTTTATCTTCGCGCAGTTCTCCGGCAAAAGCAACGCGGGCCGGGTGCTGTCACCCGGCCCGCGTACTGAATTTGTCGGGAAACGGAAACTCGCCGATCAACGCTGTGGCTTGAGCGCCAGGAATAGCGTGCTGTCGCCCCGCCGCACCAGGAATAAGACTCCCCTGCCTTTGCGAATCCCGGCAACGGCTTTTTTGTATTCATCGAGGTTGCGGATCGGCTTGCGGTCGACTTCCATGATGACATCACCGCGGCGAATCCCCGCCTCGTCAGCCGCGCTGCCCGGCTCCACCGCGGTCACGACGACGCCTTCCGTTTTGTCGAGGCCGAGGCTCTCCGCCATTTGCGGCGTCAGCCGCTGCACGGTAAGCCCCAGCTCTCCCCTCTCCGGCGCCGAGGCGACGACCTCTTCATCTTTGAGCTCGCCGACTGTCACAGTCAGCGTAACTTCTTTTTTATCGCGCAGCACCTTCATCCGCGCCCGTTTATCCACCGGCGTGCGCGCCACGATGATCGGCAGGTCGCTTGAGTCTTTCACTTCTTTGCCGTCGAACTCGACGATGACATCGCCGACCTTGACTCCGGCCTTGTCCGCCGGGCCGTCCTTTGTAACGTTGGCGACCAACGCCCCGTAGCCCCTGTCCATATTGAGGCTCTCCGCGATCTCCGGCGTCACCTTCTGAATCAGCACGCCCAAAAAGCCCCGAGTGACTTTTCCCTTGCCGCGCAGTTGCGGCAGCACTTCCTTGACGAGATTGATGGGAATGGCGAAGCCAATGCCCATGTTACCGCCGGTGCGGCTGAAAATGGCGGTGTTGATCCCGATCACCTCGCCGCGCAGGTTGATGAGCGGCCCACCCGAATTACCCGGATTGATCGAGGCGTCGGTTTGAATGAAGTTATCATAGGGTCCTTGGCCGATATGCCGCCCTTTGGCGCTGACAATTCCCGACGTCACCGTGCTATCCAAGCCGAAAGGATTGCCGATGGCCACGACCCATTCGCCCACATCGAGGCGATCCGAATCGCCAAGGGTTGCGGCCTGAAGGTTGGTTTTGGCGTTGATCTTGATCACCGCGATGTCGGTCTTCGGATCCCGGCCTATCACTTTGGCCTCATATTCTTGATCATCGGCAGCTAATTTGACGACGATTTTTCGCGCGTTTTCGACCACATGGTTATTCGTCAAGATCGATCCGTCACCATCTATAATAAAGCCGGAGCCCAAGCTGCGCTGGCGCTGCGGACCGCGCGGCGCGGGGCCGCCGAAAAAGCGCCGCCAAAAATCATTGAACGGATCCTCATCGCCAAAGGGACTGCTGAATTCTTGGGAGCCGCGCCCTTCGCTCACCTGGGTGGTGGAGATATTGACCACGACCGGCTTCAACTTTTTCGCCAAGACAACGAAGTCCGGCAACTGATTGGGCCGAGAGTCGGCGTTGCCGGCTTCCCCCATCAGGTTCACGGCGCGGCTTGGAGCCAGCCAATCGAGGCTGCCGCTGATGCCGAGCCCTACCACGAGGGAGACCAAGGCGACCAGGATGACTCCCTTGAAGCTGACGCCGCCGCCCCAGATGCTTTTCAAATTCATCAAATGCTCCTACTTTTTTTCACCGCTTCGACATACCTCATGCGCAGGTCGAAAAGAATATCCTCCAATAGCCGTTCTTCACTTGAGTTCAGATTTCCTTTGGTCTTTTCCTGCAACATGCCAAGGATATCGACCATTTGTTTGGCTGCGGGGATATCGGTCTCGACTTTCCCGCTCAAAGGGCTGGCGATCTCCCCCAATTGCATCAAGGCCTGGGTGCTGAGACTAATCACGAAGGTCGAAAAGTTTATTTCCGGCAAGAGGTCCTGCCGAGATCGTTCCCCGCTCTGGGAATCCGAACCGCCCTCTTTCGTTTCGTCTGCCGTCTCAGCGGCGGCCGCGCCAGTGTTTTCACGCGCCTCGCCGGTATCCGGTGAAAAACGCCGGCGATCTTGCACGGTAAATCCTTTGCCTTCCCGTTTCTCTTCCTCTCCAGCCATATGGCCACTCCTAATTAGAGAAAAAAAGCCTGGAAAGGGTTCCCGCCGGCAAGCCGGGTGGATTTCCAGGCGTCCATCGAAAAACTCTACTTAATGAAGCAGGGCACCAGCGGTCGTATTACCTCTTCTGAGACGCTCTCCCTTCGTACCATCGAAGGTGAGTACTCAGATCAAACTCTAATCCCTGCTCCCAACCTTGTCAAGGTAGCGACTTCCGGCAGTTTCTCGAACTCTCGAATCACATCCGCTGGGTAGAGCGCCGACAAGCATTTGTGATGGGAACAACTTTTCATCACCGAAACCTCGCACGGAGAGCATTCGACATTTCGCGTTAAGACCGTGACCCTCTCCCCGATCGGCGCCCACTCAAGAGCATCCGAGGGTCCGAACAGCGCAACGGCGCGCACGCCGACCGCGGCGGCAAGATGCGTGATGCCGCTGTCGTTGCCGAGATAGACGTCACTGCCTGCGAGCAAGGCCGCCACCTGGGCGAGATTTAAGTCGCGCGCGCTCTTGCAGCAATCCGAAAGGGTATCGAATCCTGCGCGCTCTTCTTCAACCGGTCCGGTGAGCACGACCGCCGCGCCCTGAGTCGCGCGCCGCCACCACTCCGCGACGGCGCGAAAAAAATGGATCGGCCAGTTCTTCTCCGCGGCGCCGCTGCCCGGTGCCAGGGTAAGAACCGCCCTGCCGACGAGTGAGCTCCGCCGCCAAAAATGATCGCGCCACTGAACGGCGTGCGGCCGCGGCGTGATGGCCGGCAGCGGCGAATTCCGGTTCGCCGCGTTAAGACAGGTCAGATAGTAATCCCGTTGATGCATCTTTTGATCCCTGGGACGAAAAGGGAAAACGCGCGCCCGCCCTTGGGAAGCTGACTCCAGTTGACGGACGAACTCGCTCGCCTGACTTCCCATCCACGAATAGACCGCCGCGTAGGGCGCAAAGAAGTTGCGCACCCGCTCCTCGTCCTGAGCCCCGGCAACGAACAGCCGGCGAATCTCGTAGCGCTCGAGGGAGGCGACGTTCACCGCCGCCGGCGCCAAATCCGTAAACTCGGTCCGCGCCAGGAGATCGATGCAGGCATCCTCGCGCAGGGCGCTCAACGCTGGCAGAAAACAGATGAAGTCGCCGAGGGCGCCCGGAAAAATGACCAATACTCGTTTTTGTGGCGCGTCGGACATGACTTACGGTATCCGTTTCGTTGACTTTGGCAGGTCAAAAATATAGCATGATTGCAGAGTCAATTCGAATCTCACTTCCTATAAAGAGAAACGAGTAACCCCTTGTCAACGCTGAACGGTGCGCGATCCGTTTTGGATCTCATCGGTTCCACTCCCGTCGTCAAACTGAGAACTCTTCCCGGCAAAAACGACGCCGAGGTGTGGGCGAAAATGGAGTCCTTCAATCCGGGGGGCTCGGTCAAAGACCGCATTTGCCTCAACATGATCGAAACCGCAGAGCGCGAGGGCAAGCTCAAGCCCGGCGCGACGATCGTGGAACCCACCAGCGGCAACACCGGCATCGGCCTCGCCATGATCGCGGCGGTAAAGGGCTACCACTTGATCCTGACCATGCCGGACACCATGAGCGAAGAACGGCGCAGCCTGCTGTCCGCCTACGGCGCCCATTTGATCCTCACGCCGGACACCAAGGGTATGGGCGGAGCGATCCATAAGGCCGAGGCGCTGCTGCAAGAGCATGGCGACTATTTCATGCCGCAGCAGTTCAATAACCCCGCCAACCCCGACATGCACCGCAAGACCACCGCGGTGGAGCTGCTGAAGCAATTCAAGCGCATTGACGCCTTCGTCGCCGGCGTGGGTACCGGCGGCACGATTACAGGCGTCGGCGAAGTCTTAAAAGAAGAAATGAAAAATACCCGCGTCTGCGCCGTCGAGCCGGCGGCGTCGCCGGTGATCTCCGGGGGCGAGCCCGGTTATCACAAGATTCAAGGCATTGGCGCCGGCTTTATCCCGGCGGTGCTCAACCGGCAAATTTTAGATGAGATCATCACGGTGAGCGACGAAGATGCGACGCTTCACACCCGGCGCCTTGCCGCCGAGGAGGGTCTGCTGGTCGGCATCTCTTCGGGGGCCGCCTGCGCTGCCGCGTTGAAAGTGGCCAAGACCATGGGCAAAGGCCACGTGGTTGTCACCATCTTCGCCGACAAAGGCGAGCATTATCTAAGCACGGACCTGTTCAACGGCAAGCGATGGACCCAAAGCTCGACCGCCTGAACGGCCTCCTGCGGCAAACCAGTGGCGTGCTGGTCGCCTTTTCCGCCGGCGTCGATTCCACTTTTCTACTCAAGGTCGCGCACATGGTTCTGGGCGAGCGAGCCGTTGCCCTGACCGCTTCCTCGCCGACCGCGCCGCCGGGGGAACTCGAAGCCGCAAAAGCCTTTGTGGCGAATCTAGGATGCCGCCACGTCGTTGTGGATTCCCATGAACTCGCTAATCCGTCTTTCCATCAGAATCCGGTCAATCGCTGTTTTTTCTGCAAAGATGAGCTCTACCGAATTTGCCGCGCTCAAGCGGACCGGTTGGGGATCGGCGCCGTCGTGGACGGCACTAACCTGGACGATTTAAAAGATCACCGCCCCGGTCTCAAGGCGGCCAAGGAATGGGGCGTGCGGCATCCATTAGTCGAAGCGGAAATGACCAAGGACGACATCCGCCGCCACAGCCGCGAGTTCGGTCTGCCGACCTGGGACAAACCGTCGAGCCCCTGTCTTTCCTCGCGCTTTCCCTACGGCACCGAAATCAATCTCGAACGGCTGAAGCAGATCGCCGCCTGCGAGCTGTTCATGAAGGAACTTCGCTTCCGGGAGTTCCGCGTCCGCTACCACGGTGATCTGGCGCGCATCGAGGTAGCGGCGAATGAGCTCGACCGGCTATTCGAGAAAGAAACGCGCGAGGCGATTATCGGAAAATTCAAAGAGGTCGGATTCAGCTATGTGAGCCTCGATTTGCAAGGCTACCGGACCGGCAGCTTAAACGAGGTCTTAAAAACCAAAACGATCCAGCAGAGTTCTGAAAAACTCGATTGAGAGACTGCGCAAGAAGATCTCAGATCCGACTTCCAGGTAAAGCGCCAACACACCGGTGACCGAGGGGTAAAGCCTGGAGGGAGAAGGCACCCGAACGTAACGTTGCGTTGACTTGTTTGCACTGGGTCACGCGCTTACTTGTTTTCACTGCTGTTTGATCCGAACGAGCGGTTCGCAATCCACTTCAAGGCAGAGGTCCATTGCCCGTTCGACTTTGCTCAGGGCAGGCCTTCTTCCGGAAGGGTTTTTCCCTCGGTCACTGTCTACAATGTAAACTGCGGGCTAGGGAATCCTTCCCGCGCGGATCATAGCTTCAGCAAGCCAGAGATCCTCCGGCATAGTGATTTTCAAATTCGTTTTCTCGCCTTCGATGACCCACACTGGTTTGCCCATCTGTTCCACCAGCATGGCGTCATCGGTCGCCGCGAATCCTTCGCGCACGGCCCATTCATGGGCTTCCACGATCAACTCGCGGCGAAAGGCCTGCGGCGTTTGAATTTCCCACAACGCCTTCCGGTCCGGCGTCGACAGGACCCGATGATCGTCTGAAACAATCTTGATAGTTTCCCGGGCAGGCAGGCCGACCACGACGGCGCCGTTGCGGTCGGCCAACTCGATACAACGCTCGATCAGCGCAGGGGAAACGAAAGGCCGGGCCCCGTCGTGAATTACCACGATATCGGTGTCACCATCGATCTTTTCGAGACCGGCTTTCAGCGATTGCTGGCGGGTCGCCCCGCCGCTTTGCAGCACCCACGGCCGCTGGCCCAGTGCCGAATCGCTCTGAAGCATGTCCTCGCAGCGGGACAATTCGCTCGCGGCAATCACCAGGACGACTTTCTCGATGTTTCGCGCGCCGAAAACCCGATCTAACGTACGCAAGAACATCGCTCGCCCGACCAGTGGTAGATACGGCTTCGGGACGTTACCGCCGATTCTCAGACCCTCACCGGCGGCGACGATGATGGCGGTGGCTTTCATACGAGCTGAAAACAAAAAAGCCGAGAGACAACCCTCTCGGCTCTTTTCGATCGGACGCTGCGGGCCTGCGACTCAGTGAGTGAAGATATGGCGCAGCTCATCCATGATCTTCTCTTCGGAATGGGAGCGCGCGATGGAAAGTTCCTTAACCAACAAATTTCGCGCCGTGTCGAGCATTTTACGCTCGCCGAAGGAAAGTTCTTTGTCCCCCTTCAAGACAAAAAGATCTCGTAAGACCTTGGCGATTTCGAGGATCGAACCGGTCTTGATTTTTTCGGTATATTCGCGATAGCGCCGGTTCCAGGTTTGTTGGTCCGTTTCGATTTTTTTCTGCCGCAAGACTTTGTAGACCTTGGTCACCATCGCGCGGTCGATGATTTTGCGCAAACCGACCGACTCGACGTTATCGATTGGAATCATGATCTTCATATCCGTCTCGAGGATTCGGAGCATGTAGAATTTTTTTTCGGTACCCGAAATGACATGACTTCGAATGGCCTCGATCTCTCCCACCCCATGGGCGGGATAGACGACCTTTTCGCCGACCTTAAACATAGCGACCTCCTGGTGAACCAGAGCCTTCGCACAGCTGTGTAGACCTTGGGTGATGCGAAACAAATGGGTGGTAACGAGCGGTAAAAAGGAAAGGGCTGTGAATCGCAATGAAACGGGAGAGAAGCTGACGCGGACGTTGTATTGGACGCCGACATCGACTAAGCATGCCACCTACTCTCGTTGCCGTATGATAATCCCGCCATGAAAAAAAATTAGCGGCCAAAACCCTTTGACCGCTATTTGGATTGTTCCTACACAAATACATATACACTAGACGCGGAGAGCCCGTCAAGAGAAGCAGGATTCCTTGAAGACAACTTTGGAGCGAATCGTTTAGGTGTTAAGTATTGAGATCTCGTCGAATCTGCAAGAAACCCCTCGCAGGTCTCCTAACTCGCGGCTGATGGCAAGAGATCGAGTGCCATGGTGAGGGCATCCTCGCCGTCGTCCGAGTAATAAGCTCTGCGAGTTCCTGTGGCGACAAACCCTGCGGATTCATAGAGTTTTTGCGCGGCGAGGTTTGATTTTCTAACTTCCAGTGTCACCCGGACCGAGGATCGCCGCAGAGCTTCGAGTATGACCTGCTGTAAGAGGGTTCGGCCAATTCCTCGGCGCCGGTACTCGCTACGAACAGCCAGGTTGTGAATATCCACTCCCTCGGGCAGGAGCCAGAAGAGGACATAACCGATGATTTTCCCGTCAATTTCCACGAGGATGGAACGGGCGCACTCGACTTGGAATTCTTGGAGAAAGAAGCGTGAGCTCCAAGGATAGGCGAACGACGCCCGCTCAATCGCCATCACCTCGTCCAGATCGGCCAGGGTCATCGGCCGAAAAGAGGCTCCGTTCGCAAACGCAAAAAAACCACAGGAGTCATGCGCATCCTGTGGCTCTATGACAAATCGACCTTTCGCGTCTTTCGAACTATCGATAACTTTCCACCCTGTCATTGCCCCTGTCCTTCAGGAGAAATACTTCCAGCAACTTGTTTTCGAAATGGTGCGCAAAGCCGACTACTCTTTCGCGCAGGGGAATGACTGTGGTAAATTCCGGCGGGAACGCTCCCACGCTCGATGATATCTTTCGCACTTGCTGGTCGGTGCATTTACCCTTTACGACGAATTGCCCATCGACCAACGCCAGATCGTAGTCATAGTCCGGCATCTCGGCCGGCAACTTGGTACTGCCCGCCAGACCGATATCCGGCGTCCGGCGCGGAAATTCCATGCGCAGCAGGAACGCGCCCCCCCGATCTTCCAACGTGTAGACATTGCCGTAACGCCGCTCGCGTTCCAGCTTTTCGACGAATCCCCTGGAGTAAAAGCCATCGACGGGAATCGGTGTATCTCTAATGACGCCAGCGTGCCGCTCCAAAAGCGGCTGCAATATCAAGCTCAGCGGAGCCCCATAGACCGAAGCCGGAAGGCGCATCTCGTCGGCTGGTTTGACCCGAAAAATTCCGTCGCGCAGGCGAAAAACCCCCTCCGCCGCGGCGAGCGAAATGCCGATGAGAACATAGAAGTTAATTTCTTGGCTAAAAAGTATATCCCGACCATGCAAGAGCGCGGCGATCACAATGCACACCAGGGGATAGAGCACCGCATTATGAACGATATTAAGTCCCGTGCTGCCGGCTGCGGTAAAAAGCGGGCTTTGAACCGCATCTTCCAGTTTCTTTTTAGCGTTGTGCGGCAAAGCGCCTAAAACCGGTTGCGCCAGGAGAACAATCGCCCTACCAAGGCCCTGTCCCAGGGAACCGCCGCTCTTGAATTGCGCGGAAATCTCCTGAAAGCTCGCCGGCAATTCCTTTTCAAAAGTCTTCTTAGGCCGGGCTTCCTTCTTCGGTTGAGGCGCGGGTTTTGCGGCTGTTGGTTGAGCGCCAGCTTTGGCTGCAGCCGCCGCGGGCTTGGGTGGTGCTGCGACGTTTGGCGCCGCAGGCGCCGGCTTTGGCGGAGGAGCAGCTCTTTGTTCCGTAGGCGTCGGCGTCGCAATCGGTTGAGCGCTCGCCGGTTGGGGTACGGCCTTGACTGGTGCGGGCGCCGCCGGCGGCTGAACAGGAGCTTTGGCTACATCTGTGGCGGCTGCGGGCTCCGGCGGTGCCGCGACATTCGGCGTCGCGGGCGCGGCCGCTGGCGTTGGTGGAGGAGAGGCTTTCTGCTCTGCAGCCGCGGGTTTAGCAATGGCCGGGGCGCTCGCTTGTTCGGGAGCGATCGCCGCAGGTGCAGCGGCTTGCCCTTTGCGAAAGCGTGATTGGAAGTTTTCGCCGATGTTGGTTTCCGGGTGCAACGCCCGCGCCCGCGCGATCAGAACCTCTTCGGTTTCGAGATTGTTCGGATCGGGGACGCAGCAATCGACAGGGCATACTGCCGCACATGCTTCGTAATCGTGGAAGCCCACGCATTCCGTACACAAGAGCGGATCGATGACATAAACCGGGTCTCCCTGCCTAATTGCGTTGTTCGGGCACTCGGGCTCGCAGGCCCCGCAGTTGATGCAATCGCTCGTAATCGTCGTCGCCATTAAAAAACTCCGAGAAATCTTTTATTTTAATTACTGGTTTCACCTGGGGTTGTCAATCATTCGGGCCATTGTTGCAAGTCGCGGAAAGTTCATGTTAGCTATCGTTTCGGGGCGGCGTACCCAAGTGGTTAAGGGAGAGGTCTGCAAAACCTCGATGCAGCGGTTCGAATCCGCTCGCCGCCTCCAAATTCAAACAATTGATTGATTCATGGACGCTTTCGGATGGATCAACCTCGTCCTTCTCGTTATTGTGCTTATCGGTTACGCCTATCATAAGGAAACCTATAATCCCTTCGAAGCCCTTTGGGAAAACATCACGAAAACCAACAAGGCTTCAAGCAAGCCGCGTTGAGTCAGAGTCCCAACAGTTTTTTAATCATGCCTAAGAATGAGATTACTCGTCCCAAAACAGCAACAGCCACCAGGAAACCTGTCTCCCGCCTGACAATTCGCAAGCCCATTTCTCTTCGTGGCCCTTTGTAGCGAAACTCTGCTCGCTGCTCCAGGCCCCGGAACGCCGGCCACTGGGGGCTGGCTGCGAGTAAATTTGAGTTCTCGGTGGCTGACTTCAAAAAGCAATCTCCTATCAGTGCTGGTCGCGTTAGGGAAATTAGATTTCTGGTTGCCATGGCCCTCCCAGAGCAAACAAAAGTGCAAACTCCTCAAAGGCGAGTCCTAACGGTCGCTGTTCTCGTATGGTCCCGATGGAGACAGATCTTTCCACTGCGTGCTGTCGTAGTGCAAGCGGCGATCTCATTTCGCCCCCGTTGGCTGGATGGACATTGTGGCCAGGTTCGGGTATCGACCCTTGCGGGAGGATCAGATGATGGACTCATCAAAACCGGCCGAGATCGAGAGCTCAAATCAGCAGCGATGGGGTATGGGAATCGATCCGGGCCAGAACCTTCCGCCCGAGGCCACCGATGGCCCCTGGCGCAATCTAAGAGCAGTAAAAGAAAAGAAAGTTTTTGATGTCCACGTGCATTCCTACGAAACGCCGGCCCAGGGTAACACTTACAAGGAGGCTGGACCCATGCACGAGATCCATCAATGGAAGGACTTTACGGACGAGATGATCGCGTCGATGGACCGGCATGGGATTGCGCAGTGCGCGTTGATTCCGGCATTTGTGACGTACGAGACGGTCCTGGAGACCAGCTTCAAGGCATACCCGGACAGAATCGTCCGTGCAGCAGGTTTGCCCACTGAGAGTACAAAAGCAAAATCTTCCGGCGGGGCCCACTTGCCGGGCGCTGAGGCCGCGCTCACTCCGACCGAGCTTGCGGCGATTTTAAAAAAGCAGCTAGTCGAAGACGGTTGCAAGTTCGTCGGTGAAAGTGCCGGCAACGCGATTCCGCGGACTTTGATGCCAAAGTATTCTCTGAGAGAGCTGAAGCCGGTTATCGATCTCGTGCTCGAATACGACGTGCCGGTCCAGTTTCATACGGAAATCGAAGCCAGCGGGTTCGTCGACAGAGTGTGGAAGAAATAAATAGTGTAGACTCGCTGAAACAATCCCGAACGAAAAAATCTGAGTCAAACGAAATACAAGGTCTCCTCCTCGACAAGCTTTTCTTCCTCTTCGAAATTCCGGGGCCATAGTCTTAATTTTGTCTTTTGCAGATGCCAGCTCAGTCATTCCTTTCAAGAGAACCTTGGCAAAGTGATGCCGTCCGCATCTTGGTCGGATCGTGCCGCTCAAGTCGAGATTCACGCCGCGCAGCTCCGCAGCGGATTTTTCCCACCACGCACTCCGGTTAAGAAACCTGCTTGTCAATCGTAGCTCGTGATCGTGTATATTCCCCGCCCCGGCGGAGACTTCATCTGTAGACTTTCAGGTTTACACATGAAGGGCAGCGTGCCGTAGTTGCGCCATTGCGCAACTATTAACGTGGCGTTGGGGCCGAGTCGATCAACTCCGAAACTCGCGGCGGTTTATCACTGCAATATCTTGGCAAACTTCTTGACGATGGAGTCTTCTACGTCGAAGAACTCCTTGACGACTTTTTCCAACGCCTCTCCGCCGATGGGTTCTAGATCTAATTTGGCCTTGTCGGCTTCCGCGAGGAACTGCGGGTCCTTCATCGTTTCCATGAAGGCGCGCCGCAGGACCTGAACCCGCGACTTCGGGGTGCCGGGCGGAAAAGAGTAGATATAGGTCATGCGGCTGACGTCGTGAATGCCCGCCTGAATTAGTTTGCGCGCCTCGTCGGTCTTGGCGAGACTGATGGCTAGTGGCACGTTGGCAAGTTCCGGATGAGCTTTGGGTGTGTTTTGCAAAACCACAACCGCTTCACCCGTCTCCAAGCCCTTGGGCCATGTCGATTTCACCGAGGCCCAAGACCAACCGCAGAGTCCCGCGATTTCGCCCGATTCCGCCGCCAAACGGCTCTCACGCGTGGTGGTGTAACCGGCGACAATTTGCGTCGGCAAGCCCAGCGCTTCCTTGAGAACGGCGGGGGTGTCGTAAGTGGTGGCGCCGGGCGGCGTAGCGCCCAGCTTCACGGGGGTTTTCGATGCCATCCATTTGTCCACGCTGGTGATGCCGCTTCCCTTGGTCATCACGCAGAGATCATGATTCTGTACGGGCGAGCCGATGTACTCGAATTTGCGGGCGTCGAAGTCTACGCCTTTGCGGCCGATCAGTTGTGCCATGACCAGCGTCCCGATCCAGTTGCCGAAGGTAAGACCGTCGGGCTTTGCCACTTTGTAGAGATGCTGCACCGATCTTAAGAAGCCCGCGCCGGGCATGTTGTCGACGATGATCACCGGGTTGCCCGGAATGTACTTGCTCATGTGCCGCGCAATGGTCCGCGAGTAGGTGTCGAATCCGCCGCCGGCACCCGTGCCCACGATCAAGTGGATGGTTTTTCCCCTGTAAAACTCTTCCTCCGCCGCATAAGCAAGGTTGATCGGCAACAGAAAAATCACCAGCGCAACGCAAAGTTTGGTTAGACTCATGGCAACCCTTTCCGCTTTGAGCTCTACGCTCGGCCCGCACTTCGTCACAAAATCCCCAGCAGCCGCTTCGCTTCAATACATGTTCATACCGCCGTCCACCGCGATGGCCTGGCCGGTCATGAAATCGCTGTCGTCGGAGGAGAGAAAGATCACCGTGCCGACGAGATCCGCCGGATACTGATCGCGCTGGATGGCGCGCCTCTTTCTGCGATCGGCGAGCTGTTCCGCGGTCATTACGCCTTCCTGGTTCGAGCCGGAGATCGTCAAACCCGGCATGATCGAGTTGACGCAGATATTGTCGCCGCCGACTTCGCGCGCAAGGGCGCGCGTGAAGCCAACCACCGCGGCTTTGGAAGAGACGTAGTGGAGAAAAAACGGCGAGCCGCTGAGCATCGTTCCCGATGAAATGTTGATGATCTTTCCTTTGCCCTGTTGCTTCATGGCGGGATAGACCGCTTTGACGCAGTGCCACAATCCTTTGACATTGACGGCCATCACGCGATCCCACTCGTCGCCGTCGATCTCCATGAAGTTTTTCTTTTTCAAAGCAGAGTAGAGCCCCGCGTTGTTGACCAGGATGTCGATGCGGCCGTAGGCCTTGAGCGCGGCTTGCGCCATTGCCTGGGTTTTTGCCGCCGACGTCACGTCGACGGCAACAGCCAGCGCCTCGCCGCCCCCCTGTTTGATGTCCGCGGCGACTTTTTTCGCTTCCGCTTCTTGAATATCGGCAACGACGACCCTCGCGCCTTCTTTGGCCAAGCCGTGGGCGTAGGCTTTGCCGATGCCGACCCCGCCCCCGGTGACGATCGCTACTTTGTCTTTGAGTCGCATGTTGATCCTCCGTTAGATTCCCACCTGATATTTTTTCGCGCAAAAAAGCCAG
>Ga0326597_10003928_pt1 | contig 21092 bp, 21 predicted proteins | sample RVTome_12_FD_203789 | JGI IMG/M metagenome (GOLD analysis project Ga0326597, IMG submission 203789) | Soil microbial communities from uranium-contaminated site in the Upper Colorado River Basin, Wyoming, United States - RVT100D185 | ecosystem: Environmental > Terrestrial > Soil > Contaminated >...
TCCGAAGTTCTTCTGAAAACCCATTCATGTGCCAGAACATCCGGATTTCCATGCCCTAAATAGTTAATTATCAAACTGCCGTCGTTGAAGCTTTTGATCACCGCCTCTTCCGCCTGCGGTTTTTTTAAATTAAAATCCAAAGGATATTCCATTAAATAAACTTTGTCGAAATTGAAACTGCTGGGAGTATGGACTTTGGCCAAAACTTCGGCGTCATCGGTATGATATCTTTCAGTTTGGGACGCACCCGCATTCCGGTTGAATTCATCATCTGCAATGGAAGTAATCAGGTTTCTCCAGGGCCCGAATTCCGGATTGGTTTCATATTCTGAAATTTTATTGGAAACAATATCTACTTCAGCCGTGGTCTTGACCGACCACCTGCCCACCACCATATCCAGCCCTCTGTCAGTTCCAACGCTGGAATCCGAATCTAAAAACCCGTAGGAGCCGAAATAGATATAATTGTCATCTGCCACTGAACCGGGTAAAACTAAAGGGGGAAGATATGTGACACTACCTGCTCCGGTTAAATTTCTGTAATCATAGGTTCCATCCCCTGCCAAAAGCACCCAGGCCGGAGCTGGCTTGGTCCAGTTTTCGAAGGCAAATTTCAGAAAATCCCTTATAGCCAAAGGGTCAAAAAGCCCCCAGGCAAATTCATTATAGATATCTTCCAGGTTGACTATTTTTACCCGATGCTGATTCTGTCTTAAATTTACAAAAGAAGAAAAATTATTTAAAAAACCGGGATGGGAAATAACGACGAAATCAGCGGCATTAGAAGGGTCAAGGGTATCTTTAAGATTGGCAAAAACTGCCTGCGAAATAGATAGAGGCGTTTTCTGTCTATTGTCCGCCACCAGATAATATCTCTTTTTCTGATTGGCTAAAAGGGTGTCCTGAAAACTTAAGTTACTGCCGGCCAATTGATAATTGGTAATCTGTTTGACAGAAAATAAGTCGGTGACATCCAGCAAGCTAAAGGTAGAAGTTACTCCGGTAATATTATACTGTAAAACTCCGGATGAATCCGGTGATTCAAAAAATAGCTGTCCGTCTCTCACTTCGGCTCGGCTGGAATATTCTACTTGGTAATAATCGATATATGCAACCCGGGAGAAATTTAGTTCAATCTGATTCAAACCTTCTATCAAGCTGGCGGTTTTTGCTTCGGTGGTGTCACCAAAGGTTCGGGTTATAACAGCCGGGTCGGAATTTACCGTGATAACGGGGGGAACAAAGCGGGCATTGACTTTGAGTCTGGCGGTATCTGAAGTGATAATTCCGCTTAAGGATAAAAACAGGCTGGCGTTCTGGGTGGTCAGCCAGAACCAGCGGGAATAATCAAAAATTTCACCGCTTATGACTGCTAAATGGGTATCATTCTCCAGATGTAATCTGGCTTTGGTTTTATCGACCATGACCGGGTTGGAATCAGCCAAACTGCCGTCTTTAAAAATCATTCTTTTGTTGGGAAAACTCCCGCCCCAGGTCAGCCAGTACACGTTCTGGGTGGTGTAGTTATTGGTATAGCGGTTGTACTGGTTGTTGATTGAATCATAATCCCAGTTATTGACTGACCGGCCGCAGAACAAAATGTAATCTGTGCTGTTGAAAACCATGTCACTTTCTCCGGCTACCTGGATGGCTAATTCTTGCAGGGCCGGTCTGGGGACAAAATTGCTCAAAGGCAGGGCTTTGCCGCCTCCGTTAAAAATCTGAATAGTTCGGGGGTCAATCTGGCTGATATCTATGCCGGCTGATTGTAATGTCGCAGCATTAATCCTGTACAAACCATCTTCCCTGGTGATAATCTTGTAGCAATTGCTGGCATTGGCTAAAGGATTGGAAGGAAAGTAATTTGGGGTTACGCTCTGCGACTTTCTCCAGTTCTTTGCCTGGTCAAAATTAAGCAGCATATTCTGAAAAATCTTATCAAAACTATCTTTTTCTTGAGGCAAGCTCTGCGTTTTGGGCCCGACAAAATTCACTTTTAAGCTGATTTCTGAATAATATCTTATCACACTCCTTAATGGATTATACTGCACCGGGAAAATTCTCACTCTGGCAACTTTCTGGTTTCTGACCCACATTATCTTTTCTATTTCCACCAAATTTTGAGGATAGAATTGGTCTGAAGTTGCGTAGTTAGATGGAAACAAAGTCTTCTTTTCGGGGGGTGAGAAATCTCCTCCCAAAGTATCAGCCAGGGCTAAATTCACTTGTGAAATCTCCCTGAATTTGAAATCTGAAACTGAAATTTCAACATTGGCGTCCGGAGGAATCCCCAAAGCTATAATTCTAACCGGAAGTTGAGGTTTTCCCTTTTCTTTTGACAAAGGTGACTTCTGTACTTCTATTAAATCATAGGATAAATTATTCATCGACAATCTGTTTCTTTCAAAATCCGGCACCTGATATATCAAACTCACACCGGTCTCATCCGAGCTAATGATTTTAAAGTCCGAATATTCGTTGCTGGTGGCCATTATTTTTGAGCTTGTCATCAGCACCACAACCAAAGTTATAAGTTTAAATTTTCCCTTAACTTTTCCCATCCTTTGGATAAATAAAAACGAGTGTTAGAGCCCTAACACTCGGCTAAAAAAATAGCACTAGTCAAAGGGCTAAATAAAAATACCACCGCTAACTACCTGAAAATGCTTCTCTTTTAAACACCCTTTAACTATTGCTCTATATTCATTCCTCTTTTGTCAGCTATAATCTATTGAAAAACCTCAATTTGTCAAGTGGTTTTTTGGCAAATCGGGGCTAAGTCGTTGAAAGTCAAGAAAATTACTGGATGAACCTTTGGTTTCCGGTAAGCTTGAAAACCACCATTTCAGCCGATTTCCTGGCTCTGAAGGCATCCAAGAATACCAGGGCTTGCTCACAGGCCTTCTGTTCAATCTGCTCCCGGTACTTTTTCTCGATATTGTCAATCTCTTTTTTGAAGACTTTGGTGGCGAATTTGATATCTTTTTTATTTTCTGTGGCCCATTTCTGCATTTCGGAGAATAAATCCTGGGGTAAATACTTGTGGGCTATATTCTGCCATTCGGTCCCCACGTTGGCTTTTCGAATGCCCAAATCCGGCATTTTTTTAATGACCTCCAAGGGAGTTCCGGTGGTTCCGTGCTGGGCTATGTTGACCTGAAACTTTTTAATGGCCTGGTAAATTTCGCCGGTTCTTTTCAAATCCACAGTGGCTTCTTCTCCGGGCAGGTAATTTCCGTGCTTGGAGCCGTTATTTATTCCCAGAACATCCGGCTTTACTCCGGCTGAAATTAACCCTTCGATAAATTCTACTGCCTCTTCTACCGTGGTGATTTCAGCTTTCTGTCCGGCATGGGTTATTTCACCCACTTCTGCCTCCAGGCCATAGCCGTAAGGTAAAATTTTATAAGCCATTCGGGAGGTAATTTCTATATTATCCTTGAGTTCATTAAAGGAGGCATCCAGGGCAAAAGAGGTATATCCGGCTTTTATTTGAGCTTCGATTAACCGCAGAGTGGAGTCAATTTCTTCCTGGGATTTATTTTTGACTGTCAGATGGTCGGCGTGAATGAAAAAAGGTTTGTTATAACCTCTCTCCTCGGCGTACCCGACCACGGTATCGAAGAAAATCTCCGGTGTCATCCCGGTATAACCACCATCCAGACCACCTTCGGTTTTGGCTAATTCAAAAGCCACTACTGCGTCTAATTCTTTAGCCGCTTTCATTATGCCGGGGATAACATGTTTGATTCTGGTATTGCAAGCCATTACGATTACTGGCACATCCCGGATTACATTGAATATATCCCGCGAGGATAAAAGACAGACTTTGGATTTAGAGCCCAGTTTCTCCCGCACAATCTGGGGTCTTAAATCTAAGATTTTGGATTCTGCAGTTATAGCCGGCATATTCATTCCTTTTAATATACGAAACTTTTTCTATTATCGGACAGTTTTGAGATTTGGTTATTTAAAAATTGCAGCTAATATTACAACTATCACCAAAGCCGGCAGCAAATTCCCCACTGGAATTTTTTTGATTCCCAAAAGAAATAAACCGATTCCCACGATTAATAGTCCTCCGGTGGCTGTTAATTCATTGATAATGTGGTCTGTCAAAAGAAAAGCCAGCTGGCTTCCCAAAAGGGTCAAAAGCCCCTGGTAGATAAAAACTATCAGGGCTGAAAATAAAACCCCGATTCCTAAAGATGACGCAAAAGCCAAGGAGGCGAATCCATCTAACATTGACTTAGCATACAGAATCGAGGCATCCCCCCTCATCCCGTCTTCTAAAGAGCCTACGATGGTCATGGGACCGACGCAGAAGACCAAACTGGCAGTCACAAAACCCAAGACAAAATTTCCGGATTTTGACTTGACTCTTTTTTTAATCATCTCTCCGATATTTTCTAATTTTTGCTCTAGATTAAGCAGTTCTCCGATAATTCCACCGATGGCCAGGCTGGCAATCACCAGCAAAATCTGATCGGATTTAAAAGCCATTCTAAAACCGATTAAAAGTGTAGCCAGCCCTAAAGCCGAGGTGACAATAGTTTTCATCTTATCCGAAAACTTAGCTCCTATTCCCAACCCAATCAGCGAGCCGACGATTACTGTAGCGGTGTTAACTAGAGTACCTTTCATATGAATTTATTGTAACGCCCTATTTTACATAGGGCGTGCGTCCCGTTTTACACGAGACGCTACAAACGACTTTTAAATTTAATTCGACCTCTCCTTTATCCTCCCCTACAGGGGAGGAATTTTATTTCCCTCTCCTTGTAGGAGAGGGTCAGTGTGAGGTCATAAAAGCAATAAAACCAAGTTGTCATTCTGAGCCCCGATTTATCGGGGCGAAGAATCCCCTTGTGAGAAATCAAACCTCTTCTAACTTAGCCGTAAAATGCCTCAGCCAGGGAGCTTCGTAAACTAATTTCAACCCCTTCACTTTATCTTTCTTCTTTTTTACCTCTTCAAAAACAGAAGCCACATAATCCATATGAGAATTGGTGTAAACTCTGCGGGGAATTGCCAAACGGACCAAATCAGCTTCCGGAAAAATCATTTTTCCGGTTTCTTTATCTTTATGCGAGAGCATAAGACCACCCACCTCAACTGAACGAACTCCCCCTTCTTTATACAAAGCACAGGCCAAAGCTTGGGCCGGATAATTTTCTTTTTTGATGTGAGAGAGCATGGCTCCCCCATCCACAAAAACCGCATGCCCGCCGGTCGGTTTTACAATCGGAACTCCTAATTTATCCAGTTGGTCCCCTAAATACTTCACCTGATTTACTCTGAAGGATAAATAATCTTCATCCAGAACCTCCTGTAGACCCCTGGCAATGGCTTCCAAATCACGGCCGGCCAAACCTCCATAAGTCCTGAATCCTTCAAATAAAACTAGAAAATGTGTAACCTTCTCCGCCAGAGTTTCATCGTTACAGGCAAAAAATCCTCCCATATTGGCTAAGCCGTCTTTTTTAGCAGACATCAGGCAGCCTTCAGCATAAGAAAACATCTCCCGGCAGATTTGTTTGATAGATTTATTTTCAAACCCTTTTTCTCTTTTTTTGATGAAGTAGGCATTTTCCGCAAATCTGCAGGCATCGATGTATAATGGTATATTATATTTTGAGAGCAGCGCTCTGGTTTCTTTTATATTTTGCATGGAAACCGGCTGACCCCCCACAGAATTATTGGTGATGGTCAACGTGGCCAGGGGGATTTTTTCATTCCCCGTTTTTTTGATTAGATTTTCTAACTTCTCTAAATCTATATTTCCTTTAAAGGGATGTTCGCAATCCTTGGTCTGGATGACCAAATCGACCGGAATTGCGCCGGTGTAAGAAATATTGGCACGGGTGGTGTCAAAATGTGTGTTGGAGGGGACATAATCCCCTTTTTTCAAAACCGTGGCGAAAAATATATGCTCCGCCGCCCTTCCCTGATGAACCGGTATGACCTGCTTATATCCAAAAATCTCCTGAACTGTTTTTTCTAAATTGTAATAGCTTTTGGAGCCGGAATAGGCCTCATCTCCCAGCATCAAACCAGCCCACTGATTATCCGACATGGCTGAAGTCCCGGAATCGGTCAGAAGGTCAATAAAAACGTCCTCAGACTTCAGATTGAACAAATTGAAGTTTGCCTGTTTTAATCTCTGCTCTCTTTCCGGATAGGAAAGCAGCTTTATCTGCTCAACTGTTTTTATTTTATATGGCTCAACTAACATCTTCACTGGATACAAAGGGTAAGTTAAAATGTTTTTTCAATTTAAAATCTGCTTTGATATAGCCCACTTCCAATCCGGACCAATTTTTTATTTTAGGATAGGCGAACTTTTCCATCTTTTTCAGGTCTGACTTGCTTAAAATCCCCAATTGTCTTAAAACTTCCGCTACCACACATCCGTTGGCCCGGTTATTTCCGTCCAGAATTCTGACTGCTACTCCTAAATTATCTCCCACAATTCCGAAGCATTGCAAGGCCTCTGCTCCGGCTTTGGAAACTACTTTGCCGTGGGTAACTTTGGCTAAAATATAATCTAATCTTCCCTGCCCGGAAACCATTTCCGGATATTTTATCATAGAATTTAATATAATTTTCAATGAATCTCTGTGATTGGAGTCGGAAGAAATCAGCCGCGCAAATCCTAATGCCATATTGATTAAAGGTAAGGCAAAATTGGGAGCCGAGCAACCGTCTATTCCGATTTTAATTTTATCTTGAGGATATTCGCAAATTTCAGCTACTGCTTTTAAAATCATTTTCTGGACCGGATGTTTGGGGTCAATATAATTTCTGGGAGTAAAATCTTTATATTTTGACAAAGCTAACATACCGGCATGTTTCCCGGAGCAATTATGCTGCAGGACTGAGAATTTCTGGGTAGGTTTTGGGGTAATATTTTTGGCTGTGTAATAAAGCGGAGTGTGTGTCCCGCATTTCAAATATTTTTCCGATAAACCGATTTTTTTCAAAATCTTTTTGACCGTATCCACATGAATCTTTTCCCCGTTGTGGGAGCCGGAGACAATGGCTAGTTCTCTGGTTGAAAAATCAAAATGCTCTGCGGCCCCGGACTCAATCAAAGGAATGGTCTGAAAAGGTTTAGCCGATGACCTCAAATAGGTGAAAAACTCGGGGTCACCGGCCGTGTAAACCAATCTGCCTTTAGAGTCAACTACCGCCACCGAACCGTAATGAACCGATTCGACCGTATCACCCCGGTAAACTTTGGCTAAAATCTCCGGCATTACCTTTTCTTTTGAGAAGAGATTTTCCTGACCGATTTTTCGAAAATATCCAGAGCCGTGTCGGCTATCTCTTCATTGATTATCAAAGGCGGAATGAAACGGACCACGCTCACCCCGCAGGTCAGAAGCATCAGGCCGTTGGCAAAGCAGTCGTAGGCGATTTTATTGGAATAATCCGGGGCCGGCTCTTTGGTCTTTTTGGATTTCACAAATTCAATCCCGATCATCAAACCCTTGCCCCGCACATCTCCGATAATTTCGTATTTATCTTTCATCTTTTCCAGCCGCTTCATGATGAAATTCCCGATTTTGGTGGCATTGCGCATCAGCCCGTTTTCCAACTGCTTGATGGTCTCCAGAGCCGCGGCGCAGGCCAGAGGATTCCCTCCGAAGGTGGTGGAATGTGCCCCGGGCTGCCAGTTCATTAAATCATCTTTGGCGATGCAGGCACCTAAAGGCAAACCGCCTCCCAAAGCTTTAGCGGTGGTGATAATATCCGGCACCACTTTCCAGTGTTCGATGGCAAAAAACTTCCCGGTCTTTCCGATTCCGCTCTGGATTTCATCCGCCACGTATAAAATCCCGTATTTCTCCGCTAATTTCTTGAGCATGGGATGAAATTCCGGGGGTGGCACCACGTATCCACCTTCTCCCTGAATCGGCTCCACCACAATAGCGGCTACATCTTCACCCGGGGCTACTTTTTTCAGTATGACCTCATCGATATATTTCACACAGGCCATTTCACAGCTGGGATATTTGAGATTTAAAGGACAGCGGTAGCAGTTGGCGTAAGGAACGTGGGTTACTTCCGGGACCAGCGGGGCAAAATGTTTTCGCTGGTTCAGTTTGGAAGCGGTCAAAGACAAAGCGCCCATGGTTCGGCCGTGAAAACCGTCGATGAAGGCAATCATCCGCGGTCTTTTTTTGTTGTAGCGGGCCAATTTGAAAGCGGTTTCAACGGCCTCGGTGCCGGAGTTGTTGAAGAAAACCTTCTTGGTCCCTTTTCCCGGAGTAAGAGAGGAAAGTTTTTCTGCTAACTCTATGGCTGTGGGATGATAGAAATCGGCAGAGGGGATATGCAGCGATTTTTCCATCTGCTTTTTTATGGCTGAAATTATAGCCGGATGCCGGTTTCCCAGAGAGTTGACTCCGATGCCGGAGTGAAAATCAAGATATTTATTTCCGTCCACATCCCAGAGAAAGACCCCCTGGGCTCTTTCTAAGACGGCCGGATAGTCGCGGGTGTAGGAAGGGGAAACGTACTTTTTGTCTGTGGCGATTAATTTTTTGCTCTTGGGTCCGGGTAATCTGGTTTTGATTTCGGGTTTATAATTATTCTTGAGCATGGTATTTACCTCTTTTCAGGGTGAATTTATGGTCAACAATAGTCAATAATGATATTATTGTTGACCATTATTGACTATCGAACCAATTCATGGTGTTAATCGAAGCATTTCATGGTTAAATGTTCTTCCCGCCAAATGATGGGTGGGATGACTTGGAAATTGAAACAGGACATCACCACCGGAGGTTATTAAGTGGCTCCTTTGAGGTAAATTCGGAGTAGTAAATCTTTTAAGCTTTTGATTAACATGTGCATAATATTTATCGGGTTTAATTTAAGGGGAGTGGAGGAGAAAGTCAAACTGAAAATGTGAAAAGAGAACTATTTTACTTGACTTCTGAAGTCGGCTAGCTAATTTTTAGTTACACTAACTTTTACTTTAACCTTAATTTTTGCAATAGACCGATAGTGGAAAAGAAACAAATTATAATTTCCTCCATCATATCATCCTTAGCAATAATAACGGCATTAATTCATATAATTTTTCCACTGATAATAATTGATACTATCATTTTAGTTTTAATTGGTATAGCTGTTGTTCCTTGGTTAGGACAGTTGTTTAAGTCATTAAAATTTCCTGGTGGATTTGAGGTGGTTTTTCAAGAACTTGAAAAAGCAAAAGAGAAAGTGGAAAGAGCAGGTTTGCTTGCCCGAGAAACAGGAACTAAAAGAATTCCCAAGTATTCTTTCCAATCTTTAGCTGAAGAAGACCCAAAATTAGCACTTGCTGGTCTGAGAATCGAACTAGAGAAAAGTCTAAGAAATATTGCAGAATCGAAAGGAATACCAAGCGAACGCAAAGGCTTCGGACAACTCTTGACAGATTTATCGCAGAAAGGTTTCTTAAAGGATGAAGAAAAATCAGCATTATCAGACTTGGTATCTTCGTTAAATAAAGCAGTCCATGGTTTTGCGGTTGATAATAATACTGCACAATGGGCAATGGATTTTGGACCAAGAATCTTGGAGGGTCTTGAAAGTCGTTTTTATAAGAAATAATCAAAGAAGCAAACTTAATTATAATTTAAATTATAATAAGAAAATAAAGGAGGTATTATGTCTTCAATCAATTGGCTCAAAGATGTGGATGCGGCTTTCAAGCAAGCCAAATCCCAAAACAAACCGGTATTATTAGACTTTAGCGCCGCCCCGGCCTGAAGCGGATGCGCTCGGCTGGAAGCCGAGGTCTACCCCAACCAAAAAGTAATCCAGTTCATATCCGGCAATTTCGTCCCGGTCAAAATCCACATCAAAGAACAACCCCAGACGTTCCAACGCTTCAAAGCCAAATGGACCCCCACCTTATTGGTAATGGATGCAGACGGCAACGAACACCACCGCTTAGAAGGATTTATGGACGTAGATGACTATTTAGCAGAATTAGAATTAGGACTGGCAAAACTTTCTTTCGACAAACTCCAGTACGCAGAAGCCGAAAAGCGATTCCGGACTATTTACCAAAACTTTCCCTATTCCGGAGCTGGACCACAAGCCGCTTACTGGGCCGGAGTTTCAGCTTACAAAGCCACTAACAAAGCCGAACCCTTAGCCGAAGCCGCCAAATTTCTGAAAGAAAAGTATCCGGAAAACGAATGGACCCGCAAAGCCACGGTCTGGATACATTAGTAGCTATAAAAAGCTATCAGAGGTGTCTGATTACTAATCTCAATAGTCAGGCACCTCTTTTATTTTATTATATTACCCAAAAAGGAGATTTATATGCCACGGGTCAAAAATAAAACAGCCATAGTCACCGGTGGTGCCTTAGGAATCGGAAGAGCCACCTGCCTGGTCTTAGCCCGAGAAGGTGCCAAAGTAGCCGTGACTGATATTCTGGACAAAGAGGGAGAGCAAGTTGTCACAGAGATTAAAAAATCCGGGGGAGTAGCAAAATTCTGGCATTTAGATACCTCTAAAGAATCCGAGGTCAAAAAAGTTTTTTCTGAAATAGCTAAAACTTTTGGCAAAATAGATATTTTGGTAAACAACGCCGGAATCGCCGGGACCAGTAAACCCACCCATGAGCTTACCGAAGCCGAATGGGACAAAGTCATGGCGGTCAATGTCAAAGGGGTTTTCTTCTGCACCAAACATGCCATCCCCTATATGCAGAAAGCCGGAGCAGGGAGCATAATCAATCTTTCCTCGATTTACGGAATAATCTCCGCCCCGGACGTGCCACCTTATCACGCTTCTAAAGGGGCTGTCAGACTGATGGCCAAGACCGACGCTCTTTTATATGCCAAAGATAAAATCCGGGTCAACTCGGTTCATCCGGGATTTATAATGACCCCCATGGTGGAAAATTACCTGAAAGCCGGCGGAAATTTTGAAGAGGGTCTGAAATATCTGAATAGCTTGCATCCTCTGGGTCATGTGGGTGAGCCGGATGATATCGCTTACGGAATTTTATATTTAGCTGCGGATGAATCCAGGTTTGTGACCGGTGCAGAACTGGTGATAGACGGGGGTTATACTACCCGCTAGCAACTTGGAAAGCTGTCGGGAATTTTCAACCAGTAACGCCGGATGAAGGATAATTCATCATTGTAAATTTTTTTGCCTCCGGCTGGTTTTGACATCTCTCCATTTTGCTATTGAATAACCGGTTGCAAGCATAAACAGTCCCACCGTAATCGGAAGCCACCCGGTCTTAAAAGCCAGAAAAAGACAAGACAGAAGAGCCAAGAGAGGGTGAACTATTCCCAAAAAATCGGAAAAGGAAAACTCGGTTTTCTTTTCTTTCAATTTTCCTTTTAGCATCTTGGCCAAGCTCAAATTGACCAAGGCAAATGCCAGAAGAATGGTCAGATTGGCGATTTTAGCCACCAGAGCAATCTTTCCTATCAGCACAAAAAATCCGACCATTATCAAAACTAAAAGACTGCTGAACCAGGGGGTATATCTGACTCCCACCAGCCCGAAGGCCCGGGGCAGGGCTTGGGCCTGAGCCATTCCGTAAAAGGAGCGGGAGACCGAAATCAGCATCAACAAAACCGTGTTGGCTGTGGCAGACAGGGCAATCAAAGTTAAAGTGAGTTTGCTCCAGTGTTTTAAATCCCCTGAAACTACATCTGCCAGTGGTGCCTGAGAGGAAGCCAGGACCCTCCAGCCCACCAGACTGACCGCTGAAACGGAAACCAGAACATACAGAACGGTAGAGACTAAAAATGCTATGGCTATGGCTCGGGGCAGATCTTTTTCCGGTGAGCGCATTTCTTCGGCCAGATTACCCAGCTGTTCAAAACCTACATAAGCGAAGAAAATCAGAGCAGCCGCGCTCCAGACCCCGGAAAACCCGGAAGGGGAAATTTCCATAAGAGAATTGTCCCCCAGGTGGTGAATACCTAAAATTATGACCAGCACCAAACCGCCGATTTCCACCAAGCTGAGCAGGGTCACCAAAAATACCGATTCCTTTATTCCGAACCAGACAATCAGGGAAAGTATTATGACCAATCCTAAAGCTGCGGTAATTATGGGTGCGCCGGAAAGGAGCTGAAAATATCCTCCAAATCCTAAAGCTACGGTAGCAGCCGAAATTATCTGGGCCCAGATTGTCAGCCAACCCGCGGTAAATCCGGCCCGGAAACCCAATCCTAATTTTACATATTGAAACTCGGGTGAGTCCTTGGTAACGATTCTGCTCAGACGAATGTAGGAGATAGCAGTCAATCCGGCTACCCCCGCGGCCATAAGAAAGCTGATCCAGACCGTGCCGCCGGCCAGAGCCGTGGCTTCACCCAGCAGGGCATAAATCCCGGCTCCCACGATGACACCTAAGCCGGAAAACGAGGCTCCCCACAATCCTATTTTACGTTGCAAAGAACGTGTTGTCATTTCAAGTTACAGTCTGCTTATGGCCAGGGACCGCTTCGTTCCTGCTGAAATCATAAAATAGGATGGTAAAAAATTAATTTAAAGATGAACTCAAAGCCATTGGCTACTAATTCCGGAGTGTAAGTTCAAATTTAAGCCCTACATATTCTCAATTATCGCTTCACAGAACTCGGAAGTAGAAAGACGGGTGGCCCCCTCCATCATCCTCTCCAAATCGTAGGTGACTTTTTTCTGTCGGATAGTTTCCTCCAAACTTTTCCTGACCAAGAGAGCCGCTTCTTTCCAGCCCAGATATTCTAACATCATCACACCGGATAGAATCAGAGAAGATGGATTAGCCATATTTTGACCGGCATATTTGGGAGCAGTTCCGTGAGTGGCTTCGAATAGAGCGACATGGTCGCCGATATTGGCGCCCGGCGCCAGCCCCAAGCCGCCAACCTGTGCGGCAGTGGCATCGGAAAGATAATCTCCGTTCAGATTGGGAGCCGCCAAAACCGAATAGTCTTTGGGCCTGATTAAAACCTGCTGAAAAATATTATCCGCAATTCGGTCGTTGATTAAAATTTTTTCCTCTGGTTTAACCCCTCCATATATCTTTTCAACTTCTTCTTCGGTCACAATTTTATCTCTAAATTCTTTTTTTGCTACTTCGTATCCCCAGTCCCGGAAAGCCCCTTCGGTATATTTCATTATGTTTCCTTTGTGGATTAAAGTGACCGTGGGGCGGTTATATTCTAAGGCATACAAAATCGCTTTTCTGACCAATCTTTTGGTGGCGGTAACACTGATTGGTTTTATACCGATACCGGAGTCCGAGCGGATTTTGGTCTTAAAGTTTTTATTCAAAAAGGATATGAGCTTTTTGCTTTCTTTGGAACCTTTGGGCCATTCCAAACCGGAATAGACATCTTCAGTATTTTCTCTGAAAATTACGATATCCATATCTTCCGGATGTTTTACCGGAGCCGGGACTCCCGGAATATATTTCACCGGACGGATGCAGGCGTAAAGATTCAAAACCTGCCTTAGGGTGACGTTTAAACTGCGGTAACCACCGGCAATTGGGGTGGTCAAAGGTCCTTTGATGGCCACCACAAAATATTTGATGGCCTGGATGGTTTCAGAAGGTAAGTATTCTTTATAAAGATTGTATGCTTTTCCCCCGGCAAAAATTTCCAGCCAGACAATTTTCTTTTGACCGTTATAGGCTTTGAAGACTGCCGCATCTAAAACTTTTTGGGAAACTGTGGTAATATCTTTTCCGATTCCATCCCCTTCAATAAAGGGAATAATCGGCTGGTTAGGAATTTTTAACTTATTTTTGACAACTTCTATTTTCTCACCCTTGTCAGGCAAGTTTAGATTTTTGAATTTTTTCATTTGATGGAGATTAAATCGGCAAGATTAAGAGACGTATGATTGAGTTTTTATCCGAGTCCTACCCATTTCTAGTAGCCTAAAACTTTCAGCATATCTTTATAAACTTTAGCAGAATTATGCAAGGCCTCTTTTTCATCCGGTAACAATTTCAATTCCACAATTTTTTCAATCCCACCGGCTCCTAATTGAACCGGAACCCCGATGTATAAATCCTTTAAGCCATATTCCCCTTTGACATAGGCCGAAACCGGCAAAATTCGCTTGATGTCTAATAAAACCGACTCCACCATTTCTAAAGTTGCGGCCGCCGGTGCATAAAAAGCCGAGCCGGTCTTTAAATATGAAACAATTTCAGTTCCTCCATTGCGGGTTCTATCTGCCAGTTTATTAATTTTGTCTGATGACAAAAGCTCACTCAAAGGAATTCCGGAAACCGTGGTATATCTGGGTAAGGGCACCATGGAATCTCCGTGTCCTCCCAACACCATGGCTTGCACATCTGCCGGGGAAACTCCCAATTCCAGAGCCACGAAGGTTCTGAATCTGATGGAATCCAGAACTCCGGCCTGTCCAAAAACTCGATTAGCAGGAAAGCCGGATTTTTTGAAAGCATGAAAGGTCATTATATCCAGTGGGTTAGAAACCATCACAATCATGGATTGGGGAGCATATTTTACGATATTTTCCGTGACCTGGGAAATAATCTCGGCATTTTTGATAATTAAATCTTCTCTGGACATCCCCGGCTTTCTGGCCAAACCGGCGGTGACTACTACTATATCTGAATTAGAAATGTCTTGGTAATCATTGCTCCCTTTTATATCCACACTGTAATTTAAAATCGGTCCAGCCTGCAGTATATCTAACCCTTTTCCAATCGGAATGCCTTCCATTATATCAACCAGAACTATGTCGCAGATATTCTTCTGGGCTAAATAACTGGCCAAGCTGGCTCCTACATTTCCGGCTCCGATAATGGAAACTTTCTTTCTGGGCATCAAATTCTCCTCAAGCTTGACATTTGAAGTGGACGCATTAATGACAGGCTGTCTTTCTGCAGAATTTTTTACACTTTTTCAAAATTAACTTTTGTTTCCCTTTTTAAAAATATCTTCCGCCAAAGAGAGGGCTACACCGGAAAGCATTACTTCCACTCCCAATTTGGTGAAATCTTCCGAAATCAGTTTCCGGCTGACGTTGGCATACAAGGCGCAGGCCGCTTCTCTTTCCACTACCAGACCAGCTAATTTCCCGCCATTTTCTCCTATAAAGGTGACCTCTCCCAATTCCTCTGAAATGACATAACCGGAGCAGGAGTGCAGCTGCAGGTGGCAATTCCCGGCATAGATGACCACCATGGAACCCCGGTCTTTGCCTAAATTCGCTTCCGGATAAATGGCTAAATTGACTTTCCTTCTTTCTTTTTCGTTGATCAAAGCCAGGCGAAAGTGGTCCTTTTCCTGGGTCACCGAATGGGGTTTTAAACAGGAGATGATTTTTTTTATGTCCTTCTCGCTGAAGATATCCATAGGCTTCAATAGGGGTCGCTGACCCTACTTGGATTTCTTTTCCCCGGATTTTTCTATTTCGTCTTTGGTATCCCGCATGGCTTTCTTAAATTCACTGATCCCTTTTCCCAAACCCTGGGCAATTTCCGGAATCCTCTTGGCTCCGAAAAGAAGCAAGACCACCAAAAGAATCAAAACCAACTCCTGGGCACCGATCCCTCCGATTAGCATATCTCCTCCTTCAAAAAAGTTAATTTTCTAAATATACCACCATCTGTAATAAATCAAGACCCCGATAACCAGCAAAATCGAGACAAAGTTGATATTTATTAAAAGTCCGAAAGTAAATTCCAGAGCATAAAAACTAAGGTGAAACGGTTCTTGCAGGCCGATTCGGATATTTTTTTCAAATAAGGTCTTTACTCCCCCTTCTGGAATGAAAGAAGCAGTAATATCTCCTATCAAACCACCTATCACCGCCGCCAGGACAAGCGCCACGGTCAGAAAAATCAGTTCGGTCTTCTTCAATTACTTGCTCCGTTTGTATGCTGTACTAATGAAAGAAACAGATTCCTCCCATCATCGGAACCCAATATTTTCTCACTGGCTCTTTCCGGATGGGGCATCAGCCCTATGACATTTCCTTCTTTATTGCAGATTCCGGCAATATTGGCCAGAGAGCCGTTGGGATTGCTGGCTTCGGTTATATTCCCGTTTTCATCACAGTATCTGAAAATCACCTGATTATTCCTTTCTAATTCTAAAAGTTCCTTCGGGGAAATATAATAGTTTCCATCTTTGTGAGCCACTGGAATTTTCAGAATTTGACCGACCTGACAACTTTGAGTATATGGCAGGTCATTGCGCTCCACTTTGATATAAATATTTTTGCACACAAATCTTAAATGCGAATTCATGAGCATTGAGCCAGGCAGGAGTCCGGTTTCCAGAAGAATTTGAAAACCGTTACAGATTCCCCACACTAATCCTCCCCGGTTGGCAAATTTTATTACCGACTTCATAATGGGGGAAAAGCGGGCAATCGCTCCGGTCCTCAAATAATCTCCGTAGGAAAAACCACCCGGCAAAATTATACAGTCATAATTATCCAAAGAGGTTTCTTTGTGCCAGAGAAATTCAACTTTTTCTTTAAGCACATCTGCAATTACTTTATAAGCATCGTAATCACAATTGGAGCCCGGAAAAATTACCACTCCGAATTTCACTTTACCACCTCGATTTCAAACTTTTCGATGACCGGATTGGCCAAGAGTTTATCTGAGATCTCATTTAAAAATTTCGCGCTTGGTTTGCTTCCGTTGGAGTCAAAAACTATCTCAAAAAATTTCCCGGACCGGACCTCTTTGACATTTTGATACCCCAATTTTTCTAACGCTTTTTTGATGGTCAAACCCTGAGGGTCCAAAACCCCTTCCTTTAACTTGACGTATACCACGGCCTGGGAAAGCTTTTCTTTTCTTTTAGCGGTCATGCTTCCTTAAAATCTCCACATTAAAATTTACGGATTTCGGGCTTCAAAGTTGACAATTTATTTTCCGTAACTCTCTTCAAGCACTTTTTCTTTTTTGGGATTATGCAGGATGCCGTAAATCTCCCGTCCCACCCCGGAGAGGACATAAAATATTCCCAGCGGGAAAAAAGCCAGAGAGGGCTTGATTAAAAGGGCTGTCAGGGCCACCCCCACATACATTAATTTCAGATTATTTTTCCGGTTTCCCAAATGGAAGCTGGGTAGAGTATCATAGGAAATGCTGGAAACCATCAAACCCGAAAAGGCGATTATCATGGAGATTAAAATCTCCGGAAACCTAAGTTCTCCCCACAGATAGTAGCAGAACAAGGCATAACCGGCTATGGTACAGGCCGACATAGGAATGGGCAGGCCGGTGTAGTGATTGGATTTTTCGGACTTGACGTTCAGATTGTAGCGAGCCAAACGAAAAGCTCCGCAGAGTATGAAGACAAACCCCACAATAAATCCCCACTTTCCCAGGACGTATAATTTGAAGGAGTAAAAAATTACGGCCGGGGCGATGCCGAAAGAGACAAAATCGGCCAAGGAGTCCAGTTCAATTCCGAAACGGGAGGTGGAGCGGGAGAAGCGGGCAATCCAGCCGTCTAAGGCGTCAAAAAATCCGGCCAAGATGATTAACCAGGAGGCGTGGATGGCATTCCCGTCCAAGCTGGAAAGAATGGAGAGAAATCCGCAGAAAAGATTTCCCATGGTAAATATACCGGGGAATATCCCTCTTACTTTTTTCATTTGAAAACTCCCACCACCGTTTCTCCGGCTCTTAATTTTTGTCCGATCTGGACTTTCAACTCGACTTTTTCCGGTAAGATCAGCTCTACGCGGGAACCGAATCTTATCATTCCCAATTTGGCGCCGGCCGCAGCTTCTTCTTGCGGTTTTAAGTAAGTGACGATTCTGCGGGCCAAAACTCCGGCGATTTTTTTCACCACTACTCTGCCGAAATGGTTCTCAATCCCCAATTCGGCCTGTTCGTTTTCTAACGAAGCCTGGGTTTTGAAAGCCGGTCTGAATTTTCCGCTGGAGTATTTGTAATAACTGATTTTACCGTCTATGGGAGAGCGGATGAAATGCACGTCCCACACAGATAAAAAGGTTGAAATTTTAGTCCCGGGGCTTCCCAAAAAATCCAGCCTGGGGACTTTTTCGATGGCGACTATTTTGCCATCCGAGGGGGACAAAATCAATTTTTCACCCGGGGGGATTTCTCTTTCCGGGTCCCGGAAAAAGTACATTATAAATAAAGTTATCCCCCAGAAAAATAAAGCCAGCCAGGTAGCCCAGGTATTGGCAGTCACATAGGAGTAGATGAAAAATCCCAGCGAGATTAGAAATGTCAATGCTTTTAACTTCAGACCTTCTTTAGGCATAGCTAGTTAAATTCCCCTATTTATATTTCGAACTTCAGCCCTGCTTTTATAACTATTTTCTTTTATGAATCTGCTTAATCTGTTTAATCTGCTGTGAATTCTTGCTATTGAACACTCGTTTATAAATATAATCCACATTCTTGGTATAAAATTTCAGATCAAAACAGCTTTCCAAATCTTTTCTGGTCAGATATTTCTTCAAGGTCTCATTGGTTTCCAGAAGATGCCTGAAATTTTTATGGTCGTTCCAGGCTTTCAAAGCCAGAGCCTGTACCAGCTGATAGGCTTTCTGCCGGTTCAATTTCTTTTCAATCAATTTGTGCAGAATCCTCTGGGAGAAAACCAGACCGCCGGTTCGGTTTATATTTTCCAGCATCCGCTCCGGATAGACTATCAGATTTTCCATCACCTGAATTAACTTGACCAGCATATAATCTACTAAAATACAGGAATCCGGAATAATCACTCTTTCCACCGATGAATGGGTTATGTCTCTCTCATGCCACAAAGCCATATTCTCCAGAGCCGCTACGGAATTGGCGCGGACCACCCGGGCCAAGCCGCAGATTCTTTCGCAGATTATGGGATTTCGTTTGTGCGGCATGGAGGATGAACCTTTCTGCCCTTCGGCAAACGGCTCTTCCACTTCCAGAATCTCGGTTCTCTGTAAATTCCTGATTTCCAAAGCTATTTTTTCCAGAGTTCCGGCGATTATAGCCAGATTTGTCAGATATTGAGCATGCCGGTCCCTCTGTAAAATTTGAGTGGAGACTTTATCCGGCTTTAAACCTAACTTTTTACAGACGTACTCTTCTACTTTGGGACTGACATGGGCAAAATTTCCTACAGACCCGGCAATTCGGCCGATTGAAATTGACTGTATGGCATGCTGTAATCTTTCCTGATTTCTATGCATCTCTTCATACCACAAAGCCAACTTCAATCCGAAAGAGGTCGGTTCCGCATGCACCCCGTGGGTCCTGCCCATTATGGGGGTGTGCTTGTAGTCCTGGGCTTTTTTCTTGAGGACCGAACTTAAATTATTCAAATCATCTGAAATTATCTTCCCGGCTTCTCTCATCCTTAGAGATAATGCTGTATCCTCCACGTCATGAGAGGTCATCCCGTAATGCAGATATCTGGCTTCTTCCCCGATATTTTCAGCTAAATTGCTCAAAAAAGCTACTAAATCATGCTGGGTTCTTCTTTCCAGTTCCTGAATCCGCTCGATATCGAATCTGGCTTTTCTTTTGATTTTTAGATAAGCTTTGCGGGGCACTTGTCCTAACTTGACGTAGGCTTCACAAGCCAGAAGCTCAATTTCCAGCCATTTGGAAAACTTGGACTCTTCCGTCCAGAGTTTTCCCATTTCCGGTAAAGTATAACGTTCAATCATGATATTTTGTTTTTCACTTTATACTGAGATTGAATACTCTAAATTTTGTGTACCTGATGTGAGAATGAGTCGCTTCATTATCTGACTTTTAACAATTCTAACAGGTTTTCAGCTTTATAAGTGGATTTGAATTTTTCCCAGTCAGATAAGAAATTCTTCAGGCCGATGTCGGTCAAGGGATGCTTGAGTAATTGTTCGAAAACTTTATAAGGCATGGTGACAATGTCAGCCCCCAAAAGAGCCGATTCCACCACATGCAGGGGGTGTCTGGAGCTGGCTACCAAAACTTCGGTGGCGATTTCATAATTGTCGAAAATCTGGATAATCTGGCGGATTAAATCCATGCCGGATTGGCTGATATCGTCCAATCTGCCAATAAAGGGGGAAACAAAATTGGCGCCGGCTTTGGCGGCTAAAAGGGCCTGGGAAGGGGAAAAAATCAAGGTGGTGTTGACCTGAATCCCCTGGTCGGTCAATTTCCGAATCGCTTTCAATCCCTCTTTTATCATGGGGACTTTGACTACGATTTTAGGGTGAATTTTGGCTAACTCTTCCCCTTCTCTGACCATGCCTGCAAAATCAACCGAGACCACTTCTGCATTTACCGGACCCGGGACCGCTTCACAGATTTCTTCTAAGACCGATTTGAATTCTTTTCCTTCTTTGGCAATCAAAGTCGGATTGGTGGTGACTCCGTCCAGCATTCCAATTGAGGCCGCTTCTTTGATTTCAGCTATATTAGCTGTGTCCAGAAATATTTTCATTTATCCTCCAATTTTAATATTCTACTTTTACCAAATAAAGTCCGCCAGCCGGGGCTTTTTTTACCGCTTTTCGGCTTTGATTTTTTAACATTTTGGCAAATTCATTTATTCCCAGATTTCCTCTACCAACTTCCACTAATGTTCCTACGATACTTCTGACCATCCCTCTTAAAAACCGGTTGGCTTCTATTTCAAAGGTAACTTCGCCACTCTTGACTTCACATTTGGTCTTTAAAATTTCACAGCGGTAATTATGCCGGTCCTCACTTTTCTTTCCGAAATGGGAAAAATTGTGGTACCCTTTTATGATTTTTAAACCTTGCTTCATTTTCTTAATATCTAAGGGCTGAAAAACCTCCCATACTAACTTACGTAAAACGGCGGTCTTTCCTAAAAGAATTCGATATCTATAAACTCGACTCTTAGCTTTGAAGCGGGCGTTAAAATCTAAAGCCACCTCCTGCGCTCTTTTTATCACTATATCGTTGGGCAACAGATTGTTCAACGCCTTTTGAATTTGTTCTGTCGTTAACCCATTGTAGGTCTTAAAATTAGCCACCTGACCCAAAGCATGCACTCCGCTATCGGTCCTGCCGGCTCCGATGAGATTTATTTTCTCTTTTAATAATTTTTCTAGCGTTTTTTGTATTTCCCCCTGAATGGTTCTACCCT
>Ga0326597_10003929_pt1 | contig 21090 bp, 20 predicted proteins | sample RVTome_12_FD_203789 | JGI IMG/M metagenome (GOLD analysis project Ga0326597, IMG submission 203789) | Soil microbial communities from uranium-contaminated site in the Upper Colorado River Basin, Wyoming, United States - RVT100D185 | ecosystem: Environmental > Terrestrial > Soil > Contaminated >...
ACCAGCTCTCGAGCACGGCCAAGGGCGTGCTGACCTCGCTCTGCGACGACATGAAGCATCACGGCAGCACCAATGGCCAGCCGCAGTACGTCGTCGTGCTCGCGGGCGAGCACATGCGCACCATCGCCGGGGACGGCTGGTCCAAGGCCGACGTCCAGAAGTTCGTCTACGAGAACACGCAGAATTCGCTGGCGCACATCAAGCGCGTGGAGCGGTTGGCGGGGGCCGTGACACCCGCAGACGAGACCACGATGCGGCCCATCGTGCCGAGCCCGGAGGACGTGCTCGTGGTGGCGGCGGGCGGCCGGGCGGGGGCGTTCTCGTGCTACATTCCCGCGTGGGCAGGCGGCAAGAAATCGAGTCAGAGCGTCACGAAGCTCATCCAGGAGAGGAGGGCATGATGGCAGGCTTCGAAATCCTCGACCCCACGGTCGAGCCGCGCAAGCAGCCGCTGACGTACGTGCCGAGGCCCGGCTCGCTCAAGGGCAAGCGGATCGGGCTCGTCGAGAACACCAAGTTCAACTCCGACAAGCTGCTGGCGAGGGTCGGCGAGATCCTCAAGAAGGAGTACGGCGCCGCCGAGTACAAGATGTGGCGCAAGCACAACTCGAGCGTCCCGGCCCACGACGAGATCATCGACGAGGCGAAGCGCGGCGTGGACTGCGTCGTCGCCGGCGTCGGTGACTGAGGGTCCTGCTCGTCGGGCAGTGTGCTCGACGGAATCCTGTTCGAGAAGGTCGGCGTCCCCGCCGCGTCCATCGTGACGGACGTGTTCGAGAGCACCGGCCATGCGATGGCCCAGTCCTGGGGCCTGCCGGACTACAAGTTCCTTTCGCTGCCGCACCCGATTGCCAACCTGAGCGAGGCTCAGCTGGACCAGCGGGCGCGCGAGATCGCGCCGGAGATCGTCAAGCTGCTCCTCCAGGGCCAAGAGTAAGCGCGACGCGGGAGCCTCGAGCGTGACGATCGGCCCCGATTACCGCCCGCCCTGGTGGTATCGGGGCCGCCACCTCCAGACGCTCTGGGGCCCGCTCCTCAGGCGCGGCCGGGAGCCCGCGCTCCGCCGGGAGCGGATGGAAACGCCCGACGGCGATTTTCTCGACCTCGACTGGCTGGCGGGACGCGACCGCGGCGCCCCACTCATGGTCATCCTCCACGGTCTCGAAGGGTCTTCTCGCTCGCACTATGCGTCGGGTCTGCTCCGCGAGCTGGAGCAGGTCGGCTGGCGTGGCGTCGTCGTCAATTTCCGCTCGTGCAGCGGTGAGGTCAACCGCTCCCGCCGCCTGTACCACTCGGGGGATACGGAAGACCTCGAGTTCGTGCTCGGCCGCCTGGCCGCGCGCGAGCCCGACCTGCGTCTCGGGCTGGTGGGCGTGTCGCTCGGCGGCAACGTCGCGCTCAAGTGGCTCGCCGAGCACGGTGACCAGGCCCCGGCGCAGATGGCGGGGGCGGTGGCCATTTCCACGCCCTTCAACCTGGCCGCCTGCGCCGCCGCGCTCGACCGCGGGATCAACAGGGTGCTGTACACGGTGAATTTCCTCTCGACCATGAAGACCAAGCTCGACAAGAAGGCGGCGCTCTACGAGGGCGTGATCAACCTGCCGGCCGCGCGGAAGGCGAAGACCTTCGCCCAGTACGACCGGCACGTGACGGCGCCGCTCGGCGGCTTCGCGAACGAGCGCGACTACTGGGCGCGCTCGAGCAGCGGCCCGCTGCTGCCGAAGATCCGCCGGCCGACCCTCCTGATCAACGCGGTCAACGACCCGTTCATCCCGGCCTCGGCCCTGCCGCGCGCCGCTATCGCCAAGTCACGCTGGCTCGAGGCCGCCTTCGTGCCCGAGGGCGGGCACGCGGGCTTCCTCGAGGGCCCATCGGGCGCGCGCTCGTGGGCCGAAGCTCGCGCCATCGAGTTCCTCAAGCGTCACCTGCTAGGATGATGGACTGGACGAAGGTCGGCGACGAGACGGTCGAGCTGCTGCGGCGCTACCTCCGCATCGACACCACCAACCCGCCGGGGAACGAGACGGCGGGCGCCCGCTTCCTCGCTCAGGTGCTCGACGGCGGCGGCATCGCGAGCGAGACTGCCGAGTCGGCGCCGGGGCGGAGCAACCTCGTCGCGCGCCTCGAGGGCGACGGGTCGCTCGGCGGCATCGTGCTCCACCACCACATCGACGTGGTCTACGCTGATGAGCGCTACTGGACGGTGGACCCCTTCGGCGGCGCCCTCGAGAAGGGATACGTTTACGGGCGCGGCGCGATCGACATGAAGTCCACGGGGATCGTCCAACTCGCGGCCGTCCTCGCCATCAAGCGCGCGCGGATCCCGCTCAAGCGAGACCTGATCTTCCTCGCGACGGCGGACGAGGAAGCGGGGAGCCGCTTCGGCGCCCAGTGGGTCGCGGATCAACGTCGAGGTTGGTTGGAAGGTGCCGAGTACGCGCTCTCCGAGCTGGGGCTGATCGCGGCCGGCGACGAGACGCGCCGGGCGCCCTTCGCCTCCATCGTCATCTCGGAGAAGACCGGGCTGCCGCTCAGGCTCACGGCGCGGAGCGACCCGGGCCACGGGTCGATGCCGTGGCCTGACACGGCGCCTCACCGCCTCATCCGGGCCCTGGGTCGCCTCCTGGCGGCTGAGCGGCCGCCGCGCATTCTGCCGGAGGTCCAGGAGTACTTCGCGCGCATGGCCTCGGTCCTGCCGGCGGGCGAGGGCGCGGGCTACGGGCACCTCGAGGCATCGCTCCGCGATCCGGCTTTCCGCGCCCGCTTCCTCGCCGACCGCCACCGCGCCGCGCTGGTGAGGACCACGTTCGCCGTCACCATGCTCAAGGGCAGCGAGAAGCGCAACGTCATCCCGCCCGAGGCAGTCGCCGATCTCGACTGCCGGATGCTCGCGGGCGAAGACCCCGAGGAGATCATGGCCTGGGTGAGGCAGATCATCGCCGATCCGCACGTCGAGGTCAGCGCGACGTCCACCCCCAAGGCGCCCAACCTCTCGCCGCCCGACACCGAGCTCTACAAGTCCCTGGCCGACGCGCTGCGCCGCCGGGCGCCCGGCGTCGTGGTGACGCCCGAGATCATGGTCGGCTTCACCGACAACTGGGTGTTCAGGCGCTGCGGCCTTCACAGCTACGGCTTCGGGCCCTTCGTCCTCGACGAGGGCGATTTGGGGCGGATCCACGGCAACGATGAGCGCATCTCCGTCGAGAATCTATGCGCCGGCGCGCGCTGCTATACGGAGATGCTGCTGGACATGGCCGCGGCCTGATGGCCCGCGCGCGGCTCGCGATCCGCCGCGGGACAGCGCTGGACCTGCCAACCATCCTCGCCCTGATCCGGGGCCTCGCCGAATACGAGCATCTCGCGCACCAGGTGGAGACGACGCCCTCCAACCTGAGGCGCCACGGCTTCGGAAGGCAGCGGTACTTCGAGACCCTCATCTGCCGGCGCGGGCGCACGCCCGTGGGCTTCGCACTCTACTTCTACACGTACTCGACCTTCCTCGGCCGCCCGAGCCTCTATCTCGAAGACCTCTTCGTGCTGCCCGAGGAGCGGGGTCGGGGCGCGGGCAAGGCGCTGCTGAGGGCGCTTGCGAAGCTCGCGGTCGCGCGCGGCTGCGGCAGGATGGAGTGGACGGTGCTGGATTGGAATACCCCGTCCATCCGTTTCTACAAGAGCCTAGGTGCCCGCCTCCACAAGGAGTGGGTGCTGACGCGGCTCACCGGCCCGGCGCTCCGCCGCCTCGCGCGATCCCGCTGAGCCCCGTGGTGGGTTTGCACTAGTAAAACCCTCAATTTGGCCCCTTGCCTCCTGACTAGCCGGTCAGTAAGTTTGCCGCATGGGACCGGCGCTGCGGGAGCAGGCGGCGGGGGCGCGTGGGCGCCTCACCCGCGAGCGGATCCTGGCCGAGGCCGCGCGGACGTTCAACCGGCGCGGCTATCACGGCACCACCCTCGACGGCGTGGCCCGCGCGCTCGGCGTGACCAAGGCGGCGCTCTACTATCACGTCAGAAGCAAGGAGGAGCTGCTCTTCCAGTGCCACCAGGTGCTTATCGAGATCGCGCTGGAGGGCGTCCGCTCGGCGCGGGAGCGCGCCTCCTCCGCCGACGAGCAGCTGCGTCTCACCCTGACCTCCTACATCGAGGGCATCCTGGACCACCTCCGGGGCAGCGTGGTGCTGCTTGAACACGGAGCGCTGACCCCGGCCCACCAGCGCGAGGTGATCGCCGGGCGCGACGAGTACGAGCGCCAGCTCCGCGAGATCATCGCCCGAGGCGCGCGGGACGGCGTCTTCGTATCCTGCGATCCGCGGCTCGTTGGCTTTGCGCTCCTCGGGGCGGGGAACTGGATCCCGAAGTGGTACAGCCCCGCCGGTCCGCGGGCCCCCAAGGAGATCGCCGAGACGTTCGCCGCCTACCTGGTCCGCGGGCTTCAGCGCCATCCCTCCGCTGACGCGATCGTGCCACGCCCCGAGCCCGGGGCGGGCGCCTGATGCGGGCTGCGCTCACGAACGACACCCCCGCGAGGAGGAGCATTCAATGGACTTCGACCTGACCCCGGAACAGCAACAGCTCCGGCACGCCGTGCGGGAGTTCGTGAAAAAGGAGTGCACGCCCGAGGTAATCCGCCGGGCCATGGCGGAGGGCCATCACTCGGAGGCGCTGTGGCGACGCATGGCCGAGCTAGGCTGGCTCGGCGTTGCGATCGACGAGCGCTACGGCGGCTCGGGCGGCGACATCGTCGACATGGCGCTGCTCGTGGAGGGGCTGGCGCCGGGGGATCCGGCTCCGGGGCCCTTCTTCACCACCGTCTGCTTCGGCGGCAAGTCCGTGGGCTACTTCGGCAGCGAGGCGCAGAAGGAGTTCTTCCTCCCCCGGATCACCAGCGGGGAGTGCGTCTTCGCGCTCTCCATCACCGAGCCCGGCGGGGGCACCGACGTGCTGGGCGCCATGCAGACGCGGGCCGAGCGGGACGGCGACGGCTGGGTGCTCAACGGCGCCAAGATGTTCACCTCGGCGGCGCAGCGGGCCGACTACCTGGTGGTCGTGGCGCGCACCACCCGCCGCGAGGCCGTGAAGAAGGCCGCCGAGGGGATCACGCTCTTCATCGTGCCCGCCAAGACCCCGGGCGTCAGCATGCGGAAGATCGACATGCTCGTCCCCATCGAGGACACCAACGCGCTCTTCTACGATCATGTGCGGCTGCCGGCCGACGCCGTGCTCGGCGAGGAGGGGCGGGGCTTCTACCATCTCCTCGCCACGCTGAACAACGAGCGCATCCTGGGCGGTGCCGCGGCGCTGGGCCTCGGGACGGCGGCCTACGATGCGGCGCTCCTGTACTCCCGGCAGCGCACCGCCTTCGGGAAGATCATCGGCCAGATGCAGGCGATCCAGCACTACCTTGCCGACATGGCCACAGAGCTGGATGCCGCCCGGCTCATGGTGTACCGGGCGGCCTGGCTTCAGAGCCAGGGGCGCGAGTGCGGCGTCGAGGCCACCATGGCCAAGATGTACGCCGCCGATGTGGCGGTGCGGGCCTGCGACCGCGCCATCCAGATCCACGGCGGCATGGGGCTCAGCAACGAGTGCGAGGTGGCGCGCTACTGGCGCCTGGCGCGGCTCTGGCAGATCGGGCCCATCACCAACGAGCAATGCCGCAATATCATCGGGCAGCTGCACTGCGAGCTGCCGCGCTCGTACTGAGGAGGACGCCTGCCGTGTACGATCCCAAGGTGATCGCCGACATCGCGCGTGCCCAGGCCGCCTACGAGAGCCGCGTCCGGGAGATCCTCGCGGAGGCCGGCGTCCCCGCGGCCTCGACGCAATCGGGGCTGCCGCTCAAGACCCTCTACACGCCGGCCGACGTGGGGGACCTCGACTACCGGCGAGATCTCGGCTTCCCCGGCGAGCTGCCGTTCACGCGCGGTGTCCAGCCCACGGGCTACCAGACCAAGGAGTGGACGCGCCGCCAGGTGGTGGGCCTCGGGACGGCCGAGGAGACCAACGCCCGCCTCCGCTACCTCATGAGCCAGGGCCAAACCGGCTTCTCGGTCTGCGGCATGGGCTACGCCAACTACGACTCCGACTCGGAGCACGCCCTCGGCTTTGTCGGGCGCGGTGGGGTCTGGATCGACACGCTGGCGGATATCGAGACCCTCCTCGACGGCATCGACATGCGCGCCGTGACCGTCAACCAGATCGGCTCCTCGATCCCCGTCTTCGCCATGATCCTCGCCGTCGCCGAGGCGCGCGGGATCGCTCCCGGAGAGCTGCGGGGCACGATCCAGAACTGGGCGGAGCCGGGTGGCGAGGGGCCCGCGCGACGGGGCAACGGCAGCGTGGACATCCTGGAGTACTGCGCGCGGCACATGCCCCGCTGGAACAGCGCGAGCGTCTCGGTGCGCAACACGCGCGACCAGGGCTGCACCGCGCCACAGGAGGTCGCCTTCGGCTGCTTCCTGGGCGCCTATAGCCTGGCCGCTGCGGTGGGCCGGGGCCTCGACGCCGAGCGCGTGGCCGCCCGCCTCTCCTTCTTCCTCTCGGCCGAGAACGACTTCCTCGAGGAGGTGGCCAAGTACCGGGCCATGCGGAGACTGTGGGCGCGCCTGGTGCGCGAGCGCTTCGGCGTGACGGACTCGCGGAGCTGCGCCCTGAGGTTCCACGTCCAGACCTCCGCCATCAACCTGTCCCGCCAGCAGCCGCTCAATAACATCGTGCGATCGGCCCTTCACGCGCTGGCCGCGGCGCTCGGCGGCGCCCAGTCCATGTCCGTGAACTCCTTCGACGAGGTCCTCGCGACGCCGACGCGAGCGGCGGCCACGCTGTCGCTCCGGACCCAGCAGATCATCGCCTTCGAGTCGGGGGTCACGCGGGTGGTGGACCCCCTTGGCGGCTCCTTCTGCGTGGAGGCGCTCACCGGCCAGATCGAGGAGGCGGCCGCGTCACTCCTCGGCAAGCTCGAGGCCCTGCCCGACCGCGACGCCTTCGACTTCATGGAGGAGCTGACGCGCGACGAGGCGTACCGGCGCCAGCAGGCCATCGACCGAGGCCACGTCAAGGTAGTGGGCGTCAATTGCTTCACCGACTGGCCCGACGACGACACCGACCAGCCGCGGATCGAGCCGCTGCGCTATGACCCGGGCTGGCGTGACAAGCAGATCAGGCGCCTCGAGGACGCGCGTCGGCGGCGGGACCCGGCGCGGGCTTCGCTCGCGCTGGTCCGGCTGGAGGGCGCGTACCGCGCGCGCGAGAACATCGTTTCGCCTATGATTGAGGCCGTGAAGGCATATCTCTCCATCGGTGAGATCGCCCGAGCGCGGGAAGCGGCGCTCAGCGAGTCCTTCCGTCCCACCACCTGGAACTTCGGCAGGTAGCAGCACCGGCCATGCGCGTCCTCCTCGTCCAGGACTCCACCGGCCACAGCACCGGCTACCACGTGGTGGCCCGCGCGTTGCGGGATGCCGGGATCGAGGTGGTGCTGGGCGGGGCGCTACTGCCACGAGAGATTGCGCGGCTGGCCGGCGAGGAGGGCGCCGACGCCATCGGCTACCGGATCATGGACGCAGCGCCCGCGATCCTCGTTGCGCGCCTCGCCGAGGCGCTGGCCGCCGCGGGGCTGGCCGACATCCCCGTCGTGGTCGGGGGCATCGTGCCGCAGGAGGACCTGGGCCGGCTGGCCGCCCTCGGCGTCGCATGCGTCTTCCAGCCCGGCGCCACCTTCGCACAGATCGCCGACGGTTTCCGCGAGGTGGGCGCCGCCGCCGCATCCCGGCGCGCGTCCATGCCATGACGCGGCGGCCGCCCTCCTCCATCCGGCTCGAGCGCCGGGGCCCGGTGGCCACGGTCACGGTGGACCGGCCCGAGGTCCGCAACGCGTTGGCCCCCGCCACGATCCGTGAGCTGGGGGAGGTGGTCGCTCGGCTCGAAGAGGACGAGGAGCTGGTTGCCGTCATCGTCACCGGAGCGGGCGACGGAGCGTTCATCTCGGGCGGCGACCTGCGCGCGCTCCAGAAGGTGGAGGGGGCGGAGTCTGGACGGCGCATGGCCCGCCTCACCCAGCGTGTGCTGGCGCGGCTCGAGGCGCTCGAGGTGCCGGTGATCGCCGCGATCAACGGTCCCGCGTATGGCGGCGGCGCCGAGGTGGCGTGCGCCTGCGACATCCGGATCGCCGCCGAGAGCGCCTCCTTCGCCTTCCGCCAGGTCCAGATGGGAATCATGCCGGCCTGGGGCGCGACCTACAGGCTGCCGCGGCAGGTCGGCCGCTCGCGAGCGCTCGAGCTGCTGCTCACGGGGCGCACGATCGGCGCGCGGGAGGCCCTGGACATCGGTTTCGTGGATCGCGTGGTCCCCACAGGCACGGCGCTCGAGGCGGCGCTCGAGCTTGCGAGGGCGATCGCCGCGAGCCCGCCGCTGTCCATCCGCATGATCAAGCAGGCCGTGCTCGGCGGGCGCGACGCGTCGGCGGAGGCGGGGCAGGTGCTCGAGTCCGGGCTCCTGGGGATCCTCTGGGGCTCGGAGGACCACGGAGAGGCCGTGAGAGCGTACTTCGCAAAGCGCCCGCCCCGCTGGCGGGGGAGGTGAAGAGGGCCATGGACGACGCGCGCGAGCGGATCGAGGCGGTCGAGCGCCGGTGGCGGAAGGCGCGGCTGGACGGGAAGGACGTCTCTCCCGAGGCCCTGCCCTGCGGTATTCCCGTCGAGCCCCTCTACACGCCCGCGAATGCGCCCGGCGACTACCTCGAGCGCATCGGCTTCCCCGGCGAGTTCCCCTTCACGCGCGGGGTCTACCCGACCATGTACCGCGGCCGCCACTGGACGATGCGCCAGTACGCGGGCTTCGGCACTGCGGAGGAGTCCAACCGCCGCTACCGCTACCTCCTCGACCAGGGGCAGACCGGACTCAGCGTGGCGCTGGACCTGCCGACCCAGTGCGGCTACGACTCCGACGATCCCATGGCGGAAGCCGAGGTCGGGCGGGTGGGCGTGGCCGTCGATACCGTCCGCGACATGGAGATCCTCTTCGACGGGCTGCCGCTCGGCGAGGTCAGCACGTCCTTCACCATCAACGGCACGGCGGCGATCATCCTGGCCATGTACCTGGCCGTCGCCGAGCGCCGGGGCGTGCCGTGGGAGCGCGTGGCGGGGACGATCCAGAACGACATCCTCAAGGAGTACGTGGCGCGCGGGACGTGGATCTTCCCCGTCGAGCCCTCCATGCGCCTGATCGTGGACACCATCGCGTTCTGCGCCGAGCGGGCGCCGCGCTTCAACCCCATCTCGATCGCCGGGGCCCACTTTCGCGACGCCGGCGGCACCGCCGTCCAGGAGGCCGCCTTCACGCTGGCGGATGCCTTCGCCTACGTCGAGGCCGTGCGAGCGCGCGGCATCGACGTGGACCGCTTCGCCCCGCAGCTTTCGTTCTTCTTCTACACCTACACGGACGTCTTCGAGGAGGTGGCCAAGTACCGGGCCATGCGGCGCCTGTGGGCGCGCGCGATGCGGGACCGCTTCGGCGCGCGGAAGCCGGAGTCCATGATGTTCCGCTTCGGCAACGTGTGCGGGGGCCACTCGCTCACCCGCGAGGAGCCTCTCAACAACATCGCCCGCGTGACGTTCGAGGCTCTGGCCTCCGTGCTCGGCGGCACGCAGTCCATGTTCACGGCGGCATGGGACGAAGCCTACGCGATCCCCGGCGAGGAGTCGGCGCGGACGGCGCTCCGGATCCAGCAGGTCCTGGCCCACGAGTCCGGAGCGGCGCGCACCGTCGATCCTCTCGCGGGGTCGTACTACGTCGAGGCCCTCACCGACGAGATGGAGCGGGCGATCGAGGCCGAGATCGCCCGGGTCGAGGCGCAGGGCGGCATGGTCTCGGCCATCGAGCGCGGCTGGGTGCAGCGGGAGATCCATCGGGAGGCGTACCGACAGGAACTGGACCTCCAGGAGGGTCGGCGCGTGGTGGTGGGCGTCAACCGGTTCAGGACGTCGGGGCCGCCGCCCGCGCTGACGCTCCGGCGCGCCGACCCCGCGCTGGCCGCCCGCCAGGTCGCCCGCCTCGCCGAGGTGCGCGCAAGCCGCGACACCGGGCGCGTGGAGGCCGCTCTCGCCGCCGTGCGCGAGGTGGCGCGGGGGAGCGAGAATCTCATGCCCCGGCTCCTGGATGCCGTGCGCGCGCACGTGAGCGTGGGGGAGATCTCGGGCGTGCTCCGCGAGGTGTGGGGAGTGTTCCGCGAGCCGGCGGTGGTCTGATGGCGCCGAAGACGCCCGGGCGCATTCTCGTGGCCAAGCCGGGCCTCGACGGCCACGACCGCGGGGCGAAGATCGTGGCGCAGGTGCTGCGGGACGCGGGCTTCGAGGTCGTCTACACGGGACTCCGCCAGCGACCGGAGCAGATCGTCGCCGCTGCCGTCCAGGAGGATGTGGATCTCATCGGGCTGTCCGTCCTCTCGGGTGCCCACCTCGAGCTCACCGCCCGCGTCGCGCGCCTCCTGGAGGCCGCGGGCGCCGGCAAGATCCGGCTGGTCGTGGGCGGCGTGATCCCCGACGAGGATATTCCCGCCCTCCGCGACCTGGGCGCCGCCGCGGTCTATCCCGCGGGAACGACGCTCGAGGCGCTCGTGGCGTCCGTCCGCAGTCTCCTGGGACGCGATGCGGGCGCGCCCGAGCGCCGGGACCTTTCCACGCCGGAGGCCCGCGAGATGACGAGGACGGAAGCGCGCGGGGGGGCGGGTCCCCTCGCGGGGGTGAGGGTGCTCGACCTGACCCGCTACCTGGCTGGGCCCTACGGCACCCAGCTTCTCGGCTACATGGGCGCCGAGGTCATCAAGGTCGAGACGCCGGGCCGGGGCGACCCAATGCGCGCGCTGTCGCGCTACACGCAGGACGGGCTGTCCGCTCACTACGTGAGCGGCAACGCGTGCAAGAAGAGCGTCTGCCTGAACCTGCGCGACCCACGGGGGCGTGAAGTGTTCCTCGAGATGGTCGCGCAGGCCGACGCCGTCGTCGAGAATTTCCGGCCCGGGGTGCTCGGATCGCTGGGTCTCGATTTCCCCGCGCTCCACGCGGTGAACCCGCGCATCGTGCTCGGCTCCGTCTCCGGCTTCGGGCAGACGGGGCCGTGGCGCGGCTGGACGGCCTTCGACCTCGTGGCTCAAGCCGTGGGCGGCGGGATGAGCCTCACCGGCGAGCCCGGCCGGGCGCCCGTCAAGATGGGCGTCCCCGTCGGCGACCTTGCCGCCGGCGCCTTCGGCGCCCTGGGGGTCGTCGCCGCGCTCTTCCGCGCCCGTGAGACGGGCCGCGGCGAGGCCGTCGACGTCAGCATGATGGACGTGCAGCTCTCGCTCCTCAACTACCACGCGCACTACTACTGGGCCTCGGGGCAGAGGGAGGAGCCCGAGGGCTCGGGGCATCCCAACGTCGTCCCCTACCGGATCTTTGCGACGCCCACGGGCTACCTCGCGCTGGCCGTCTATGGCGACCACTTCTGGCCTGGCTTCTGCCGCGCCCTCGGACTGGACCAGCTTGCCGAGGATCCGCGGTTCGCCACCAACGACGCGCGCTGCCTCCACAGGGAGGCGCTGGAGCCGCTCATCGAGGCGCGGCTCGCCTCGCGGCCCAAGGAGGAGTGGATGGAGCGGCTCGGCCGCGAGGGCGTCCCCGCCGCGCCGGTCCACCGCGTGGACGAGGCGCTCGAGTCGCCCCAGGCCGAGGCCCGCGGGATGGTGCGGACGGTCAAGGGGCGGAGCGGCGCCGAGGTGAAGGTCCTCGGGAGCCCGATCAAGTTCGCGAACGGGGAGACGCCCCTGACGGCGCCGCCCGCGCTCGACCAGGACACCGACGACGTCCTGCGCGGGCTCCTGGGATACGACGACGACCGCATCCGGCAGCTGCGGCGCGAGGGTGTCATCTAATAACGCTGGAGCGCAAGGCCTATCTCGGGATGTGACGGCAGGAGGCGACCATGGCGATGACGTTGACGAGCCAGAGCTTCAAGGACGGCGACTACCTCGGGCGGGAGCACGTGCTCTCGACCGACTACGGCTTCGGCTGCGACGGCGGCAACAAGTCGCCGCAGCTGACGTGGAGTGGCGCGCCACAGGGGACGCAGAGCTTCGCGGTCACGTGCTTCGATCCTGACGCGCCGACCGGCAGCGGCTTCTGGCACTGGGTCGTGGTCAACATCCCTCCCGGCGTGACGGAGCTCCCGCTCGACGCTGGCAACCCGGCGAGTGGCAAGCTGCCGAAGGGCGCGCTGCAGGTTCGCACGGACTTCGGCAAGCCGGGCTACGGCGGCCCGTGCCCGCCGCAGGGCGACCATCCGCACCGCTACCTCTTCACCGTCTTCGCGGTGTCGATGGACGTGCTGCCGGTGACCGCCGACACCTCGGCCGCGGTCGTGGGGTTCTACCTGAACTTCAACACGCTGGCCAAGGCGTCGTTGATGGGACTGTTCAAGCGTTGAAGCGGCGGTAGCGGCACGCGGCGAGCTCGAGACCTGGGCGCACGAGCCGGGCCGGATCCTCGACCAGGTTGTCGTCTTGCTCCACCGGCCGGGAGGCCCTATTATCCAGGGCGCCCTCACCCGGGCCGCCATGACCCCATTGCTCGACGTCAGCGGGCTGACCAAGCGCTTCGCTATCCGCACTACATTACTTACACAGTGCCCGACACGGCGTTCGCCATCGGCCTCAGCATCGAGGCGCAGATCATGCCGATCCTGCGCGGGCTGTACACGGTGACCGGCCCCATCGTCGGCGCCCTCGTCCTCACGCTACTCGGCGAGTACCTCCGGACCGCCTTCGGCGCCGCCAATCTGTTCGTCCACGGCCTCACCATGGTATTCGTCATCCTGTGGCTGCCGGACGGCCCGGTGGGGTGCGCCCGGCGGCGGTGACGGAGGGAGGGCACGCCCGATGTTCGATGACGAGCGCGAGACGAATCGGTGCTGTCGCTCCACATCTACCCCCGAGGAGGAAAACGCATGAGGTCGTTCCGTACCGCCGCCGGCGTGTTCGTGGCGCTGGCCCTGGTTTCGCTCGCGAATCATCCCGCAGGCGCCGCGGAGACCATCCGCGTCGGATACCTCGGGCCCCTCACCGGGATCTTCGCCCAGGCCGGCAAGGACATGCTCGACGGGCTCAAGCTGTCGCTGGAGCAGATCAACTATCAGGCGGGCGGCCGCAAGATCGAGCTGTTCGAGGAGGACACCGAGGGGAGTTCCGCCACCGCGATCGCCAAGTACAGGAAGCTCGTCGATCACGACAAGATCCACGTGCTCACGGGCATCCTCCTGGTGAACGTGGGCAATAGCCTCGTGCCGTTTATCGAGCGCGACCGGGTGCCCACTCTTTTTCTGACCACGCCCGACGACCTGACCAAGCGCAAGGTCGCCAAGTGGATCTTGCGCTCGAATTTCTCGGCGAGCCAGATCATGCACCCGCTGGGCGATTACTCGGCAAAGACGCTCAAGTACCGCCGGGTGGCCGCCATCGCCATGGACAACGGTTTCGGGCACGAGGAGATCGGCGGGTTTCAGCGCGTGTTCGAGGACAACGGGGGCAAGGTGGTTCAGAAGCTCTGGGTGCCGCTCAACGCACTCGATTTCTCGCCGTACCTGACCCAGATTCAGAAGGACGTGGACGCCGTATGCGGCGTGTTCGTGGCCGGTCAGGCCGTGCGCTTCGTGAAGCAGTACGGAGAGTCCCAGCTGAAGGGCAAGGTGCCTCTCGTCGGCACCGGCGTCATGACCGACGAGAGCGCGCTGCGCGGCATGGGCGACGAGGCGATCGGCATCGTCGGCTCGCTCCTTTGGAGCCCGACGCTCAAGAATCCGGCCAACCAGACGTTCATGAAGCTGGCGGAGGCCAAATTCGGAAGAACGCCGGCCTACTTCCATGCCGTTATGTACAGCTCGGGGCGCTGGATCGCCGAGGCCGCGCAATCCTTGAAGGGCCAGGTCGAGGACCGCGAGAAGTTCGTCGCCGCCATCCGCCGCGCCATCGAGACCACCCCCGATCCGCGAGGTCCCATCAAGCTCGACGAGTACGGCAACCCCACCGAGAACGTGTACATCGTTCGTGTGGACAAGTCGGGCGGCAAGCTCGTCAACACCATCGTCCACACCTATCCGCTGGTCTCGCAGTTCTGGACCTACAAGCCGGGGGAGTTTCTCAAGAGCCCCGCGTACGGGCGTGACTATCCACCCGTCAGGCCCTGACCGGCGAGGCCATGCGCTTCGGGTTCTTCTTCTGGCCGTACACGCCGGAGTACACGGCGCGCATGGCGCGTCTCGGGGACGAGCACGGCTTCGACATGGTCGGCATCGCCGACACGCCGGGCAATGCCATGGACCCGTGGGTCGCGATGACACTGGCCGCGTCGGCCGCGTCCCGCGTGCGGCTCGCCACGTGCGTGACGAACCTGGTCACCCGCCATCCGGCCATCACGGCGTCGGCCGCGGCATCCGTCGACGTCGCCTCGGGCGGCCGCACCATTCTCGGCATCGGCGCGGGGCACAGCGGTGTCGCCAACGTGGGGGGCGCTCCCACAGGGGCGGGGGCCTTGCGTGAAGGGGTCGATTTTCTCAGAACGGTGCTGAGCGGAGAGCCGGCATCGTGGCGCGGCGTCCCCACGCACCTGCCCTGGGTGCGGCGCCGCGTGCCGGTCTATGCCGCCGCGTCGGGACCGGGCGCACTCCGCGCGGCGGGCGCCGCGGCCGACGGCGCGTTCGTGAACTACGGCCTCGGCCCCGATCACGTGAGCCGGGCGCGGGCGCTGATCGAGGCGGGTGCCCAGGAGGCCGGCCGGCCGGCGGGCAACGTCGACGTATGGTTCATCGCGTGCCTCGACGTGAACGCCCGGCGCGAGGCGGCCTACGAGAAGCTCGGTAATATTCTGGGCTTTGTCGCCGCGTACATCCTGGGACCCGACCCGGAAGGGCGCGGTGTTCCCCCCGAGCTGGTGCCGCGCGTGCGGGAGCTCCGCCAGAGCTACACAACGCGGCAGCGGGAGATGGACGCGACGCTGGTGAAGCGGCTCGGGCTCTTCGACTATCTCCGCGCGCGATTGGCCGTCGCGGGGACCCCGGAAGACTGCGTTGGCCAGGTGCGCGCCGCCGAAGCCGCCGGGGCGGCACAGCTCATGTTCACGGTCAGCCTCGCCGCCGATCCGCTGAGCACCGTGGAGCTGTTCGGGCGGGAGGTACTGCCCGTGCTGGCGCGTTGAGACAAGGTTGAGACAAGGAGGGTCGAGTTGATCGTCGACGTTCACGCCCACCTCTATCCGCGCGCGTTCATGGAGGCGATCGCCGTCCATGGGCCGCGTCACGGCGTGAGCCTCACCGAGGACGCGCCGCCCATCCTCTGCTTCGAGGGGATCAGGTTCTGGCCGTACACGCCGGCGTTCCACGACGTCACCGCGCGGCTCAAGGCCATGGACGAGGCCGGCTGCGAGCGGCAGGTACTGTCGATCGGACCACCCATGATCTACTGGGCCGACGCGGAGCTGGGATTGCGGCTGGCCCGGATCTTCAATGACGAGATCGCGCGCATTGTGCTCGAGCACCCCGACCGCTTCGTCGGGTTCGCGGCGGTGCCGCTCCAGGAGACGGCGAGCGCCCTCGGCGAGCTGGAGCGCGCCGTCAACGGCCTCGGTCTGCGCGGGGTGGCGGTCGGGTCGAACATCCAGGGTATGCAGCTCGACGATCCGGGCCTCGCGCCGTTCTGGGAGCGCGTGGAGGCGCTCGACGTCCCCGTCTTCATCCACCCGATCAACCCTGCCGGCCACGGCAGGAGGCACGACTACCGCCTGGACCTCGCCGTGGGGTTTCCGTTCGACACGACCGTCGCCGCCGCCCGGCTCGTTTACAGCGGTACCCTCGCGCGCCACCCGCGCCTGCGCGTCTGCTTGGCCCACCTGGGGGGCGCCCTGCCATTCCTGCGTGAACGCCTGGTGGTGGGCTGGGAGGTGGGACGCGAGTCGTTCGGCGCGTCCTATGGGATCGCGGAGAGCCCGGAGAGCTATCTCGAGCGCCTCTGGTTCGACGTCATCTCGTACTACGAGCCTGCGCTTCTGGCGGGCGTGGCGTGCGTGGGCGCCGATCGTCTCGTCATCGGCAGCGACGCGCCGTTCGCGATGGGCAGTCTCGCCCGGTCGATCGCGTCGATCCGCGATTTCGAGTTTCTTCCAAGGCGCGACCGGCAGCGGATCCTCGGGGAGAACGCGAAGGCGTTTCTCGACGGCCGCGCCTGAGAGCGCCGCTCGGGCGGCAGGTTCCCTGGAGGCGCGGGAGCCTGAGCCGGCGCCCCGAGGCCGTGTCGCCCGGCCCTGACCACGTTTCTCTCGGGCGGAAGCGCGTTCATGCAGTATCCTCGACTAGAGGACGTTGTCCCAGCCCGTCCCCCCGCCCACACTCGCAGGGGGATGCTCGCCGCAAGGCGTATGGTCGATCGAGTGCGTGGAGGCATCGCGATGCGTGTACCTACGCTGAGTCTTCTCGCGCGCTACTCGCTGCTGAGTCTGGCGTGCGTGCTGGCCCTGATGGTCGCCCTGGGGTGGGTGACCTCCAGGGTGCTCGTGCAGCACATGCAGGCGAGCGAGTGGCAGACCACCGCCCAGATCGTCCGCTATGAGGCCGGCGATCACGGGATTGAGCGCATCTTCATGGATCCCGCGGCTCGGCGGGACCGGGCGGGCATCCGATCGGCCCTGGGCCCGCTCTACAAACTGCCGGAGGTCGTGCGCGTCAAGGTGTGGGACCGTGACGCCGTGGTGATCTGGGCCGAAGACGAGCGTCTCATCGGCAAGAGATTTGCCGACAACCCCGAGATGGTCGTCGCGCTGCGAGGACAGGTCAGCGTTCAGGTCAAGAGCCGGCCGAAGCCCGAGAACATGCAGGAGCACCAGTTCTTCGCCACGCTGGCGGAAGTGTACGTGCCGATCTTCGCCCCCGATAAGCCCGGGTCCGTGGTCGGCGTGCTGGAGGTCTACAAGGTCCCCCAGCGGCTCTACGACGACATCCAAAAGTCCCGGAACATCATCTCGGCCACCACGGCCCTGGGCGGCCTGCTGCTGTACCTCTCCCTCTTCGGAGTCGTCCGCATCTCCCATCGCTCCCAGATCCGGGCGGAGGCCGGGCGCCGGAAGGCCGAGGCGGAGCTGCTCCGCCTCAACCAGGAGCTGGAGAAGCGCGTGGTCGATCGCACGGCGGCGCTCGAAGCCGCCGGGCGGGAGCTTGAAGCGGCCAACGCCTCCGTCTCACGCCTCCTCGATGAGTCCGAACGGCGGCGGCAGCGCGTCGGAACCATGGCGGCCGTCTCCCGTCGCCTGACCGCGGAGCTGGATCTGCCCGGTCTGCTGGGCTCCATCTCCAAGGCGGCGGCCGAGATCTTCGAGGGAGAGGCGGGCTTCCGGCTCGCCGAGGGAGAGTGGCTGGTCCGCATCGGCGCGACGCCCGGCGCCATGGAGGCCTCGCCGAGCGAGCGCGTCCGGATCGGGGAGTCGATAGCGGGAATGGTCGCGGCCACGGGCCAGCCATACCTCACCCAGGACACGGCCGGAGACCCTCACCTCATCCCGGCGCATCGGGAGGGGGCCCAGGCTGCCCGGACGGGCGCCATCATGTGCGTACCCGTCAGGATGGGCGGCCGGGTTCTCGGCATCCTATCTGTCTACGGCCCGCGAGGCCATCGTTTCGGCGACGACGACGTCGCCGTCGCCCAAGGCCTGGCAGACCAGGCGGGCATCGCCATCGAGAAGGCGCGCCTGTACGAGGCCGCCGTCCAGGCCCAGCGTGAGGCCGAGATGGCACTGAGTCACGTCAAGCAACTCCACGGCCTGCTCCCCATCTGCGCGTACTGCAAGAAGATCCGCAACGATCGGAATTACTGGGAACGGATTGAAACGTATATCGGCGAGCGCTCTCACACCACCTTCAGCCACGGCATCTGCCCGGAATGCAGCGCCACCGTGGTCGCCAGGGAACTGGAGGAGTGGCGCCAGCAGCACCGCGTGCCCTGAGACAGCAGGGGGCGGGCCGGCTCGCGGCGGAGACTCAGGAGATCTGTGCCGATCCGCTCACGCTCCCACGACGGGCGGGATCTTGTCCGTCCAGGGAGCCGCGGCCTCGAAGGCAGCCGCGGCGCGCAGCACCATCGCCTCCTGCCGCCGCCGGCCGACGATCTGGAGCCCCACCGGCAGGCCGCTCCTGGTGAAGCCGCACGGCACCGAGATGACGGGTAGGGCGGTAACGGTGATGCCGTAGGTCAGGAAGAACCACTGGGTGTAGTTGTCGAGCGGCTTGCCGTTGATGTGCGTCGGGTAGGGCTGCTCGACGGGGAAGGGCGGCACGGCGACCGTCGGCAGGATCAGCAGCTCGCGCGTCTCCATGAAGGCGCGCACGCGGTGCCAGAGCTGGGTGCGGAGCGTCTGGGCCTTCGCGATGTCGCGCGAGGTGAGCGCGAGCCCCTGCTCGATGTTCCAGACCAGCCCCTTCTGCATCTGCGCCTTCCACTGCGGGAGCTTGTCGGCATGGTTGGCGACCATGGTGAGCCCGCGCGTGCCGAGCACGATGTCGTTGACCTCGCCGAAGTCGCAGGAGGCTGCCTCGACCTTGGCGCCGAGGGAGCGGAAGACGCGGGTCGCGTCCTCGGCCACGCGCGCGACCTCCTCGTCCACGGGGATCAGGCCGTCGAGGTCTGGCGTCCAGGCCACGCGCCAGCCCTTGACCGACGGCGCCTTCACGGCCTTGAGGAAGGCGTCCGCGTCCACGTCGTACGAGAGCGGCGCGCGGTCATCGGGACCCGCCACGGCGGAGAGCATCAGCGCCACGTCGGCCACCGTCCGCGCCATGGGGCCGGTGACGCCGAGCGAGTCCCAGGCGAGGGGCGTGGGGTGTATCGGAACCAGCCCCGGCGTGGTGCGAAAGCCCACGACGCCGCAGAAGGCGGCGGGTGTCCTGAGCGAGCCCCCGAGGTCGGAGCCCTGCGCGATCGGGCCCATGCCGGTGGCGAGGGCGACGGCCGCGCCGCCGCTGGATCCGCCGCAGGTCAGCGCCGTGTTCCACGGGTTGCGCGTGACGCCGAAGACGGCGTTGAAGGTGTTGCCGCCCGCGCCGAACTCCGGCGTGTTGGTCTTGGCGAAGACGATGGCGCCCGCGGCCTTGAGGCGCTCGACGATGAGCGCGTCCCCCTCCGGCACGTGATGCTCGAACACCTTCGAGCCCCACGTCGTGCGGATCCCCTTGGTCGGCGTCAGGTCCTTGATGGATACCGGCACGCCGTGGAGCGGCCCGAGCTTCCCGCCCTTCTTCCTGAGCGCCGCCGTCGCCGCCCTGGCCTCCTTGAGCGCGGATTCCCGCGCGAGCGTCACGATGGCGTTGAGCCCGGGATTGACGGCATCCACCCGCGCGAGCACCGCCTGCATCACCTCCAGCGGCGAGGTCTTGCGGGCGCGGTAGAGGCGGCAAAGCTCCGTGGCGGGCGTGAAGCAGAGATCGCGGTCTGGCACGGGGGCCTCCTAGAGGACCTTGCGGGGGTCGAGGGCGTCGCGCAAACCGTCGCCAAGGTAGTTGATGCTGAGCACTGTGAGGAAGATCGCGGTGCCTGGGAAGATCGCCCAGTGCGGGGCGAAGTCGAGGTTGTCCTTGGCGTCGAAGAGGATGCGTCCCCAGGTCGGGATGTCGGGCGGGAAGCCCAGGCCCAGGAAGGACAGCGTCGACTCGGCCAGGATGGCCGCCGCCACGTCGAGTGAGCCCGCGACGATCACGGGGCCGAGAGCGTTGGGCAGGATGTGGCGGACCATCTGGCGGAGCGGCCGGGCACCCAGGCTGCGCGCGGCCTCGACGAACTCCTTCTCGCGCAGCGACAGGAACTGGGCACGGACGAGCCGCGCCACGGGCATCCAGCGGAGCCCCCCGATGACGGCGACGATCAGGATGAACACCCCTGCCTCGGGCCCGAGCGCCTTTTTCAGCACGTCGCGGAAGAGGTAGACGATCAGCAGCAGGAGGGGCAGCTGAGGGAGCGCCAGGAAGAGATCCGTGACGCGCATGAGCGCGTTGTCCACGGTGCCGCCCGACTGGCCCGAGACGGCGCCGACCGCCGTGCCCACCGTGATCGCGATGAGCATCGCGGCCACGCCGACGGCCAGCGAGATGCGGCCGCCGTAGAGCATGCGTGCGAGCAGATCCTGACCGAGGTCGTCCGTGCCCAACGGGTGGGCCCACGAGGGAGTCTTGAGCTTGGCCTTGAAGTCGATCTCGTTGATGGGCGCGCGGTAGATGAACGGGCCCACCAGCACGGCGAACACCATGATGGCGAGCATGACCGCGCCGAACGTCGCGAGCCGGTGGCGCCGGAAGCGCCGCCAGGCGTCGGCGGCGAGGGACTCCGGCGGCCGTCCCGCGGCGACGGCCGCGCCGCCGAGCACCACCTGGGACGCCGTCCCATTGGCCACCGCGCCTACCTCAACGAGATTCGCGGATCGAGCCAGCCGTAGACCACATCCGCGATCAGGTTGAAGAACACTACGAGGGCCGAGAAGACGAAGGTGATCGACATGATCACCGGCGTGTCGTTGGAGAGGATGGCGCTGATCAGGAGCGAGCCGATGCCGGGCACGCGGAAGATCTGCTCGGTGATGACGGCGCCGGTGAAGATGCCGGGGATCTGGAGTGCCACGAGCGTGACCACCGGGATCAGCGCGTTCCTGACCACGTGCTTGAGGATGGTCACGCGCTCGGACAGCCCCTTGGACCGAGCCGTGTTGACGTAGTCGAGCTGTACGACCTCGAGCACGGCGGAGCGGACGAAGCGCGTCATCGAGGCGCCCTGGAAGAGCCCGAGCACGGCGATCGGCATGATGGCCTGCCGCGCCATCTCCCACATCCAGCGCCAGCCCGTGGCGCTGATGTCGGCCCGGTAGATGAAGGGCAGCCAGTCGAGGTAGATGCTGAAGAGGAGGATGAACAGGAGCCCGGTGAAGAACGTGGGCAGCGAGAAGCCGATGAAGGCAAAGGTGGTCGCAATCTGGTCGAAGATGGAGTAGGGGCGCACGGCCGAGTAGATGCCGACCGGGAGCGCGACCAGGAGCCCGAGGAGCTG
>Ga0326597_10003930_pt1 | contig 21084 bp, 20 predicted proteins | sample RVTome_12_FD_203789 | JGI IMG/M metagenome (GOLD analysis project Ga0326597, IMG submission 203789) | Soil microbial communities from uranium-contaminated site in the Upper Colorado River Basin, Wyoming, United States - RVT100D185 | ecosystem: Environmental > Terrestrial > Soil > Contaminated >...
ATCGATCTCCGGGATCGAGCCAAGGACATCATCATCTCCGGCGGCGAGAACATCTCAACCATCGAGGTGGAGCAGATCATCCTCCGGCATCCGGCGGTTCTCGAATGCGCTGTTGTCTCTACCCCGCATCCCACCTGGGGCGAGCGGCCAAAGGCGTTTGTCACGCTTCGGCCCGGTGTGAACGCCACCGAGTCCGAGCTCATCGAGTTCGTACGGGAGCGGCTTGCTCATTTCAAGGCACCTGAGGCCGTGGAGTTCTGCGAACTGCCCAAGACCTCGACCGGCAAGGTTCAGAAGTACGTGCTCAGGGAGCGCGAGTGGCAGGGGAGCGACCGCAGGATCAATTGAAGACGAACCCCGGTCCGGTCGCCCCGGCGTCGGCCTGGGGTTCGCGATTTGGGAATGGCGACTCCAGGTTCTGCTCCTCCCTCGGATCGTCAGATCCATCGACTGTCCGCAGATGACTGGTCGTCGTCAGGTCGATCCATCCGGAACAAGAGAGGCGACGGCCTGATGGCCGCCGCCTTACCTTGGGGACTCCCCATATCTCAAGTGTCGCCGCTGTCGGGGCTGTCCGGGCTGTCCGGGCTGTCCGGCGAACCACTGGTGTCCGCCGACCCACCCGCTGCTGGAGGCGGGGGAGACACTGGGGCAGGCTCCGGGGCAGGAGCGACCCAGCCCGCATCGTCGGGACTGTCGTTGGGTGAGTCCGCGGACTCCTCGACGCTCTCGTTGGGTGAGTCTGCCGACTCGGGGGAGGGGTCGACCCAGCCCGCATTGTCGGGGCTGTCGAAGGGCGAATCTGCCGATTCCTCGACGCTCTCGTTGGGAGAGTCCGCCGACTCCGGTGAATCGTCGAGGAAGCTGGTCTCTGGGGCGGTCCCGCCGGTGGTGTCGACCAGCCTGATCTGTCCTTGCTGGTCGTTCAGCTCCAGGCCGGTGTCGGCAGTAGCTGCGCTGATACCACCGGCGGCGATACCTATGAGTGCAGCACCTCCGGCGATCAGTTTCCAGCGATCTAGTTCCATGATGCTCCTCCTTTCTGGGGGGCTTCGCCGTTGTGCTCAAGCCTGCAGGAGCCAGATGAGCCGGTGGTGAGCTCGACCTGAGAGTTCTCTCATCTTCGGTCGGCTCCCGCCAACCATTCGGCGGCGAGGTCGAGCCGGCGGGCAGTGTTCTCCGCCCATCTGGCCTCCATGACCCGGAATGGGCCGGTGGCGAGGCCGATGACCGCGGCTGCGATCCGCCGACGAAGCTCGGGGCGGGCGTGTTGGGTTTCGGCGTGGGCTAGAAGGCTGGCGCCAAAGCGTCTGACCTGTTTCGGCCGGTCGGAGATTTGTGCCAACACCGAGAGGTGGGCGCAGAAGTTGGCGAGATCATCGATCCGGAGGCCGGCGCCGGCAGTGTCTATGTCGAGCAGACCGGTGATCTGGCCACGGTCGACCAGGAGTTGTGCCTCGTAGAGGTCTCCGTGCACGGCCGTCACCGGGCCCGGGTCGTCGGCGTGGCCAGAAGAGAGAGAGTCGAGCAGGGTTTCGAGCCGAGTCAGCGAGCCGGGCACGGTGGCGGCGATGACGTCGGCGTGATGCGACAACGATAAGAGCAGGTCTCGCCGGGGAGGTTCTTCGCCCAGCTGAGCAGGAAGCCGATCGAGCAGGGCCGTAATAGCGCCGGGTCGCGGCGCCGGGTTCCGGCTCGAGCGCAGGGCCGACCGAAGCGTTTCGCCTGGCATAGCGGTCAGCACCAGGACACCGCCATCGCTCCAGCCCAGGCTTTCAGGGACCGGGAGAATCGGCGCGAGCGATCGGTGCCGCTTGTGGAGGGCTTCGACTCTGTCGGGGCGCACGACTTTGAGGAAGAGGCGGCCTTGCCGGCCGGTTGCCTCGATTACAGCTCGGCGGCCGGGTCGGTAAGCGCGGGTGCGCAGCTGGACGGTCCCGCCGTCGACTCCCAGATCGTCGAGCAACGAACCCACCATCTCCGGGTCGAGGGCGTTGGAGAGGCCGGGCAGGAAGGGGTCTTGAGGCCATCGCCACACAGCGACCTGGTTCGATCCGTCGTCGAAGACGGCGGCGCCGTGTGCGGGAATTCGGTCGCCGGTGGCAGCGACGAAGGTCTCTGACGTGGCGTCGCCGGTCGCCCGGCTCATCCCGACGCGGTACTGAACCACCGTGGATCGCCCTGGCTGGTGGTTCACCTGACGTGGACGCCAAGAGAGGACGGCCCGACCGGCAGTCTCGGCAACTGTGGCGAGCAAACCGGCGGCGTCGGGACCCAGGAGGAGGCGCAGTTCGGGGGGCCAGGCCTCCTCCTCGGTATGGGAGGAGGGGATTGGTAGAGGCTGGAGGGCGGTCATGACCCTAATGAGCCACGGCACCCTCTTACACAGAATCCCTGACAGGCCCGCGCCGCCAGCCATCGAATCCACGTCACGGCCGTGCGCGGACGCATTCTGGCTCGTCGTCGTTTCGTTCCCGTCGTGCCTTTGTTGAACCGATGCGTGGACCACCGGCCCGATGAGCCTCCGTGAGTCCTGGATTCAAGAAGTGATTCCCACCCGGCATCCTTCCTGGAAGGAGTTTGCCGCCAAAATCGGAGGGGAGTTCAAAGCCAACCGCTTCTGGCGGAGCGACGAGGTGGTAACGCAACTCGGGGACTGGGAGGTGCATCTCGATACCGTGATGCTCGACCCCGAGACGGGGGCACCGCACACCGACCTAAAAACGGGAGCACCCGCGGCGGGCCTCCACTTCTCCACGCGCCGGGGGACCCAGGTGTGGGCCAACTTCACCAGCACCGACGGGTTCCGCTTCGTCATTCGGGACACACAATGGCTGCACCGCAACCCTTGGGGGCTGCAATGGGACATCGATGTGGGACGCGTGATCGACCAGGTAAAGCGCCGCCGTGGGATCGAGGACGTCGAGGTCGGTCACCCGGATTTCGACGAGCGCTTCACCGTGAGGACCGACGAACCGGCCAAGCTGCGGAGCGTGTTCGACTCCTCGATCCTCGAGCAGGTGATGCGGTCCTCGGACCTGGCTGAGATTCGAATCGACTCCGAGCCCATTGATGGGCCCGTTCCCCGCCCAGCCGACCTGCTCATCTGGAAACGTCTCATGACCCACGACGTCGAGGAGTTGGTGGACTTTCACGAGCTGATCCTCGGCCTGCTCGACCGCCTGGCCAACCAGGGCTCGGCGGCACCCTTCATTCAGTCTCCTTCCACCTAGGCGGACAGAGGGCCCGGGAGCCGTCGCACTGTTCGCCGCAATAAACGCGATAAACGACAACGACACGCTCCCACCGCTCTGGTAGCTGCTCTCCGTGATCCTGGCAACCGTGTCCGTGGTCGCGGTGCTCACCGCCATTCCAGCCCGCACGGCGCCCGACACCTCGTCGCCGAAATACTTCGAAACGAGCTCGCCTGATAGAGACCGAAGTGACAATCGCTATCGGCGTTTGTCGGCCATCAGAACCCTCGGCGCTCGCAGGGGTTCCCTGAGCTCCTATGAAACGATTGTGCTCCTTACCGTCGAGGAGAACATGGACTCTTTGCACAAGGCCGGACAAGTCGAGTACCGAGCACCGGCGCTTAGGACGCGGGGCGGAACAAGCGACGCTCCTCCTGCCTAGGATCGAGCGATGTCCGTCCGCTTCGGGGCGACGATCTGTCAGCTTGTGCCCTTCCCGCTGCTCCGCGACGACTTCGTCTTCGCCGAGTCGATCGGGCTCGAAAACGCCTGGGTGATCGACCAGTTCTGGATCGACGGCGTGCCCGAGGTTCCTCTGCTCGAGGCGTGGACGACGCTGGCGGCGCTGGCGGTGGAAACAGAGCGGATTCGGATCGGGGCCATGGTCACCAACGTGTCTACGCGCAATCCCGGCATGCTGGCCAAGTCGATCCTGACTGTCGACCAGATCTCCGGTGGCCGAGTTGACGCCGCGGCCGGCGGTGGCTTTTACCCGGTAGAGCACGCCGCGCTCGGGGTGGACTTCCTCGACGGTCCCGGCCGCGGCGAGCGGCTGCGAGAGGCGGTTGAGATCCTCGACCGCGCCTTGCGCGGCGACACCGTGACCTTTGACGGCGTGCACTACCGCCTATCCGACGCCACCTTCCGGCCGACCCCGACCCAGCTGCCTCGCCCGCCCTTATGGGTGGCCGCCCAGGCCACGAGATCCCTCCGCGTCGCCGTCCGGTACGCCGATGCCGTCGTCTCCCTCGGCGAAGCGGGCAAGGGGATCGAGGAGTCTCTCCCCGCATTCAGGGCGCGGATGGAGAGGGTCGACGAGCTTTGCGTGGAGGAAGGTCGCGACCCGGCGACGTTTCGCCGCTGCTACTTCGCCGGCTGGGCTTACGAGCCCGTTTTCGCCTCCGTCGAGGCGACGGCGGAACTGGTTGGCCGCTACGTCGAGGCGGGGGCGACCGACTTCACGTTCTATCTGTACAACCCCGCCGAGCCGCTCCTCGAGGGGTTTGTCACCGAACACCGAGCGGCGACGCGAGACCAGTTCGAGCGGGTTGCGGCGGAAGTCTTCCCGAGCTTCCGCGATTAGGACATCTGACCGAGGTGACCGGTCGGGAGGGCTCACGCTCCCCAGTCGACAGCCCAGACGCCGATCGGCTCGTCGTACCCCTTTGGCTGGAAGGGTTCGCGGGCGAGGAACCGAAAGTTCTTGCCTGCACTCAACTCCCGGACGGCGCTGGAAACGAGGATCTCACCGGCACCGGCTGTTGCTGCGATCCGCGATGCCAGGATCACCGCGGCCCCGAAGAGATCTCCATTCTCTTCGATCGGCTCGCCGGCGTTGATTCCGATCCGGATCGACAGTGGAGGTGAATCGGGTGTGGAAGTTGCATTGCGCGCCTCGATCCGGCGTTGCAGAGCGACAGCGCACTGGACCGCATCGGTCACACCGAGAAACGAAGCCATGAACCCGTCCCCCATCGCCTTGACCTCGGTACCGCCGTGGGCTGAGAGGACCTGCCGGGTGATCCGCTCGTGCTCTCTCAGCACTTCGCGACCCTGGTCATCCCCGAGGGCGGCCATCATCCTCGTGTGGTCGACAAGGTCGGTGAAGACCACCGCCCGAAGACTCCCGACCCGTCCGGTCCCTCGGACAGCCTGGGAAACTCCGAGGAATTCGGCGACTGCCCGAGCCGGACCCTCGAGGTCTCCGGTCCCCGGTAGGGGAGACCGGCCCTCCAGCACCGTCAGCTCGGCGTTGGGGTTGCGCGATGCGAGATCCCGACTCATGGAAACGTCGATCCAATCGAGGTCACGTCTGTGCATCACCAAGACGGGGCACCTGACCCGAGGCACATCCCCGGTGACGTCGAGTTCTCGTGTGGCCGCGATCAGTCGGTCCGCGTCCTCCGGCGACACGGCCGCCGCCATGAGATCCGAGTAGCGGTCCGCTTCTTCGTCATCGCTCCAACCGAACAGCTCATGAGCCGCAGTTCGCAAGAACAGCCGGTAATCGGTTTGACGCAAGGCGCGCAATCCCAGCGACCGGGCAGCCCGCCAGTAGTCGGCCCCCAGCGCGTAGGTACACCAGAGCATCAGGTGCGAAACCCGCTCCGGGTGAGAAGCGACATATGAGATGGTGGGAGGGCCGCTATGAAACACGCCCATGATGGCGACCCGGTCGGTGGCCACCGCATCGACCACGGCTTCCAGGTCCCCCACCTGGGCGTCAAGCGAGACATCAGGTACATCGCGGGAGGACAACCCTGTGTTACGACTGTCGTAGCGAACGACCGTGGCAAACTTCCCGACCAGCTCGTACCACCGCTGCAAGTGCGGGTTCTGCCACTCCATCTCGATGTGGCTGTACGGCACCAGCGGGGTCTGTACCAAAACCGGGCCGTCACCATTCATCCAGTAGGCGATGCTCACATCGTCATTGGTTCGTGTGTAGCGGATCGCCGGCGACATGGAGTCTCGGAGTGTACGAGGGGCGGGGTTGATCTGACTTTCCACGGCGTAGACCGGCACGGGGTCCTTCGCCGTCGCCAAGACCTTGTCATGGATCGACGAGGACAGAGTGGACCGTATGGCGCCGACGGCGTTGTCCCGATCGCTGCGGGGGTCCTCTCCGAGTGCCGACGGCACAGCGAGCAGCCGGAGATGAAGGGGCCTAACCCTACCGAGCTGATGTGGACACGGGACAGCCCGCCCCCACCATCACCGCTTCCAAGAGCCGCCGACTCCAGGCCGATGCCTCGAGAACGATCACCCGCGTTGGGAATGTACCTGCAGAATGAGACGCTCTATAGCCAGGTGAGCCAGGCTCTGAGTTCGGCAGGAGGCGCCACGAGGGAACGCGGGGCGACCGCCTAAGATGCGTTCACCAGGCTGGGCTTCCCCGAGAACCCCGGTGACAGTTGACAATCCTTGCGCCCGTAGCTCAATTGGATAGAGCGTCTGACTACGGATCAGGAGGTTGGGTGTTCGAGTCGCCCCGGGCGCGCTGATGAAATCCCTTGCAGTAGCAGAGGATTTCGCTTATGTGCTCCTCGTCGATGGGACATGCGGGGCAACCTTGGGAGCCATTCACCCGAGCGGACTACGTCGATCGGGATATCAGCTGTCATCTGAACTGCACAAATGTGTGCCTGAAGTGCGCTGTCTCTGGAGATTCCGGCGATGTGTCTCTCGATCAGGCGATATGGGTCGGAGGGTGAGCATGTCAGATCGTCCTCGAGACACATTCGACGACCGAGGACAACGAGCGGGAACGTGACGGCTGTTAAGTCACGCCTCTGAAGCCTCCCTCTCCCTTGCGTTGGCGCGGAGCTGCAGGGCGGTTAGCACGAACCACGTCGCGAACGTGACAACAAGTATCCGCTGCGCAACGCCTGCTCCTGTTTCCCTGGCGGCTGCCAGACCACCGGCGATGAACTCGGGGATCATGATGAGTGCTAGCACCGATGCGAATCGATGGATCGGACGCCACCTCGGATCCTGTTTGAACCGGCGTGACACCAGGTTTGTGCCCACGATCAGACTCAAGAATGTCAGCGGACCATTGATCGAATGGATGGTCCCCGCAAGGGTTTCTGGAGCCCCGTCCAAATCGATCGGGAACGTTGCGGCGACAAGAAGACCAATGCCCCAAACTCCCAAGAAACCGAGGCCGAGGCGAGATCGCGCAGGCGCCGCGAGGTCTCGACGGAGGCCAAAGAGGAGCGCCCAAGTACTCACGCTTAGAGCAATGAACGCCGCAGTCATGAGGTAGCCGAATGGTCCCACTGCATACTCGCTTGTCGGTCGTTCGATGGGATTGAAGTCGGGACTCAGTAGGTGCAGGGCAGCAATGAGGCCAACGAAAGATGCTGTCCCCACGACTGCAACCGTGGCCAAAACAGCTTCGAGTTGTCGCGCCCCTCGAGACCGCCTGATGCCACGATTGGTGGCGGTGGTGCTTGGTCCACTGTCACGGTCCGACCCGGCTGTGGACCGCTCGATACCGGCTGCGTCTTGACGAGACATGCGTTCTCCTTTGTCGATTCCTATCGCGCTCGTGAGTCACGGCAGCGGTGAATCGCATGCCCAAGAGTCTACGGCCGCTTGATCTCGTCCGGAGGGCTCCGCTTCTGGGAGCCAAGTTGGGAGCCATTCCCTGTGGAATCGTGGGGACGCCGGTGGACGTCGGCGGAACCGGAATCCTATAGCGCCAAGAGCGGGTGGACGGTCCTGGACGCCGGTGGACACCGTTTGGAGATCTACGGATCAGGAGGTTGGGTGTTCGAGTCGCCCCGGGCGCGCTAACGAGTTGCCTGTGCTGACAGGGTTTTTCTCATAGGCGTTCCGATTGCTCGATGGCCGGGGCGCCTATCGGGCGCCTGTCACCCGTCGATGAGAGCGACCAGACGTTCGACCGCACCTCAAGGTCCTTCTCCTTGGGTACGTCGAGGGATCGATTTCGTCCCCGGGGGGCCGTGGTGGGGTAGAGCCAATCTCACGGACGAGTCGCCAGGCACCTTTCATGACGATTCGGCATACTGTCGAGGATGAGCAGCCTGTCTCACAGGCGTGGAGATCTGATTGCTCGAGGGAACACCTCGGACGTTTTGTTTTGGTCGCGCACGGCTGTCGTCAAAGTTCTGCACCCTGATATACCTCGGCACTGGGCATCTCTTGAAGCCGAGATCACCGGACTGGTGCACGAGGCGGGGTTCCCGGTTCCGGCCGTGGAGGAGGTCGTGGTAGTCGACGGCCGACCTGGCGTCGTGTTCGAGAGAGTCGATGGCATGTCGATGTGGGAACACATGCTGATCTCCGGGAGCGACCTTCAGCGACTGACTCGTGCACTGGTCGACCTGCAGTGCGACTTGCACTCCCTCTCTGCGCCGGCTGGGCTACCGGATCTGCGGACCCGGCTAAGGGTCAACGTCAGTCGCGCGGATCCCCTCTCAGAAGAGGATCGCGAGGCGGCTGTTCATCTCATCGACGGGTTGCCCGCAGGGACGGCGCTCTGTCACGGCGATATGCATCCTCGCAATATCCTGATGTCGAGCCACGGGATGGTGCTCATTGACTGGTTCGATGCCTCAGCCGGGGACCCGGTTGCCGACATAGCTAGAAGTTCCTTGCTGATGCGGCCTCAGCAAATAGGAGAACTGGATATGCATCACCTCGATGGCGCCAGCACTGAGGTCCTGAGACTTCTGCATAGTGAATATATGTCGCAGATACTTTCACGACGCTCGATTGATGAACACGATCTTGTGTCGTGGGAAGCGGCGGTTGCGGCGGCGCGGTTGGCGGAGCCGGTTCCAAAAGGCGACCTCCTGCGCGTTTGGAGAGCCTGGAGAGACGGTGGCAACGCTGCCGACGAGTCGGTGCTCGCCGCCGCGTTGCGTCGGGCTCAAGGGTGGCAACCCCGTCCCTCTTTAACCGAACACCAGACGGCGTAACGGGTCGAAGATTTTGGGGCTCGCTGCTATCACGACCTCACCGTTCTTTGGTGAGGCAGGCTCGACCAGGGCTCCCGCCTCTGTTGCGAGGAGGGCACCGGCCGCGACGTCCCACTCGTTCAGGCCACGTTCATAGAAAGCATCGACCCGCCCGCACGCTACCCAGCACAGGTGAAGCGCGGCTGAACCAAAACAGCGGATGTCGCGAGCCTTCGGTAGGACGCGACTGAAGACCTCGGCCTCCTCGGCCCGATGGTCGGCGTTATAGGCAAACCCGGTCGTGACGAGCGCGTCAGCCAATATGGCCACGGAGCTTGCATGGATCTCGTGGCCGTTGCGTCGTGCTCCTTGGCCCGCTGCGGCACTGAAGATCTCACCGCGAACGACATCGGCTACTGCTCCGGCAACGACGGCTCCGTTGACTTTCGCCGCAATCGACACAGCTACAGCGGGCAGGTCGTAGAGAAAATTCACGGTCCCATCGATCGGATCGATCACCCATGCGATGGGCGTGTGGCCGATGAGTGTGTCGTGTTCCTCGCCAGCTATGGAGGCGCCGGGCGTCCGCGCCAAGAGCGCTTGTCGGACCACGTTTTCGACTTCGAGATCGGTGGCGGTGACGACGTCCGTCGGGGTGGTCTTGGTGCCCACAATGCGAGCATGTCCAAGGTCCCGACGTATGAGGTGGGCCGCGTCGGTAGAGACATCGACGGCAATTGCCTCGAGTTCCCGTGAGCTCAATGTGTCAGACTCGGACCCGGCCTGATCGCGATGCTTATGCAAGAGTGACTATTGGTCCTTTTTCCTGGAGCCGGGAGACGGTGGAATCATCGACTTCAGTTCCTGTGATGATCCTGTCAACCTCCTCGATGAAGGCGAACCGGAGCAGCTGATCGTTGCCGATCTTCGAGTGGTCGTACATCATCACTACCCGGCGAGCCGAGGCCATCATGGCACGCTTGATCGTCACCTCGTCTCGGTAAGGAGTTGTGAAACCCCGGTCCAGGGAAACACCGTCACAGCCCATGAACAGCACGTCGACAGTGATGTCGTGCAGCGTCTCAGCACCGCTTGCGTCGACGAGCGCCATGGTATTTTGCCGCAGGGTGCCGCCGATGACCATGATCTCCATATGGTCGCTGGCGGCGAGCGATTGGACGATTGGTATCGAGTTGGTGATAACGGTCAGCTGACGATCGAGCGGGAGAAGGTCGGCGAAGTGGGCAGTCGTGCTGCCCGAGTCGATCATGATCGATCCCTGGTCGGGCACTTCGTCAAGCGCGACCTTAGCGATCCGCTGCTTTTCTTCGGCGTTTTGGCCGCGGCGCACCTCGAGTTTGGGCTCGAACAACCAACTACGCCACGGAACCGCGCCACCGTGGACCCGTCGAATCAGACGGGCCTCTTGGAGGTCGGTGAGATCTCTCCGGATGGTCTCAGTGGTGACGTCGAATCGTTCGGCGAGTTCGGCAACATCCACACTTCCGTTCCTGAGGACGAGTTCGACAATCTGTTCCTGGCGTTCGACTTGGAACAACCCATTCCGAGTGCTGGTCTTGTCGTTGATGTGTGCTTCTCCTTTAACCAATGCCCATCCTATTTAATGGCGTCACGTGATCCTGACAGCCGCCACAGGAGGCCTCCTATCACCACCAACCATGGCGCTTCGTCCAGCGCAACAGGAGACTGCTGATGATCACCATGACAGCCAAGGCGATTACCAGCTGGGGCACGTGAGTCGACTCGTTGACGATCACGTTCATCCCGTAGATCGACGCGAGGGCCGTGACAGGGAGGGTGACCGCAGCCAGGACGGCGAGCCGTTCCATCGCTACCGTCATCTTCGTCGCGGTCTTGGTCCGGTAGTAGTCAATGACGCCGGTGAGGAAATCCCGCTCGCCGTCACCAATGTTGCGTACCCGCCTGAAGCGGTCTGAAAGGTCAGCCATGAGCAACCGGTCGTCAAAAGTCGGGCGGTCGGAAAGACCGGCCATCCGCTCGAAGATCTCATACGCGTGCCCAGCCATCGTGCAGATCGTTACCAGCTCGTGTCGGATCAGGAACATCCGCTCCAGAAGCTCCTCCGGATGGCGAAGATCGTCGTTCATCACGTGTCGCTCGAGCTCGGCCACCCTGCTTGCAACGCCGCGGAGGACATCGCCATACTCGCGTGAAAGCCCGGCGACAAGAGCATGTGAAAGCTCCGAAGGCGTCTTCGGCAACAATCGACCGGAGTCGAGGAGGCCCCGCAGAACCTCAGTATCCTGGCCCACTTCTCTAGGGTCGACATCAGGGTTGTAGGGACCGTGCAGGGTGACCAGCGCGTCAGTGCCGATGAATTGCTCAAGCTGCAATAGATGGACGTGCCCCGCACGGCCGACCAAAGGCCGGTGGACGACCACGAACCAGTGGTCTTCGTAACGGTGATAGATCGGCAGGTGGCTTCGTTGCCGGCAGGCATTTATTGACTGAGGCTGGAACCCGAAGCCATCGCTAAGCATCGCAGCGGCAACATCGTCACACGCCGGTAGATCAAGCCACAAGAATCCTTCGCGACGACGGCGCCAATCGGCAAGATCTCGGGGCTGACCGATTTCAACCCCGGCCGGGGTGACGTATCGAAGCTGCATCGCTACTCCAACTGGACTAAGCAGGTCGCTCACGGGTGAAGAACAGCAAATCCACCCGCGATTGCACACCTACCTAGTAGCGCTCGGGGACAAAGTTCTGGTCAGTGAGAGGTGGACGGACATAGCCGGTCTCCTGTTGCCGAGGAGGGAGCTCTATCGGAGTAGGGGTGAGGTCCTCGTAGGGGATGACGCTGAGCAGGTGTGCCATCACGTTGAGCCGCGCGCGCTTCTTGTGGTCAGAGTTGACTACATACCAAGGGGCCTGCTTGATGTCGGTATGGCGAAACACCTCATCCTTGGCTCGCGAATACTCGACCCAACGCGACCGTGACTCAAGATCCATGGGCGAGAGCTTCCAACGTCTCGTCGGATCCTGGATCCGAGCCTGAAAGCGTTTCTCCTGCACCGAATCGGAAACTGAAAACCAATATTTGATGAGGATGATGCCCGATCTGACCAGCATCCTCTCGAATTCAGGGCAGGACCGTAGAAACTCTTGATGCTCCTCCTCGGTGCAAAAGCCCATCACCCGCTCCACTCCAGCCCGGTTGTACCAGCTCCGATCGAACAGCACCATCTCCCCCGCGGAAGGGAGGTAGGCGACGTACCGCTGAAAGTACCACTGCGATCGCTCCCGTTCTGTGGGGGCAGGTAGCGCTTCCACCCGACACACCCGGGGACTCAGGCTCTCGGTGATGCGCTTGATGGTTCCACCCTTTCCGGCGGCGTCGCGACCCTCAAAGAGCACCACAACTTTCAGACCTTTGTGACGGATCCACTCCTGGAGCCTGACCAGCTCGACATTAAGTCTGCCAAGCTCGGCGTTGTAGTCCTTGGTGGAGAGCCTTGACGGCTCGAGTTCGTCGCGAGTCTTGGAGCGTTGCTGCGGCTTCAGTTCGCTGACGGCCTGGGGATTTGTCTCGGGCTTGTTGTTGCCCTTGTCTTTCTTGTCGCCCTTGCTCACGTCCGTCTCACCGGATCGCTTCGCCCGTTTCCTTGTCGAAGAAGTGGAGCTTTTCGGTTTCCACCACCAGTTTCGTATCCTCGCCGGGACGCGGGGTGAAGTCGGGATCGACTCGGGCCGTGAACTTGGTGTCGTTGCCCAGCGTGGCCGGATCGGTTCCCTGATCCGCCAGCAGCTCGCGAATGTCCGGGGTGATAACCGGTGGCGACGGCTTCACGAAGTGGATGAACGCCTCCGACCCGAGCTGTTCGATCAGGTCAACCTTGACATTGATGGTCTGGTTGGGGTCGGCGTTCGGCACCGCTGCCACCAATTCGAAGGCCTCGGGGCGGATCCCGATCACCACTTCCTTACCGCTGTACTCGGTGAGTTTGGACGACACAACCTTCGGATTGACCCGGACCTTCTCCCCAGCAAACAGGATGCTGATGGCGTCGCCGCTTCCCTCGACCTTCCCGTAGACGAAGTTCATCGACGGGCTGCCGATGAATCCCGCCACAAACAGATTGTCGGGGTTGTCGTAGAGAACGCGGGGGGTATCGATCTGTTGCAGCCGGCCCTTGCGGATAACCGCCACCCGATCGCCCATGGTCATCGCCTCGACCTGGTCGTGGGTGACATAGACGGTGGTGGTGCCGAGCCGTTGCTGGAGCAGGCCGATCTCCGCACGCATCTGCACCCGCAACTTGGCATCGAGGTTTGAGAGCGGCTCGTCCATCAGGAAGGCCGAAGGCTCTCGCACGATGGCCCGGCCCATCGCCACCCGTTGGCGCTGGCCGCCAGAGAGAGCCTTGGGCTTGCGTTCCAGGTACTCGGTGATCTCCAGAACCCGGGCAGCCTCTGACACCCGACGCTTGATCTCATCCTTGGCCATCTTGCGCAGCTTGAGACCAAAGGCCATGTTGTCGTACACACTCATGTGGGGATACAGGGCGTAGTTCTGGAAGACCATGGCAATGTCGCGGTCCTTGGGTGTGACGTCGTTCACGACCCTCTCGCCGATCTTGAGGGCGCCCTCGGTGATCTCCTCCAAACCGGCGATCATCCGCAGCAGGGTCGACTTGCCACAACCGGATGGTCCAACCAAAACGAGGAACTCGCCATCAAGAATGTTGAGATTCACATCAGTGATGGCACGGGTGCCGCCGGGATATATCTTCCCGACTTGATCAAACGTTATTGAAGCCATCTGCGATCGCCTTCTACTAGAAATGACGTTGTCGTCATTTGACGGCTCCCATGGCGAGCCCCCGGATCATTCGTTTTTGGGCCACCCACCCCGCAATCACCACGGGCAAGGTGGCGAGTGTGGAGGCCGCTGAGAGCTTGGCCAGGAATTGACCGCGTGTGCTTACGTTCGCCGTGACCCAGATCGGGATAGTGGAGCCCGAGGCCGGGTTGAGCTGTACAGCCAGGAAGAACTCATTCCAGGCGAAGATCACCACTAGGAGTGCGGTGGCGGCCACGCCGGGAGCCACGATCGGCAGCATCACATGGACAAGCTGCTGTCGGAGGCTGGCACCGTCGATCTGGGCAGCTTCCACCAGCGGCCTCGGGACTTCGGAAAAGAAGGATCGGAGCATCCAGACAGCGATGGGGAGGTTGACTGCGGTGTACAGGATGATGAGAACGGTGCGAGTATTCAGGATGCCGAGGTTCCGGGCGATGATCCAGACAGGCAGGATGCCGGCCACGATCGGTAGGAACTTGGTTGAGATGAAGAAGAACAGGACATCGCGCCATTTCTGCACCGGCTGGATCGAGAGCGCGTAAGCCGCGGGAATCGCCAGGGCCAACACCAAGAGAGTCGATGTCCCGACGATTACGAGGGAGTTGAGGAAGGCTTCCTGGAATCCGAGAAGGCCCTCGGTCTGGGTCGTCACCGTGCGGTACTGCTCGAAGGTCGGGTCAAAAACCAACTTAGGGGAGGCGTTGGCATCGGCTTCGCTCTTGAAACCGTTGAGAAGCATCCAGAACACTGGGAAGAAGAAGGTCAGCCCGACGAGCCAGGCAGCCGCAGTCAGCAAGCCAGCCGTCCACCGCCGTTGACCGACCAAATAGACGTCGCTCATTCTGACCCCTCCTTAGGGAGTAGACCCGACAGGGTTCGGAGGCCGAGGGTGGCGAGCACGATGGCGGCGACGACAACCACGTTGCTGTATGCGGCGGCCTGTCCAAAGTCCCACCCCCCGCCGATCGAGCGCTGGTAGACGAAGTAAGGCACGTTGGTGGAGCCTGGTCCGCCGCCTGTCAGGACCTGGATCTCGTCGAACGTCTGGATGAGGTAGATCGAACCGAGCAGCGCTCCCAGCTCGAGAAACGGCCGTAGCTGGGGCAGGGTGATGCGAAAGAAGATCGCCGAACTCGAGGCTCCGTCCACCCTGGCCGCCTCGAGGGAGTCGGTTGATTGGCCCGACAGACCCGCCAGGATGATCAGCATCATGAAGGGGGTCCACTCCCAGACGAGCACAGCCACCACCGACCAGAGGGGAAGCCGGCTGACGAACTCGATCGGTTCCAACCCCAATCGAGTGACCACCCAGTTCAAGACTCCGAACACCGAGTGGAGGATCTGGGTCTTCCAGATGAGCGCCGCTACCACCGGCATGAGCAGAAACGGCGTGATGAGCAATGTCCTGAGGAATCCCCGCCCAAGGAACTCGCGATCGAGCAGCAGCGCCAGCCCCATGCCCAGCAACACCGACAGCACTACAGCCGAAATGGTCATCACGGCGCTGGTCACAACCGCCTCACGGAAGAACTGGTTGCCAAACAGCGCCGTGTAGTTACCTATGCCATTGAACGTCCGGGGTTGCGGGGGGACCACCTTCCATGTTGTGAGGCTGAAGTAGATGTTGAATAGGAAGGGCAACTGGGTGACGAGGATCGTGAACAGGAGGGCGGGGAGCAGGGGTAGACGGCGGAACCATGCTTCGCGGCGCCGAGCACTGGCAGCCTCGCGGGTGGGATCTGCGGTGACGGCTGTCATGCTTCCTCTGCCCTCCTGTTCAGTTCGATCTCGTTAGCTACCGACTTACCTCGGATGGCTCAGGAGCTCACCTCGGATGCGATCGCCTGGCAGGCGGCCAGGGCATCGTCCACGCTCTGACTGCCCGCGATTGCCGCGGAGAACTCCTGCGTGCATCGGGTACCAACGTCCTGGAACTCCGGAACACCGACGAACTGCACGGCCGGTAGCCCCGGCCGCGGAGTCGTGCCCGGATCGTTGACCGGAGCCGCCAACATGGCATCGTACGTCTTGCTGGCGAAGGCCTCGGCTGCTTCCTGATAGTTCGGATTGCTGTAGGTGGATTCCCTGGTTCCGGGCGGCACGGCCGCCCAGCCGCCGGGCAGCGCCTCACCAGCTGCAGCAATGTATTCGGCGCTGGTAGCCCAACTGACGTACTCCCAAGCCGTCTCCGGATCGGGGGCGTTCTGCGGGATTGCCAGAGCCCATGCCCACAGCCAACCTGAGGTGTCCGTCACCTTGGACGGCGCCAGGGCGTACCCGTTGAGACCTTTCACAGCACTATCGTTTGCCTCCAGCAGACCGGCGGCGACAGTGGCGTCGTACCACATCGCGACCTTGCCATCCAGATAGAGACCCAAGCACTCGTTGAAGCTGGCGTTGGCCGCATCGTCTTCACCGGCATCGTTGAGCAGGTCGACATAGAAGTTCAACGCCTCGGCAAACTCGGGCTGATCGATCTGGGCGGCGCCAATCGAACCATCCGGATTGGCTAGCCACCAGGTAGCCCCGTACGTATTGAGCACTGTCGTGAACGACGCGCCTAGGTCACCCCAACCTGGTTTGCCACGCAAGCAGATGCCTGCCATTTCGTCCGAGTCCACCGCCCGAGCGATTTCTGCCACCTCGTCCCAAGTGGGCGCAGCCGGCATCTCTAGGCCCGCAGCATCCAGGACATCTTGTCGGTACATCAGGAACGATGACTCGGCGTAGAACGGTGCCGCGTACAGGCCACCCTCGAACGACAAGCCGTCACGCACCGTCGGGATCAAGTCCGCAACGTTGTAGTCGGCGTCGGCTTCAGCATAAGTATTGAGGTCGACCAACCAGCCGTTGGCGCCGAACTGGGGAGCCTCGAACATGCCGATCATCACCACATCGAATTGCGAACCCCCAACACCCACGTCACGAGTCACGATCTCCCGGAGGTTTTGCTCCACCAGGACCGTGTACTCAACTGCAATACCGGTTTCAGCAGTGAACAGCTCCGGCGTGAGGCTGGCGATGTCCTCCATTTGGGGGTTGCCGACGATGGCGACATTCAAGCTCCGGTCGCTCGCGACGGTGCCGCCGGCCTGCGTGGACCCGGGAGCCGACGTGGCACCGCCGGAACCCTCACATGCGATCGCAACCATGGCCACGGTGACTAGGAGGGCCAGCTTCTTGACCTTCGAAGCGACTCTATTCGGGCTTCTTCTCATCGAGCACTCCCTTCAGTTGAGCAGCCTGCCTAAAGGCCGCTCTCCCTGTATAGTTGGGTTTATGTCTGTTTGCAACCCATTTCTAAGTTAGTCCAACTACTTAGGGTTGGATTAATGTTGGGATAGGACAACCATGTCGAATCACGCCACTCCGTCCGAGCCGATACTGCTAGGGGACAAAGCACTAGTACGACTCGACCCAAGGGTTTCAGTACCTCTGTACGACCGAAGGGCTTTGCGCCACGCCATCGTCCATATCGGTGTCGGCGGCTTCCACCGGGCCCACCTAGCCACGTACGTCGACGAACTGTGCTCAGCCGGCAATACCTCCTGGGGAATCGTGGGCAGCGGCGTGCTTCCCAGCGACCGGCGCATGGCCGATGTTTTGAACCGCCAGGACGCGCTTTACACGCTTATCACCCGGAGCGCCGACGAAACCGCGGTCAGGGTTATCGGCAGCATCGTCGATTACATGCACGCCTCGCCCGAGACCGGGTCCCTGATCAGACGCATCGCCCACCCCGACACTCGCATCGTGTCGCTTACGTTGACCGAAGGCGGATACCCGGTCGACGAAGAGACGCGCCGGTTCGACTTCTCGGCTGCGCTAGCCGGGCCTAATAGTGCCTTCGGCATCATCGTTGCAGCACTCGAGCACCGGCAACGGCAAGGAGTCGGTCCCCTATCCGTGGTTAGCTGTGACAACGTCATCGGCAATGGCGATGTCGCTAGAACGGCCACTCTCGGGGTGGCCGAAGAGCGCAGTCCGAAACTCCGCAACTGGATCGAGGGGGCGGTTCCATTCCCCAACAGCATGGTGGACCGGATCACCCCCGCCACGACCGACGCTGACCGGGATTGGCTAGCTCAGGAGTACGGCATCGCGGATGGCTGGCCGGTCGTGTCTGAGCCCTTCCGACAGTGGGTGATTGAGGACTCCTTTGAGGGTGATCGCCCTCCGTGGGAGGAGGTCGGTGTGACCGTCACATCCGATGTTGAGCCCTACGAACTCATGAAGCTGCGCCTACTCAACGCGGGCCATTCATGCATGGCGTACCTGGCGGCCCTGGCCGGGATTGAACGTGTCGACTCTGCCATGGCAGAGTCGAGAATCGATCGCTTCCTTCGCCGGTTCCTCGAGTCCGAGGCCGGCCCGGTACTTCCCGATATCCCAGGAATCGACGTGCCCGCGTACATGGCGTCGCTGCTCGAGCGCTTCTCTAATCCGGCGATGGGAGACCAGATCTCTCGACTTTGTCTCGACGGATCTGCGAAATTCCCCAAGTTTCTGCTCCCGACGGTGCGAGCCCAGCTCGCCCGAGGAGGGCCCATCGACCTTTCGGCGTTGGCTCTGGCGGGATGGTGCGCCTACTTGGTGGGCGTAGCCGACAATGGGGCGGCCATATCCCACGCCACCGATCCCGACCTCGAAACGGCCCGCTCGTACGCCGCTAGCTCGGCAAAGGACCCCTCGAACTTTCTCGCCTACCGGTCGGTGTTTGGCGACGACCTCCCCCTTGAGCCCAGGTTCGTGAAGGCCTTCGGAAGCGCGCTCAGATCGCTTCGCTCTGTCGGGGTGCGCTCGACGCTCGACACTGTCCTCAGGCCAGGGCGCGGTAGATAAGGTGCTGAGCGACGACCAATTCCACCGACCAGGGCGGCATTCGTTACCAGAGCGAGCGCCACGCCGAGATCGTTCGCCTGATCCTCCGGCGTACGGTCTGAGTCGAGCACGAAAGGAAGCCTCATGAGCGGCATCAGTGGACGCTGCGCATTGGTGACGGGGGCGGGGGGCGACATCGGCCGTACGGTCGCCGCCCGTCTTGTCAGCGCGGGTGCTTCGGTTGCCATCGCCGACCACGGATCCGCGCACCGCCAACTACTGGAGGCCAGAGAGGCGTGCCTCGAACTGGGGACGTCGCCGCAGGTCGAGATGATTGAGTTCGACGTGTCCGATGAGGCCGAGGTGACGGGGGCACTCGACCAAGTGGCTGCGACGCTCGGCATCCCGTCGCTCGTATTCAACAATGCAGGTATTCAGGGCGAGTTTGTTCCAGTTCAGAACTACCCAATCTCAGACGCGCGCCGGGTGTTCGAGGTCAACGTCATTGGTGCGCTCAACGTGCTCACGGCTGCATCTCGACGGATGATCGAGCATGGATCCGACGGGTCGGTCGTTAATAGCGCCTCGATGGCGGGGGTGGCGGGGGCGCCCAACATGTCGGCGTACAGCGCCTCGAAGGCGGCCGTTATCGGTATGACGCTATCGGCAGCGAAGGACCTCGCCCCTCATGGGATACGCGTAAACGCGATCTCTCCTGCCTTCATCGGCCCGGGGCGCATGTGGACCCAGCAGGTGGAGGAGCAAGCCATGGCTGGATCCCAATACTATGGCACCGAGCCTGACGAAGTCGCCAAGCAGATGATTGGCCAGGTTCCGATGCGGCGTTTTGGCACGCTCGGCGAAGTCGCATCGAGCGTTGTGTTTCTTCTCTCGGATGACGCTTCGTACCTGACCGGCGTCAACCTCGAGATTGCTGGCGGTGCTCGATGAGGGGCGAGGAATGCATTTCTAAGGACAGACCAGCACATGCGTCGATCCGACAGATCACCTCGGCATATGGCGCGCGCAGTAAGTGGCGCTCTGTACGTGATTTGGATTAGTGGAGAAGGTGTTTGGTGAGGTAAGCGGCCTGGACGGTGCTTGCTTCGTCGAATAGGTCGCTGGGGTGGTAGAGGAGTCCGAAGTGTCCACCTTCGAGGTCGTACCAGTCCTTCTCACCAGGGAGGAGGTCGAAGGCCCGTCGGCTGACTGCCGGGTTGGCGTGAACCATCTCGTCGGCGGATGCGACCATCATCAGCGAGGGGACGGTCACATAGGGAGCACACAGGTATGGGCTGAATGGGGCGGTGTTGGAGGGGTTGATCCTCGTGGCGTGGTTTTGCCACCCGCTTCCGTGCCTGCCGCCGTAGTCGATGAACCAGCGAAACGCCTGGATCGGCTGCAGCAGTGAAGGTGTGCCCAGCTGGTCGGATGACACCACCGGCATCGGACCAGTCTTGTCGCCTGGCCCACCGGAAACGTCACCGGATTCGAAGGTCTGACGGATCGCTTCGAACATTTCACGTGTTGGGTCCACGTCAGGCGGGTCGGCCCCGAACACCGGGCATTGAGCCACGACCACCTTGACCCGAGCGTTGCAGGCAGCCACCAAGAACACCTGCCCAGCCGAATACGAGTCACCCCAGACTCCGATCCGGTTCGGATCATGGTCTTCGATGGTCGAGGCGAATGTGATGGCGTCTCGATAACCACGGGACTGAACCCAAGGGTTGATCTCTTGGCGTGGCTCACCTCCGCTTATCCCCAGATTTCGATGGTCATAGATGAGGGCCGACAATCCGGCCTCGGCGAACACTTCGGCGTACCGGTCGGTGACCATCGGGATGGTGGCGGAGGTGCCATGAGTCATCACCACCACCGGAAACGGTGGGTCGCCCTTCACGGCCTCATACAGAAACCCACGAAGGACCGCACCTTCAGATTCGAACTCCACCGCAACCCGACGAGAACCCCAACCATCCATCGAGACACCCTATGCCGTGGACTTTCGCCCCGATCAGCTGCCCACGTGGGGGGAGTGCCATCGCTCCCAGTGCTGGCTGTGGGTCGGCAGGTACGCGCCCGGTTGGAAGTGGGTGTCGTAGTAATCGGTGTCGAGGTGTACGGCCTGCACATATCCGGTGAGAACCATCGTGGTGTAGGTCGACGGGAAGCGACCGTGCGTGTCGTAGATGTACTGGGCGACCTCGCCCAAGCACGCGACGAACTCGTCGGAGTAAGGATCGACACCGGCCTTGATCGCGGCAGCGTCCTTCCACGGGCCCGGAGTCGAGGGGTCGTAAGTGCCGCCTGGGCCGAACTTGCGCTCGGCGAACACGTGCGCGGCGGTCCGCATGTCGGGCTGGTAAGGCGGGCACAGCGCCTCGTATATGCCGTCGAGACCGACCGGGTTGGGCAGCGTCCAGCGTTCGTCGTCTACGAACCGGAACCCGAGTCCGGCGATGCCGTCGTCGGCAAACGCTCCGAGGACACTCCAGCGGTTGATCCCATTGAA
>Ga0326597_10003931_pt1 | contig 21082 bp, 18 predicted proteins | sample RVTome_12_FD_203789 | JGI IMG/M metagenome (GOLD analysis project Ga0326597, IMG submission 203789) | Soil microbial communities from uranium-contaminated site in the Upper Colorado River Basin, Wyoming, United States - RVT100D185 | ecosystem: Environmental > Terrestrial > Soil > Contaminated >...
GCCCCCCCCGCCCGCGCCCGCCCCCCCGCCCCCCGCCCCCGCCCCCCGCCCCCCCCGCCCCCGCGCCCGGCCCCCGCGGTGCACAAACCCTGCAACTTGCACGGTTTGTGGACTCCACGCCCCAAACCCTGCAAGTTGCAGCGTTTGTGGCGAGGGAGGCCGCGGGAGTCGTTGTCCACGGATCGGCCGAGGGCGGACGTTCTGGCGTCTCGGGGTGGCAGCATCTGCGGCATGGAAACCGCCGTCGCTGCCCTGCTCGCTGCCCAACATGGCGTTGGTGCGCGGCGACAGCTGATCCATGACTGCGGCCTGGCCAACGACGACGTGAACGCCCTGGTCCGGGGCCGCAGGCTGGAGTCGATCGCGTGGGGTGTGGTGGCTGCACCCGGGGCGCCCCGCACACCAGAGTTCCACGCCATGGCCGCACAACTGCGTCTTGGCGAGGGAGCGCGCATCGTCGGTCCGCGCGCGTTGTCGTGGTTGGGGTTGAGCGACATGCCGCGTCACGGCCCGTTCGGCGTGCTGGTCCCCAACGCTGGGCCGCGCAAGCGCCTGCAGATCATGGGGCAACCGATCCAGGTGTTCCGCGACCCGGTCAGCGACGACCGCACGGATCGTGTCGGCGCGTTCCGGGTACCCGGTCCGGGTCGGCTGATGGTCGAGATGGCCCGGTTCGTTGCTGGCGATCGCCTGCGCGGCGCGATTGACGCCGGCCGCTGGGCGTCGCGGCCGACGCTGGAGTACCTCCACGGCACCGTGGCCGCGCTGCCGGAGAACTACGTTCCGGCCGCGCTGATGCGCGCCGTGTTGGCGGACACCGTGGCGTTCCAACTGGAGTCCGAGGGCGAGCGCCGGATGCGACGGGCACTGGGTCCCCTCGCCGATGAGTTCCTGTGGCAACACTGGATCGCACCGCACCTGAGGGTTGATGCCCTCAATCCGCCCAGCAGCCTCGTCCTCGAGTACGCAGGGAAGCGCTACCACAGCAGTGTGGTCGCGCGGGCGGCCGACCGGGAGCGTGACGCCGAGATCCGGGCCTTGGCCCTGCGGCCGGTCCACGTGACCGACGACCACGTGCGCCGCCCGCCAGCGTTCCAACGCTGGGTCCGGGCCCTCATGGCCGCCTGACCCCGCCACCCACAACCTCGTCACTTTGCCCGGTTTGTGGACTCCAGTCCCCAAACTCGGCAAGTTGCAGAGTTTGTGCACGGGCGGAGGCCGAGGCGCGGGCAAGGCGCGGGCAAGGTGGCAGCAAGGTGGCAGCAAGGTGGCAGCGAGGTCGCAGCGAGGGGGCAGCGAGCGCGGGGCGGGGGTCGGCGCGGCGGGGGCGTGGGGTCGGCGCGGCGGGGGCGTCGGTAGCGTCGTGGCGGCGAGATACCTCGATGGCTGAAGGCAGTGGCGATGCGTGTTGCGGTGATTGGTGTTGGCCACGTGGGCCTGGTGACCGCGGCGTGCCTGGCGCGCTGGGGGCATGACGTCATCGGGATGGACGACGACGAGGCCAAGGTCGAATCCCTGACCGCCGGCAACGTCCCGTTCTACGAACCGGGCTTGCAGGAACTGGTCACCGAGGGAGTCGACGGCGGACGCCTGCGGTTCACGGGCTCGCGCACGGAGGCGCTGGACGGGACCGAGATCGCGTTTGTCTGCGTCGGCACCCCGGGCCTGCCCGGGGGAGCGCCCAACCTCGCCTACGTCGAACAGGTCGGCGTCGAGGCCGCCCAGTACGCCACCGGCGACCTGATCCTGGTCGAGAAGTCCACGGTCCCCGCCAACACCGGCGTCCGGCTGCGCCAGGTGATCCAGCGCGAGCAGGCTCGCCACGGCGCCACCCACACCATCAGCGTGGCCAGCAACCCGGAGTTCCTGAAGGAGGGCTCGGCGGTGCACGACACGCTCTACCCCGACCGGCTGGTCATCGGCGCGGCCATCCCCAGCGTCGCCGAGCGGGTGCGCGACGCCTACCAGCCCATGCTCGACGGCATCGGCGACCACCCCGCCCACGACTGCCCGGTCGTGCTGACCGACCTGCAGACGGCGGAGCTCATCAAGCACGCCAGCAACGCCTTCCTGGCGACCAAGATCTCGTTCATCAACGCGGTGGCGCGGGTGTGCGACCTGGTCGGCGCGGACGTGAGCGCCGTCGCGGACGGGATGGGCCTGGACCAGCGCATCGGGCGCCAGTTCCTGTACCCGGGCCTGGGTTACGGCGGGTCGTGCTTCCCCAAGGACGTCGACGCGTTCGTCCACCTCGCTTCCTCGGTCGGCTACGACTTCAAGCTCCTCGAGGAGGTCCGCGCCATCAACGTCGGGATGCGCGACCACGTCCTGGACCTGTTGCGCCAGGAGCTCTGGCACGTCGAGGGCAAGGTCGTGACGCTGCTCGGCGCAGCGTTCAAGCCCGGCACCGACGACCTGCGCGAGGCGCCGGCGATCCACCTCGCCCGAGCCCTGGTCGCGGCGGGCGCAACCGTGCGGATCTATGACCCGGTGGCGATCCCCAACGTCGACAAGCTTGTCGGCGACCTGGGCGTGGTCACGTTCACCGACCCGATCGAGGCCCTGCGCGACGCCCACGCCACCATCATCTGCACCGAGTGGCCGCAGGTGCGCGCGCTCACGCCGGCGGACTTCTCGGGCTCGCTGGGCTACCCGATCGTGATCGACGGCCGCAACGTGTTCGACCCGGCCACGATGGTCGCCGCGGGCCTGCACTACCACTCGATCGGCCGCCCCCGAGGCGGCCCGATCCCCGACGCCGCCGACGCCCCCGCCGCCACAACCACGATGCCCTGACGCCGCCGACGCCCCCGCCGCCACAACCACGATGCCCTGACGCCCGCACCACCCCCGGTCCCACGGCCCAGCTCCCCTGACGCCCGCCGCGTTCGCGCACAAACTCGGCAAGATGCAGGGTTTGTGGTGTGGAGTGCACGAAGTCGGCAAGTTGCAGAGTTTGTGCGGTGCCTGGGGCTTCGTGTGTGGGCCGGGGGCCTGGGGCGGGTCAGCGTCCGTGGCGTGACTGTCCACAGATCGCGCGGTGGGGCGGTTTGGCGGGGGTGGTCGTTCGTACCATGACGTCCGGTCGCCGAGCGTGGCCGCCAGACCGCACCGCGCGGTCGTGCCGCCTGTGTGGCCGGCGTCGTCGGGGGTACCGCATGACCATTCGAGGGAGTCGCCTGCGCGCGCTCGCCGCGACCAGCCTGATCGCCGTGGCGTGCTCGTCCGCGCCGGGTGACGTCGGCCCGGTCGCCCAGGTAGGCGGCCCGGTCGCCACGGCCCCGGCGACCCCACCGGCTGATCCTGTCGAGGTGGCAGCCGCCATCGAGCGCACCGAGCCAACCCCCCAGGACTGGACCGCCCCCGACCCCATCACGGTCGAGTACGTCACCCGCGTCCTGACCGAGATCGAGCGCCTCCAGGCCAACTTCGACCGCTGGCTGATCGACTCCGAGCCCTGGGACGAGCCCCCCGCCGACATCGAGGCCGACTTCCTCGGCATCTACCACCTGCTCATCGGCCGCAACCTCATGCAGGAAGTGCTTGTGGACTACGCCGAGGACGAAGACGGCCGCCCCGACGCGGCGCGACCGCTTGGGCAGGATTACCCCACGGACATCGAACTGCTGCTGACGCGACCAGACTGCATCCTTGCTCGCGTGGACTGGGACACGAGTGGGACGGTTCTTCCGACCGGTGTGGCCCGGGCTCGAGAGATAATTGGCCTCGTCGACACGCCAGCTTCCCAAGTGCACACGAATCAAACGGGTTGGGTTATCGCGTTCAACTTCAGGGAGTCGGAGGTTGACCCGAACCAACTCCAGACGGAAATCGATGGGGAGGGGTCGCTGTGCGACAACTGATCGCTGGTCTGCTCCTGGATCTCCACGGCGCCGTCGGCTCGGCGCCGTACCGGCAGGTCGCTGTGCGACAACTGATCGCTGGTCTGCTCCTGTTCTGCCTCGCGATCGTGCCGGCCTGGGCAGATACCGGCGGGCTGTCCGTGAGCTCCGAACGGGAAGACGGCGATCGGAGTGGGAGCGATCCCGGCTACACGGGGTCGGTCTCCGTGGAGGTGGGGTCGACGACGGGGCCGGAGGTGGTTGCTGGGGGTGGCACCGGGGTTGTTGTGCAGTGGGTGTCTTGGAAGGGGTTGTCGACGGGGCCGGGTGGGGGGGACTGCACGTTGACGCGGTGGGCGACTCGCACGGACCTGCTGGTCAACGGCAACGCCGGGCGGCTGTATGACGAGACCGTCGCCGCATGGAACGCCTACCTGAACTCCCTGCGCAACGCGGCTGCCGCTGCGGCGCAGCGGGCGTACGACGACGTGATTGCTGCGTCGGCGGACCCGACCAGCCCGGCGACCCTGGCGGACGCGGCCGCGGCTGCAGCCGCAGCCCAGGCCAGCAGCGCCTACGCACCGCCGCCCCCGTGCACGCGCGAGGTCGTCCTGGACTCGTCCATCGCCGAGGTCGCAGCGCGCGCCTTCGCCGGCTCGCTCACCCCGCCGGCGCCGCACATCGCGCCGGACGGCACCGCGCTGACGGGGATGCCCGCCTACCTCGAAACACGACGGCCAGTCGTCCAGACCCGCGTGCACGACCTGGCGTTGCCCACCGGCACGGTCCGCGCCGACGTGACGGGGACGGTGACGTGGTGGGTGGACTGGGATCACCCGGCCGGTGCGACCACGATGCGCACGTCGGCACCCACGATCGCCGGACCGTTCGGGTTCGAGGGCGAGCCGTGGGACCGGTCCGGTCCGGACAGCAGCCGGCAGGTGTGGTGGACCTACCAGTCCTCGGCGCGTGACGTAACGGTGGCGATCCTGGATCGCTGGTCGGTCACCGCGACAGCACCCGGGTTTGGCACGGTCGGTCCGGTGCAGCTGGCCGACCACCTGACGACGTACTCCCTCGACATCCGCCAGGCCCAGGTCGTCCGCACCGACTGACCGCACCGTCGGCGCGGCGCAACCTGCGGGGGACGGTCGGGGCTGCAATCATGGCAGCATCGACTGCAACAGTCCCTACCGTTGCTGCACCGAGCAAAGAGTGGGAATGGCCAGCAAGCAGCGCATGACGATCGACGAGCTGACCCAGCAGACCGGGGTCTCGAGTCGCAACATCCGCTACTACCAGACACGCCACCTGCTGCCAGCACCGACCGTCAAGGGCCGCACCGGCTACTACGACGACCGCCACGTCGAGCGCCTGACCCTCATCCAGGAACTCCAGGCCGAGGGCCTGAACCTGCAGGCGATCGGGTGGCTGCTGGGCGGCTCGGCCGGGGTCGCGTCCGACGAACTGCGCCGGCTCAAGCGCGCCGTGCTGGACGGCTGGGTGACCGACGAGCCCATCGAGGTTGATGGCCCGACCGCGCTCGACGGCCTTGGCATCACGATCGACCAGGTCGACGAGGAGACGGCGCGGCGGGCGATCGGCCTGGGCCTTGCCGAGCCGATCGGCAACGGCGAGATGTGGCGCATCCTGCTCCCTGCGGTCCTGGCCGCGGGCAAGGAGCTGCGCGAGATGGGTGTGCCGACCGAGCGCATGCTGGACGTGTTGGCCACGATGCGCGAGCACGCCCAGGCGGTGGCCAGGACCTACGTCCGGCTCTTCGACGAGGCCGTCCTCGCGCCGTGGGATGCCCGCGGCCGACCCGCCGAGGAGTGGCCGGCAATCCGCGAGGCCGTCGAGCGCATCCGACCCCTTGCCGGTCAGGCGCTGCTCGCAGTGTTCAACCAGGTGATGTCTCAGGCGGTCGCCGGCAGCGTGGAGGAGCCCCCCTCGACCGACTGACACCGGCCGTGCCCCGCCGCGGCCACGGCCGCCATCCCGCAGCCCCGGGGCAGAGCCTGTGGGACCGCTCCGCGCACACTTCACTGATACACCCTTGACTGACACAGCAACCACTGTCACAGTATGGTTTGTCACAGCGACCGATGATCGATCCGCTGTTTCGAGGAGCCATCGTGACGCCACAGCCCGCAACCACCCTGCGCCAACGCCCGCTGTCTGCCCCGGTTCGCCGTGTGCTCGGTTCAGCGCTCTTCGAGGCACTGGCGACCCCGCACGGGATGAGCCGCTACCTCGAGCAGCTGAGCCCGATGTGGTCGCTCAGCGCCGACCGCGCGGTCATCACCGACGTCACGCGCCAGGTCGACGCCGTGACCCTGACCCTGCATGCGACCGGCGACCGCGTCCCCCACCGCGCGGGCCAGTTCGTGCGCGTGACCGTCGAGGTGGACGGGATCCGTCGGACGCGCTGCTACTCGATCATCGACGCCGAGGGCGGCGACCCCCGCCGGATCACCCTCACCATCCGCACGCATGCACACGGCCTGGTGTCGCGACACCTGGCGCAGGCGCAGGCCGGCATGGTCGTCGGGGTGTCACAACCGCAGGGCAGCTTCGTCCTGCCGCAGGCACGACCGCAGCGCGTGTTGCTGGTCAGCGGCGGGAGCGGCATCACCCCGGTACTGGCCATGCTGCGCACCGTGCTGGCCGAGGACCCCGACGCCGACGTCACATTCCTGCACTACGCGACCGCGGACGATTCGGTCCTCCACCGTGACGAACTGGCGCGCCTGGACGCGGCCCACGCCAACCTCGGCGTGGTCACGGTCTTGACGAGGGAGCAGCGCGGCAAGGGAGGCCTGTTCGGCCACCTCGACCGCGACCACCTGGACGCCGTTGCACCCGACCGCGCCGACCGGACGACGTTCGCGTGTGGTCCCGTGGCACTGCTGGACACGCTCACGCGCCTGTACGTGCAGGACGGACTGGGTGACCGACTCCACCGCGAGCAGTTCACCCCCGCCGCCATCGTCATGCCTGTCGACACCGGCACGACGGTCGGAGTCGGCACGGCGCCCGGGACCTCAGTCGGCAACGTGCGGTTCGTCGCCGCCGGGCGGGCCGTGGCCGATGATGGCCGGACGCTGCTCGAGCAGGCCGAGGCCGCCGGCCTCACCCCGGAGTTCGGGTGCCGCATGGGCATCTGCCACACCTGCACCACCCGCAAGACCTGCGGACCGGTCCGCAACGTCGTGACCGGCGCCGTCGCCGACCAGGCCGACGAGGACATCCAGCTCTGCGTCAGTGTCCCGCTCGGCGACGTCGAGCTGGACCTCTAGGCCGCCTCGCGGCCCACTCACCACCACTTCGAAGGACCACCCATGCCAACCGCAACCCTGTCCGCGCCACGTGTCGAAACGACGACGGGCATCGCCGGGCTGACCGCAACGCAGATCGACCAGATCGGCGTCGAACTCGACGCGATCCGTGAACGCGAGATGGCCGACCGCGGCGACGTCGACGCGCACTACATCCGTCGCATGGTCAAGCTCCAGCGCAGCCTCGAGGTCGGTGGCCGCGGGATGCTCTACCTGGGCTTCCTCCCGCCGTTCTGGGTCGCCGGCGTCGCGGCGTTGGCCACGTCGAAGATCCTGGACAACATGGAGATCGGCCACAACGTCATGCACGGCCAGTACGACTGGATGAACGACCCCGCGCTGTCGTCCAAGGACTTCGAGTGGGACACCGCATCCCCGGCCGAACAGTGGCGCCACTCGCACAACTACCTGCACCACACATGGACCAACGTGCTGGGGATGGACCGCGACATCGGGTACGGGATCCTGCGGATGGACGAGTCCCAGCGCTGGCACCCGATCCACCTGATGAACCCGGTCAACGCCTTCCTGCTGGCCGTGTTCTTCCAGTGGGGTGTCGCGCTGCACGACCTCGAGGTGGAGAACCTGCGCACGGGGCGCAAGCAGTGGTCCGATGTCGCCGACTTGGCCAAGGTCATCCGCCGCAAGGGCCGCCGCCAGGTGCTCAAGGACTACGTGCTCTTCCCCGTGTTGGCTGGCCCGATGTTCGTGTCGGTGCTGCTCGGCAACGCCGCTGCCAACCTGATCCGCAACCTGTGGTCGTTCACGATCATCTTCTGCGGCCACTTCCCCGACGGCGTGCAGACGTTCTCCAAGCAGGACATCGAGGGTGAGACCCGTGGCGGCTGGTACGTCCGCCAGATGCTCGGCTCGGCCAACATCACCGGCGGCAAGGTCTTCCACGTGATGAGCGGCAACCTCAGCCACCAGATCGAGCACCACCTGTTCCCCGACCTGCCGGCGCGTCGCTACGCGTCGCTGTCGCCCGAGGTCCAGGCGATCTGCGAGCGCAACGGCCTGCCCTACACCACGGGTCGCCTGTCCCGTCAGTTCGCCACGGTCATCCGCCGCATCGTTGCCCTGGGCCTGCCGCCCAAGGCGGCAAAGGTCACCTGACCGCCCTTGGGGAGCCAGCGGCCCGCGGCGGTCAGCGGCAGCGGGCGACTGCCCGCCCCACCGCGCCGCACGACATCAACTCCTCGACGGAGCCACTCCAGTGACGCCGTCGAGGAGCTGGGCTCGTTCAGGTGACGGTGAAGTCGAGGTGCATCCCCTGGGCATAGTGGCCCTCGAGATTGCAGAACAGCACGTAATGACCCGACGCGAGGTCGACGACCAACTGCGGCGAACTCCCCCCAGCGATGTCCTCGATCTCGTCGACCACCGTGAGGTCCGTGGCGCCTTCTTCCGAGACGTCGCCGTCGGCGCCGGTCGGCAGATCCGCCGATCCGAGGTCCGTCCTGGCGACCACGAACTCATGTACCTGGTCGGCAGTGTTTTCGACATCGAACGTGATGGTGCCCGTCGGCGCCGAAGCGGGCGACGCAGCGATGGAGAAGTCAGCGAGCGTGATTGCCACCGTGCCCTCCTCGTCAGCGCTGCTGCACCCGGCCAGAACAAGCACGCTGACGATCGTCAGAGCCCATCGAGCATTCCCTTGACGCATGACCTGCCTCCGTTTGTGCGCTCCGACCAAGATAGGGCACGGCACGCGGCGCGTGCCTCGGAAGACTCGCTTCGCTGGACGGCGCGGCGCAGAGGCCACCGTCAGGCGTCGCGGGTTCGTTCCAGGGCGCGCTGCACGCGGGAGCGCTGTCTGTCGTCGAGTTCACGAACGGCGATCAGGTCGATCCCGCCGTCGGAGGTGGGGAAGCCCACGAGCAGGTCGCCGTCGTCGGGCTGAGCCAGGCCGACCCACTTCAGGACGTTGCCTGGCAACTGCAGCGCCCCACGGGTGAGCTTGCGCGACCGGTCGAGCGCACCTGACAGCATCCGCGGTGGCATGCCGAGCCGCTCCTCGATCGCCACGAGGACCTCGGCGGTCGGCACGGCCTCGCCGCGTGTCCAGTCCACGACCTTGCCCTTGGTGACACCCAAGGTCTGCGCGAGGGCCCCCACGGAGATGTCGGCGGCCCCGAGGGCTATCCGCAACATCCGGGCGAAGTCCTCGTAGTCGTCGTTGCCGGCCACGCCGACCTCCTGCCGCCTGCCCGTGATCCAGATCGCTGCAAGCCAACCTACGGCGCTTGACCCTCACGTGGCGGGAGGTCCTACCGTGGCTGCGTACGCCCGACTCTCTCGAAGGAATGCACGTGACGACCCACGACGGCCCCCGGGGCGGTCGCGCCCCGTACACCGTGGGCGACCTGGCCGAGCACGCGGCGGCGACAGTGCGGGCGCTGCATCACTACGACGAGATCGGGCTGCTGACGTCGAGCCAGCGCTCCGAGGCCGGTTATCGGCTGTACAGCGACGCCGACGTGGCGCGCCTGCAGCAGATCCTGTTCTACCGATCCCTTGGGTTCCCGCTCAAGGAGATCGCCCGGGTCATGAACGACCCGGGCTTCGACCGCCTCCGTGCCCTGCGCCACCAGCGCGAACTCCTGGCTGACGGAGCACGCGAGGCAGCCGACCTGCTTGCCGCCATTGACATCGCCATCACCGCAGAGGAGACCGGCATGAACCTGTCACGAGAAGAGCGACTTGAGGTCTTCGACGGATTCGATCCCGAGGAACACCGCGAGGAAGCCGAGCAGCGCTGGGGCGAAACCGACGCCTGGAAGGAATCCGCCCGCCGAACCAAGGCGTACTCGAGGGCCGACTGGCTGGAGATCAAGGCCGAGATGCAGGCGATCGGCAACGACTTCATCGCTGCCCTGGCGGCGGGTGAGCCGGCCGACGGCGACGCCGCCATGTCCATCGCCGAGCGAGCGCGGCTCCAGATCGACCAGCGCTTCTACCCGTGCTCCCACCAGATGCACGTCGCACTGGGCGAGGGCTACGTGACCGACCCGCGGTTCACCAAGACCTACGAGGACATGGCGCAGGGACTTGCCGCCTACGTTCGCGACGCCATCGTCGCGAACGCTGAGCGCCACAGGTGACGGCCCCACGTTCTGGTCAGGCCTCGCCGACAATCCTGCGCTTCACCTCGGCGAACCGCAGGTCCAGGCCGGAGATCGTCACTGCCCGCCACTCGAGGTCATGGTCTGCTTCGTCGAGTTGTGCGACGGCCTGCTCGGTCAGGAGCACCTCGAAGGATTCGGCGATGTCCTCGCCCAACTTCGCGGCGAGGTTGACCTGGTTGCCGAAGATGTCGCTGGAGCCGACGACCAGGGTCGAGCCGTACCCAATCCCGAACGACGCGTAGCACTGCTCCTCGGCGATCCGTCGGCGATTGACGCCCTCGAGCTTGTCGATCGCCACCCGTGCCACAGCGAGGGCCGACGGGACGTCCGGGAACAGGCAGGTCAGGTTGTCGGCAAACGTGTTGACGAGCTGGCCCGCATGCTCCTGCACGATCGGGACGACGATGCCTTGCATCTCGTGGATCTTGCGCAGGAACGTCACGATGCCGCCGTCGCGCGTGGTGCTCGAGAACCCGCTCATGTCCAGGATCATGATCGCGACCGTGCGACCGAAGCGTGCGTGGATCGAGGCCGTCACGGCGTCGGAGGCGTCTGGGTCGGCCTCCAACCGGTCGAGCAGGCGGGACAGCTCTTCTGCTTCGCTGAGCTGGGTATGGAACAGCACACGAACCTCCTGGGACGGTTCGCGACAGGCCTAGCAGTCCGGGGCGCGGCCGCGTCGCCACAACCGCCGCTCAGGCGTCGGCGACCGCAGCCACGATCGCGGGGATGACCTCGTCTGGGCGCTCGCAGTGCGGCCAGTGGCCGACGCCGTCGAGCAGCAGGAGTTCGAACTCGCCGACGAAGCCGCGATCAGAGGCCAGGAACGGCGCCGGGTCACCCCCGAGATCAGCCTTACCGCCAATCAGCAGGGTGGGGACCTCGATGCGCTTGGCCGTTGTCGGTGACGGCTTTGCGCGCAGTGCGCGATAGGCCCCCATGGCGCCGTCGAGCACGCGCGGATCACGGAACCGCTGCTTGGCCGCAGCCAGCTGCGCGTCGCGTTGCGGCCCCGACCAGTTCGGGGCCCAGCGCGTGAAGATCCGATCGAGGTAGGCAAAGTCGGCACGTCGCGTCGCCGCCTCGGCCCACGGCAACTTGAAGTACACGAAGTGGCGGCTGGCGCGGGCCAGCGCGGGCGATGGCTTCAACGCGCGCGCATGCGGGATCGCCACCGAGACCAGCTTCGTCACGCGGTGTGGCGCCAGGTTGGTGGCCGTCTGGACCGACGCGGCCCCCCAGTCGTGGCCGACCAGCGCGGCGCGTTCGACGCCCAGGGCATCCATGAAGCGGATGACGTCCTCGCCAAGTTCCTCGCCGCCGTAGCCGCGACCCGGCACGACATTGTCGGGGTGATACCCGCGCAGGTAGGGCGCCAGGACGCGGTGACCCGCAGCGACCAACGCCAGCGCCGTGGCGGTCCACGCCTGCGGACCGTCAGGGAACCCATGCACCAGGACGACCGGGCTCCCCTCCCCCGCGGTCAGGTAGACGAAGGTCTGCCCATCGTGGGAGACGCGCTCCTCTCGCAGTTCGATTGGCATCGGATTGGTCCCGTCGTCGCAGCCCATCGCGGGCGCACGTTAGGTGTCGCTCTGCAGTCTGCGCCCCTTTGGCGCCCGAACCGAAGTGCCGACGGCAGGATGACGGCGCGACCCATGCCGCGTCCACACGACCAGCCACCCGAAGCTGACCAAGCCCGATCAGGAGCCCGACCGTGGCCGACGGACCCGCGCGGCGTGCGGCGTCATCGGCGTGGAACGATCTGGTGGAGCCCCAACCGTCACCGCCACCACCGAAACGCCGCCTGCCGTCGTGGCTGCGCCCCGGCCCGCTGGGCCTGCTGATCTGGATCCTGGTGGGCGCCACGGCCGGTGCCGCCGCCGGCGTGGCATGGCATGCCAGCATCGAGGAGGTGGTGACCTTGCCGGCCGGGGCGGTCAGCACCCTTGCCCCCGGGCTGGACTCCGACGCGCGCAGGGCCTGGGCGATCACCCAGGTGGCCGGGATCACCCGTGCGGACGGAGCGACCCTGGGTGAATGGCTCAAGGCGTACGTGGACGACCAACGGTGCCAGTCCGGGGTCGCTTCCGACTGGATCTGGGTCGCTCACGAGGACGGCCTGCCGACCGGCCTCACCTGGCGGGTCGGACTGCGACGGGTGAGCGCGGACGGCGCGACCTGCAACGCCGCCTGGGACCGTTTCTGGGTGGGGCAGGTGGCAGCCTCCGACGGCGTCGTGCAGGAGGTCGTCTGCACGATCGACCTGGTGCCCCGGTGTCCCGATCGGTTGCAGGACGGCCCACTGCCGACCGAGCCGGTCAATGCTGTCGTGGACTGGCTGGACGAGTTCACCAACACCGCGGCCTGACCTGGCGGTGCAGGCCCGGCCATGCGTCAGCGCGACGCCACCAGCTGCCGCACTTGGCGACGCCGCAGTCCCAGGGCCACGCCGACCATGCCAAGGGCAAACGTGGCGGCACCCCCTCCGGTGGCGGGCAATCCCGGTGCTGCGCTGTCGACCGGCGCCGCTGGTACGCCGCTCGACGCGGGCGCCGGTCGGGCCTCGCCGAAGACCACCTCGCCGGATGGTCCATCGATGAAGCGCAGGATCTCCAGGCCCCGGCGGTAGTCCACGGAGTAGACGATGTCGTCGCTGATCCAGTACGACGACGCGGTGTAGCCATCGACGGGAAGGAACCAGCCGATCTCCTCCATCACGCCGTCCGGCGCGACTTCGATGAACCGGGTCCCCCAGTCGTAGTAGCCGACGGTCATCAGGCCACCAGCGTCGAACTGCGGGTGAAGGTTGAACCAGTGGCTGCAGTACAGCGAGCCCGCTGGCGAGTACCCGTCGACGAAGGCGCCGGTACCCGGGACACGCCAGGTGTCGAGTTCCTCGAACTCGGCCCGCAGGCCCCGGCTGGAACCAGGCGTGCGGTTGGCCAGTTCGACCACCACCGCGTCCGCGTCGAACGTGCGCAGGACACCCTGGCCCTGGCAGTCGCCGCCGACGAGGTCGGCCGGCCCGGCGCCGATCTCGGTCCCCAGGACGACGATGCCGTCGGTGGCGTCGTGGGCCCACTCGATGCCGTGGAAGCCGAGGGAACTGAACGACGACTCGACCTGGGTCAACAGGATCGGGGCCAGCGGATCGGTGATGTCCAGCAGGTAGGAGGGCTGGCCGGCGCTGAAGAGCAGGCCGTCTGCGACCTCGGTGAAGTCGTGGGTGTAGGGGCCGCTGCCGACCTCCGTCACGGCACGCCAGTTCACGTTGGTGAGCGTCGGGTTGGCGGGGTTGGTCAGATCGACGACGTGGCCGGTGCGGCCGTAGGCGTAGGTGCAGTCCTGCACACAGGTCCACGTGTGGTCGGTCACGGCGACGCTGCCGATGATCGCGGGGCTGGTCGGATCGGAGACGTCCACGACCTGCAGGGAGGCGGAGGCCGACGGCAGGTTGGGATCGACTCCGTCGACCAGCAGGATCTGGCCGTTCGTGTCAGGGTCCTCCTGACCAAGCGCGGCGCCCGTCCCCAGTTGGAACAACGGCACCGAGCCAAGCTTCACGGGAGCGGCGGGGTCAGCAACGTCGTAGATCGTCACGCCACGAGGATCCGAGATGTAGAAGCGGCCGTCCAACAGACGCCCTCCGGCGGAACCCGAGTGCTCTGGGAATCGGCCGACGAACTCGACGTTGCCGGACGCGACGTACGTGGCGTCGACCGGGACCGGATCCGCGTCCCGTGGGCCAGCCTCGTGGGCGAGAGCAGGAGCCGCGGTCGTGGCCCACGCCAACGCAGAAACGGCTGCGAGCGAGGCCGTGCGAAGCAGGACGGAGCGGCGGGACACGGGGGGCTCCAAGCAAGGGCTGGTCGGGGACGGGCGATGCCGGGCGGTGGTGCGGTGAGCGGGCTCGGCCGTCGATGCGTCCTTCGGCATCCCGTGGCACGAGTCCTGCTACGGCCGCACGCGTGCGCCCAACGGCTCCCCCGTCGGCACCAAGGGTTCATCAGCCAAGGGCGGGAGCCGACGGAACCCGACGACCGCGGCCACCACGTACCAGGCGTCGGCCATCGTGTTGAAGCCACGTTGCAGGCCGCCGCGGATCGGGTCGCCGACTCCCGCGGTGTGCAGGGCGAACCCGAACAGGGCGACCACCGACACCACGACCGAGAAGACCGCGAAGCGCGACATGTCCTGGGCCACCCGCCAACCGAAGGCCAAGGGCGCAAGCACCAGCGCGAGGTACCCGATCCCGGCGATCGCCGAGTGCAGGGTGTCTGTCAACGTGACCCCCGCCCCGGGGCACCCCGCCGTGCAGGGCGCCGCCACCACGGCGACCGTGAACAGGCCAGAGATGGTCGCCAGCACCGGCCCAGTGAGGTCACGTCCTCGACGACCGGTCCGCGGCAGGACGTCGTGCAGCAACCACGTGAGCGCAACCGCCGTGGTGCCACTGACAACCAGCCCAAGGCTGACCAGCGCCCGTCCGGTCCGCGGAGCGCCGATGGCGAAGGTCTCACTGATGGCCTGCGTGACAGGCGAGTAGCCGGGCCACAACGCCCCGGCGACTGCCCAGGCGACCACGTAGCTGCACACGCCCAGGCCACCCGCGACCGCGATCAGGCGGCCGCGCCGCGCGACCACGTCCTGCCACCTCGCCCCCATGCCAACCCCCCAACGCAACCGCTGCGACTTCAGATCATCAACGCAACAACACGCTTCACCATATGCATGTCTCGCATGAACCTCGCTCGTGCGCCAGCACGGCGCGACGGGCGGCGGAGGCGCATCGCGGGCACCCTTTGAGGTCGCGCGTCCTCCGGTACGCGTCCCTCGAGAGGTTTCGCGGACCAACCCCAGGCTGCTGCGGTCCCACCTCGCCATCCATCACACTCACAAGGGGGCCGTCATGGCCACACGTGACGACCTGCGCAACGTGGCGATCATCGCCCACGTCGACCACGGCAAGACAACGCTGGTCGACGGGATGCTCCGCCAGTCGGGCACGTTCAACGACCACGAGGCCATGACTGATCGGGTCATGGACTCCGGCGACCTCGAGCGTGAGAAGGGCATCACGATCCTGGCAAAGAACACCTCCCTCAAGGTCGGCGACGTGACGGTCAACGTGGTCGACACTCCCGGCCACGCCGATTTCGGTGGCGAGGTCGAGCGGGCCCTGTCGATGGTCGACTCGGTGATGCTGTTGGTCGACGCCTCCGAGGGGCCGCTGCCGCAGACCCGGTTCGTCCTGCGCAAGGCGCTGGAGGCCGGCCTGCCGATCGTCCTGGTCGTCAACAAGATCGACCGCCCGGATGCCCGTACGACCGCCGTGGTCGACGAGGCGTTCGACCTGTTCATCGAGCTGGGCGCCGATGATGACCAGATCGACATCCCCATCCTCTACACCAACGCCAAGGACGGCACGGCGACGCTGGACCTGGACGTCCCCGGTACCGACCTGAAGCCGCTGTTCGATGTCATGCTCGGCCTGCCCGCCCCCAAGCACGACCCGGACCACCCGCTTCAGGCGTTGGTCACCAACCTCGACTCATCGCCGTACCTCGGTCGCCTTGCCCTGCTTCGTGTCGTCAACGGCACCCTGCGCAAGGGCGGTGCGGTGGCGTGGTGCCGCGCGGACGGCACCATCCAGCCGGCAAAGGTGGGCGAACTGCTGCTGACCGTGGGCTTGGACCGCGTGTCGGTCGGGCATGCCGGACCGGGCGACCTGGTCGCCGTTGCCGGCTTGGCCGACATCACCATCGGTGAGACGCTGGCCGACCCGACCAACCCCGTCGCGCTGCCGCTGCTGACCGTCGATGAGCCCAGCCTCGGCATGACCATCGGGACGAACTCATCACCTCTGGCCGGTCGCGACGGCACCAAGCTGACTGCGCGGATGATCGAGGACCGACTCGACCGGGAGTTGATCGGAAACGTCTCGCTGCGAGTCCTGCCGACGGAACGACCGGACACCTGGGAGGTGCAGGGCCGCGGGGAACTCCAGCTGGCCATCCTCGTGGAGACGATGCGCCGCGAGGGCTTCGAGATGACCGTCGGCAAGCCGCGCGTCGTCACCCGCATGATCGACGGCAAGATCCACGAGCCGTTCGAGCACCTCTCCATCGACGTCCCCGAGGACTATGTCGGCGTCGTGACCCAGCTGCTGGGCCTGCGCAAGGGCCGCATGGAGCAGATGGTCAACCACGGCACCGGCTGGGTCCGCCTGGAATTCCGGGTACCCGCCCGCGGCCTCATCGGTTTCCGCACCGAGTTCCTGACCGAGACCCGCGGCACCGGGATCCTCCACCACGTCTTCGACGGGTGGGAGGTCTGGCAGGGCGACATCCGCACGCGTCCCAACGGCTCGCTGGTCGCGGACCGCACCGGCATCTCGTCGGGGTACGCGCTGCAGACCCTGCAGGACCGTGGAACGTTGTTCATCGCCCCGGGTACCGAGGTCTACGAGGGCATGATCATGGGCGAGAACGCCCGGTCCGAGGACATGGACGTCAACCCCGCCAAGGAGAAGAAGCTCACCAACGTCCGCTCCAACGCCGACGAGCTGGTGCGCCTCGCGCCGCCACGGCTGCTGTCCCTGGAGCAGGCGCTGGAGTTCATCCGTGAGGACGAGGCGGTCGAGATCACGCCGGTCGCGGTGCGCCTGCGCAAGGTCACCCTCGACCAGACGACCCGGTCCCGCGAGGCCAAGCGCGTCAAGACCGCCGCCCTGGACGCCGCCGAGGCCTGAACCCTCCCAGCGGTTCATTGAACCGGCCGGACCGCTGCGTGGTCCCCCGCGGTTCATTGAACCGGGCGGGTCATGTGAGCCCGGCGTGTCAGCCGAGTGGGGTGAACTCGGGGCGGCCGGTGATGTCGATGCGGTCGAGCTTGACCTTGATCCGCATGCCGACCTTGAACGCGCCGTCGACCGTGGACAACTCATGGTCATCGAGGGAGAGCGCCGGCCGGTCCTTGGGCGACAACTGCAGCGCCCGCGCCGCCGTGATGAACCCGGAGACGCCTGGCTCCAACAGGCGCACGCGCATGCCCGCCGGTGACAGGCCGCTGACGACCGCCACGGCCGGCCAGTCGATCGCGCCGCGCTCCAGCAGCACGGCCCAGAGGGCGCCGCGCTCCAGCGTCTCGGCGTAGCTGGCTGCGCCGGCGCGGGCGTCCAGCCAGGGAGCCAATGCCGTCAGGCGCTCAACGGTGTAGGGCGGCGTCTCACCCGCCATTGCGGCGCGGATCTGGCGGTGGACGACCAGGTCGGCGTAGCGCCGCAGCGGCGAGGTGAAGTGGGTGTAGCGACCACTGCCCAAGCCCTTGTGGTGGGCAGGATCTGGGTCGTACGTGGCGCGGGCGACCGCACTGGTTGCCACGGTGGCGATCGCCGCGGCGTCCTCGTGGCGGTCCTCGGCGCGGAGCGCGGCGACCAGCGCCAGGAGGTCACCGGGCTCAACGGTGACATGACCCTCCGCCGGAACCAGTTCCTTGCCGATGCCTGCGACGGCCGCGTTCAGGCGGTCCATCCGGGCCGGGTCAAATCCGAGGTGGCTGCGGTAGAGCAGCGGCACGTCGTGGTCGGCCGCCCAGCCGGCAACGGCCTCGTTCGCCGCGACCATGCAGCGTTCGATCAGCTTCTGGGCCGCCGGGTGGGGGTCGGCGTCGCGGGTGCGGATGCGACCGTCGATGACAGCGGGCTCCAGCACGGCGGGCTCGAACAGCGCTTCCAGGGTGTCACGGCCGTCACGGTCGACACCCAGGCGGCGGCTGGCCTCCGACAGCCCGCGCAGCGCGTCGCCGACGTAGGACGCAACGGTGGCGGGTGCCCCGTATGGGCCGTGGGCTCGCTCGGCGAGGTGGCGATCATCGCCGTCGTTCAGCCATGCATCGACCGCGGCATACGAGAGCCGGGCTGTCGGCTGGATCCAGGAGACCTCCAGCTTGGGGTCCGAAGGTGTCCCATCCGGGGCGATCTCCATGCGCACGCTGATCACGCGACGCGGCTGATGCGCCACCAGGGACAGTTCGGCCTCGGACAGAACCGGGTCGAGCATCGGGGCGTTGTCGCCGGCGACGAAGTAGGCCGACGTCGCCATCGTCGCTGCGTAGCGGTCAGCGTCCGTGCCCATCCCGATGGTGCCGGCAGCGTCGGTGATGTGGACGACGAGGTGCACGACATCGTCGGGCTCACCGGACCAGCCGGCCGACACGGCGTCGTCGAGGTCGCGCGTCGTGTCTGCGTCAATCGTGACGCAGACCTCATCGCGGTGGTCGACGATGGGCAGCTCCACACCCGGGACCTCGCCGTGCAGGACGTCAAGTCCAGCGGCCAGGCCAGTGCCGCCGCCAGCCATGCGGCCCGTGGCACGCAGCGCGGTGGCCATGGCTTCGACCGGGGCGAGCCCGACAGCTGTCGGCCCACCGGGGATCGAGTTCGGTGCGGCGCCACCGTGGGCAATGACGATGGCACGTGCCCGCAAGGCCATTGGCGACGAGGCCGGCTCGGGCTTCACGACCAACGCGTCGCCCGTCGGACGACCGTCCTCACCCTGGCCCAACATCACCACGATCTGCCAGCCCATGTTGCGCTGGACCTGCGAAGCGACCGACGGATCGAGGTCGATGGTGCCGGCGCCCAACTTGCGGTCGAGCTCCAACACCACCTGTCCGGCGAAGGTGGCAACCCGGCCGACGGCGAAACGACGGGTGCGCGACTCCAGCACCAGCTCAGTGGCCGTGAGGCGCTGCTTGTCGTCCACCTCGACGGTGGCAACCACCTGGTCGTCGGCCAACCACCCACGACCGAGATCGGGCGGAACGAATGCCGAGTCCGGACGGCCGGCGGTCGGGTCCGTGGGAGCCGGTTCGACGAACCCGAACCCTCGGGGATGAGGACTGAAACGACCAGTGACCTGCACGGGGACCTCGGATGGGAGGAGGGGACCTCAAGAGGCAGGACCAGCCGGTCAGTGCTCGACGTGACGTGGCGGCGGTGAGCGGCGCGCAGTCGGCGTTCCTGCGGAGATTGGAGCCCCAGAACGGTACCGACGCCCACTGGAGCGCACGCAGGCCGCCGGTCGCCCACCGGACGCGCTGGCGTGGTCATGAAGAGCCCCTCCACGTGCCACGGCCATGCGTCGGGCATGCTTGCGCAATTCGGCCACCCATCCCACCCGGTCGGCCCCGCCTCGTCGTCAGGACCGTCGTGTCGCGCCCGCCGCTGCGAGGCCCTCAGGTCGGCGACCTGATGGCCGGGCTCAGCGTTGGGCTGGTACTCGTCCCGCAGGCGCTCGCCTACGCGGTCCTGGCCGGCATGCCGCCTGCGCGCGGACTGATCGTGGCCGTCGTGGCCACCATCGCGGCCGCCCCGTTCGCGTCGTCGCCCTACCTGCAGACCGGCCCGGTGGCGATCACGGCCCTGCTGACCTTCGGTGCGCTCGAGCCGCTGGCGACGCCCGGCACCGACGAGTTCGTGCAGTTGGGAATCCTGCTTGCCCTGCTGGTCGGGATCATGCGCCTGGTCATCGGATTGATCGGCGAGGGGGGCATCGCCCACCTGCTGTCACAGCCCGTCGTGGCCGGGTTCACCCCTGCCGCCGCCATCGTGATCGCGGCCTCCCAGATCCCGACGACCCTCGGCGTCACCGGTGGCGAGGGAGCACTGATTCGCAAGGCCCTGCATGCCATGACCAACCCGGCGGCCTGGCAGGTCGAAACGTCGATCCTGGCGGCGCTGACCGTTGCGACCGTCCTGCTGGCCAAACGCATCCATCCGTTGCTGCCCGGCGTCCTGATCGCGGTCGTCTCCGGGATCGTCTACGCCCGACTCAGCGACTACACCGGACCCGTGATCGGCTCGTTCGCGGGGACAGCGATGGACCCGCGGTTCGCGCTGCCGTGGGCCGAGATCGAGGGCCTGTTCGTCCCGGCCCTGGTGATCGCCGTCGTGGGCTTCGGCGAGACAGCAGCCATCGCACGCACGTTTGCTGCCGAGACGCGCACGCGCTGGGACGTCAACCGCGAGTTCGTGAGCCAGGGCGTGGCCAACCTTGCCTCGGGACTGGCCGGTGGCTTCCCGGCCGGCGGGTCATTCTCACGGTCTGCGCTGGCACGCATCGCCGGCACCCGGACCACATGGACGGGCGCGATCAGCGGCGTCGTCGCCCTGCTCGCCCTGCCATTCACGTCGGTGTTGGCCGACCTTCCCGCGGCGATCCTCGCCGGGATCATCCTCGCGTCGGTCCTGAGCCTCATCCGCGTTGGCCCCATCAAGGAGTTGCTCGGCTTCTCGCGCCCGCAGTTCCTGATCTCGGCGACGACCTTTGCCTTGACCCTGATGCTGGCGCCACGACTGCAGTGGGCGCTGGTGGCCGGGACGGCCCTGGCGATCGGCTGGCACCTGCGCCGCGAGACCCTGATCTCGGTGGAGGAGTGGGTCGTTGGCACGACCCTTCACCTTCGGCCCTCAGGCGTCTTCTACTTCGCGTCGGCGCAGGTGCTGCAGGAGCGATTGCTGGACGCGCTGGTGGAGCGCCCGGACCTGGACGGCCTCATCGTCCACTTCGACCGCCTGGGCCGCGTGGACGTCAGCGCCGCACTGTCGATGCGCGACCTTGCCGAGGAAGCCAGCAGCGCCGGTGTCCGCATGCAAGTGGCCGACCTCGTCCCCGCCGGCCGCCCTATCCTGACGCGCGTCCTCGGCGACGACGTCATCGCTGGGTGACGGCGCAAGGACGGCCGGGTCCGGCGGTCGCGCTCAACTCGA
>Ga0326597_10003932_pt1 | contig 21079 bp, 12 predicted proteins | sample RVTome_12_FD_203789 | JGI IMG/M metagenome (GOLD analysis project Ga0326597, IMG submission 203789) | Soil microbial communities from uranium-contaminated site in the Upper Colorado River Basin, Wyoming, United States - RVT100D185 | ecosystem: Environmental > Terrestrial > Soil > Contaminated >...
CAAGAACGGCCTGCAGATTGCCGTGGGCGGCATACTGGAGCACCTGACGCCAATACGGAACCTCCTCGGACTGCGTCCGGCCGCGAATCAGCTCCATCGCGGTCGGCTGGTTGAACAGTGACCGCAGGCCAGACGCGATGCGCCCGGCACCGTTCCTCAACGCGTCATCACCCAGCCGCTGGAACCCGCCCGACACGCGGGCGAGTGCCCGCGCCGCCGACACGGCCGGCCCGGCCACCGCGAAGAGGGCGAGCACCTGGCTCAGGTCGGCAGGCGGGCGACCGAGTGAGCGACGCTCGACGTCGTCCTTCCCCACCCACCGTCTCGCGACGGCAATGTGCTCCGCCCACCCTCGGCTCTCTCCGACCTCGGCGTCCTCCTCGTCATCATCATCATCGTCATTCCGGCCAACCTCGCCCGCCCAGAGGTCTGCGAGATTCGCCTGGCCGAACCACCGCCGCGCGTGATCCTCCGACTCTTGGAGGTCCAGAAGCAGCGGGGCTGCCCAGTACCACCGCTCGTCCTCTTCGCCCGGTTCATCAGGCCTGAATATGGGCAGGGCCTGCAGTCGCCGGCGCACGACAGACTCCACTCGATCGAGCAGTCCCTCAAGGGTCGATGAAAAGTCGCCTGACTCCAGCACCTGCAGAGGGTCGCCCAGGCGAGCGAGTGATATCGACGGATACAGCAGCGCCAGCACCGGCATTCCGGTCGGCCGTCCTTCAGCCACCGAGAACCGCAACAAACCCCGCCTCTTCTTGCGCGACTCCGCGGAGTTGGCTCCGGCTTCGCCAGCTTCGGGAATCCCGAACATGCGCCGCTCGACCTCGTACGTCAGCCACGACGCCACGGCTTTCGGCACGACCTGCCAGGACGAGAAGACGAGGCGCTTGGTGATCGCGGCCGCTGGCACCTCGGCATAGGCCCCGGTGGGCCGGTAGTAGGGCATCGCCGGTGGCAACCACAAGAGCTTCCACACTCCCGTTCCCAGCACGTCCTCGCCAAATGTCCGCAGCCGCGCATTACCTGGGTCAATCCGCCGGTACGCCAGCCAATCCTCGCGCGAGAGCAACGCTTCGCGTCTGCCGCCGAGCGCCTTGGCAATCACCTCGGACCTCAGCGAGTCGGCCAGCACGGCTTCGAAGCCGCGCTTGAAGTCGTAGTCGTCCATAAAGTTCAGCAGGTACGGCGCGGACTTCCAGAACTCGGTCACGTCCCCATGACCAACCGCCCGCGCGACTTGCTGCATGGCCAGGTAGCTGCGAATGTCGGCGCCCTCGAGCGGCGCCGACGCCGACGGCATGGCCCGAACCATACCGTCCTTCTTCGCCACGGAAAGTCGCTCGGTTCTCACCATCACCCAGCGCAGGATGGCCGTTACCGCATCGCGGGCAGCCACGAGCTCGGCATGTCCGCCATCCTTACCAAGACCGAAGATGGCCTCGCGGTAGCGCCCGAGCGCCTGCTCGAAGGCCTTCGTCTTGTCCGTGTCTCCCTGCAGGAAGCCGACCGTCTTGACCAGATCTTCGTAGTGCGCGTTCCGGTCTTTGTCTTCGGCATCAGCCGTCGAATACATCCGGTAGGGCGTAGCCGACAGTAAGAGCACCCTGACATCCTGGTACTCGAACAGCCGCCGGGCCAGTTGCGAGGCAGCGTCATCCCCGTGAAGGAGGTCCGTGAAGCGTTGAAACTCGTCAAGAATGACAAGGTCTGGCTCCAGCGAGTGAATGCAGACGGCTGCAAGGGTTCCCCGCAACTCCGAGACAATTCGCTGTTGAGCTTTCGCCTCCTCGTCGGTCAGGCGCTCGCTGCGCCCCCCGAGCTGGTCGGCAAGCGTCAGGAATCTCTGCCTCAGTTCCCCGCTGGTAGCGTCCGCGGAAGGACTCGCCAACGCCTCGTGGAACTGCTCCTTGAGCTTGTGATCCAGCGCACCCGTCCGGCGGAGGTCGTCTACCTGGCTCTTGAATCGGTCGCGCAGTTTGCTGCCAGTCAAGAGGGACAGGGCACCTTTTTCGTTCTGTCGCCAGTCCTCCGGCAGCAGCCAGTAGAGCAGCGCCCGCTCCTCGGACCGGCCGCCCTTCGACCGGAGGTCGAACGACGTGCCCGGCGTGAACGAGATGAAGTTGACCTTGTGCCCGCGCAACTGCTGAAGGTCGCGTGGGAGCAGGGTGATGCGGTCTGGCAGGCGGTGGTTCTTCTGGCCCGTCTTGTTGAGACGATTGATGTTTTGTCGCGCGATCGTCGAGTTCGAGCAGATGTACACGACATCAACCCGATCTGTGCGCCCACCCTCTTCCAACCACTGCACTGCGCGGCCGACGACCCCTGCAGCGACCAGGGTCTTGCCCAGCCCGACCTCATCGGCGACGAGGAACCTCAACGACGGCTCGGGGTCGAGGTACATTCGCTGGAACACGTGATCGACGGTGTCGCGCTGGAAGTCCTTGAGCGACTCGAGGAAGGCGTTGACGTTCGTCGGGCGACTCACCGTGCCACCGCCTCCTTCTGGCGAAGCCGTTCGTTCCAGATCGGCAGCCAGATCGCATCGAACCCGTCAGGGAACAGGTCAGGCTCGCTCTCATTCGCGCGTAGCTCGGCGATCAGGCCGTGCAGGTAGTCCAGCCGCTCTGGTGACCGGTCCAGATTCCGAAGGAGAACCTCGAACAACCCGCCCACGGCGAATGCCGAGGTCGCCGCTGGCGCCCCGGTCGAATCGGACGCGTTTCCTGTAGCCATCGGTTGCGGCACGTCGGCCACTTCGTCAGCCAGCAGCAACCACAGGAACCGGAGCATACGGCCGCGGTCCTTCACGAGCGATCGCAGTACCTGTTCGCGCCGGCCCTCAGGCGCCCCGACCAGCGGAAGCGTCAGGACAAAGTCGACTTCGCGCGTCTCGCCGGCGACGGTACCAGACAGCCTGAACGCCAGAAAGGCCGTCACGCCCTGCAGCGACACGCTCGGAAACCTGGCCAGCATCTCGCCAGCCTGGACCGAACCAAACGCGACGCCAGCCGTGCTCACCGCCGACGGCCAACATGACGCTTTGATGCCTTCTGGCACTTCGACAGTTGACGCCGTCTGAACCTCGAGGTTGAAGGACTCGCTCCCAGCCCTGGTCACATGGATCTCGAGACCGGCGCCCGCAAGGGCCGACCGCAGATCGTCGAGCCGCCTCTCGAGTGCCTTCACGTCGTCCTGCTCCGGGGCCCTGGCGACGATGTCGTCAGCTGGCTCGAGGAGGTTGATGAACCGGACCTGGCTCTTCTCGGGCTGCATCATCGCGTCAATGCCAAACTGCTTGCGGTGGCCGACCAGCTCGACCAGGAACTCGACGTTCCTGTCGAAGGCGGCGAGCGTGGCATTGGCGGAGCCCGTCCACACGTGCGCTTCAGCCCCGGTCTCGGTGACGTACAGCTTTGCATGCAAGTCCGACAGCTCAATCGCCTCCGTTTCGGCCGCTGGCGCAGCGTCGTCATCTTCCGCCTCGGCGCGCAGCCGTTCCTTCAGCGTGTAGTAGCTGATCTTCCCTGTTGGCTTGGTCGCCAAGGCTTCGAGCTGGGACGCCGTGGACACGACCCACATCTCCGAACGCCAGTCAGCCAATTCGTTCAGTTGACTGGCCGCCAGAAACGGAGACACCACGAGCAGCCGCTTTGTCTCGCGCAGAGCCTTCAGGGGGTCACGACGCCAGCCGCCGATTCCGATCGGATGAAACGTGAAGTCGGACACCTGGTCTGGAGGCTCGAATTCGACGCGCTCCACTTCACCCGCCAGAAGCTCGATCCGCCGCGACACGTCCTCGGCCACCGTCGTCCTGGCGGCCTGCGCCGGAAGCGCTCGCACGAACTCCGCCAGGCCGCGGCTCCGCCGGACCGGCTTCGGGCCGAGCACCCCGTCCATCGAGAGGAGCAAATCCCAGGCCCGCGAGAACGTGAGGTTTCGGGAGAGGCACAACATCCGGTACCGCACTTCCGTTCCCTCGTCGGCCCTGAACCGCAGCACCCACACCTTTGGATGGAATGCGCCCTTCGACTCCGGCAGGCATTCGACGATGGACTGCTCGAGGAACGCGAGTTGGGGGTAATGCGCCTTCGGAATGCTAATGCGGCCGGCGTGACAGAAGAGCGTGAGCTTGTCGGAGTACCGGCGCAGGCTTTCGACCACCTCCAGGGAATCAACCGACTCGCCCGCTCGCGGGTCGTCTTTTTGGTCAAACCAGGTGAACGCCAGGGGAGCCGTGAGCAACGCGACCAGATCCAGCGTGTACGTCGTGCCGATCCCCTCGTCGAAGCGGAAGCCAATGGGCGGCCGGAGGGCTTCGAGCAGCAGGAGCCGGTCCTTCGGTTCAAGCATGGCCCGGCCCCAGCCCTTCCTGGATGTCCCGGATGATGACGAGGGCGTTCGACCATCGGTAGTCGAACTGCCCGAGGCCGCTCTCGCCGCGCCACATCTCGCGCGCGCGCTGGTTGTCGACGCGGGCAAGGGCGCCCTTGATGGCACGTTCGCGGGTCTTGATGAGCCCTTGGGCCGACTCGGACTCCCGTGCCCCATCCGGCTCCTGCGCCACGACGAGGCGGTGCCACGCCTCCACGAAATCCCTGGTCGGTCGCCGCGGCGGCCGCCCCTGCTGGTCGAGCAGACGCCAGAAGTCAGCCAGATTCCATTCACGGTGGGCTTCGCGGCGGCTGCTCATCAGCGCCAGCCAGTCGTCCCAGAGACCAAGGCATTTCTTGACAACCTCTTCGCGCACCGGGTCCATGCGGGACAGCAGCAGGTTGTAGAGGACCGCGGCGCCCTGCCTGACTTCTGAGAAGCAGCGGGCATGTTCCACCTGCCGCCTCAGCTCGTCGCCTGCCTCGCGCAGCATGTCGAGGTCCCAGGGGAAGTTGGCGCCGTCGGCGGATACCGGCCGGTCGAGAATGAACGCGAATAGCGACCTCGGGTGGTGCAAACGGATCATCTCGTGCAGGTAGTCGGCCTCCGCAGGGGTCAGGTCGAACGAGGCTTCCTTGGGAAGGCCGTCCGGCGCCGACGGCAGATCGGCGTCCCAGTTCCCGGCGCGCGGTCCAGCCGGCTCGTTGTCGTCGGCGAGGCGCGCGCGGCCCCGCGTCTGGTAGAAGCGGTCGAGCGAACGCTGGTAGTCCGCCTGGGAGCCCTGGAACTCGCAGATGCGCAGCACCTTGAGCGCATTCCAGTAGATGCTGGACGGCACGCGCTGCAGGCGTTCGCGGGCCTCGATGCCAATCGTGCCCTTCGAGTCTTCAGACGCGGCGAAAGCATCGATCAGGCGAATCTCGAACTCGCGGACCTTTCGCCCGATTTCCGACGACGGGACTTTGCGGTCCTCCATCTGGCGGTACATCCAGGGAATGAAGAGAAAGTAACGGGCGCGGGTCTGGAGTGCGCCGGTGCCAGGGAAAAGGAGGTCCGAGAACGCGTCGCGGATGCCCGCGGTGCCGAGCTCGTCGCGGGTGTCCTTCTCGCGGAACTGGTCAATGGCCTCGAGCACCTGTCGGCGCTGCTTCTCGGAGTGGTCGATCCAGACGAACGGGGACATGAACGGAGGGATTGTGCCGTACGACCGTGACAGGGCGGGTCAGATTCTCGATCACGGTCTTGACGGTTGCCTGGACCTGCGCCTTCGATGCTCCGGGAGTTCCCTGGATTCCTGGGGTGACATGGACCGGTTTGATTCGGTACATCAGTCCTGCCTCGAGATGCTCCCGAGATCCCCCAGAAACTCGCTCGCCGGCTCCACCCCGCTCACCCAGAGCGCATCCCGCGCCCGCGTGCACGCGACGTACAGCAGCTGCCGTTCCGTGTCGTACACCTCCTGCAAGTCCGCGTCGTCGCCCACGTGCTCGATGCGCTCCTGCAGCGGCAGCACTTCGTCGTCGCAGGCCATTACGATGACGGCGCGGAACTCGAGGCCCTTGGCGAGGTGCATGGTGCCGATGGAGGCTGCGTTTCCCGCCGGGGCGGGGCGGTCGTCCAGAACTCGAGACTTCAGACCGGCCTTCCCGGCCACGGCCTGGGCGCGCGGGAGTTGGGCCTCGGATCGGACGAAGATGCCGACCTCTTTGGCGCCGACGCCAGCGGAGAGTTGCTCGGACAGCCAGGCCGACGCGGCGTCCGCCTCGTCTTCGGCCGCGGGAAACGTTCGGACCGACGGCGGCGGGCCGTTGAAGGCCGAGATGGCGTCGCGGCGCGACTCGCGGTTGCCGTCCACGTCGCTCACCTCCGGCCCGAGCAGGCGGTCGGCCTGCCTTCGGATCTGATGCGACGTCCGGTAGTTGACGCGCAGCGTCCGCGAGCGGCCGCGGATGTCCACGCCCAGCGCCTTCCACGAGAACGGCGCCTGGAAAATGCGCTGGCCGAGGTCGCCGGCAAAGAAGAGCGCGTTCGGGCGGCCGGCGCCGAGCGCGGCGAAGAGGCACCCCGGCGTTGACCCAGCGTACGACTTGGTGACAACGGCCATCAGTCTGCCAACTCCCTGATGATCCCCAGCACCCGATCCAGAAACTGCCCCACTTGCGCCGCCTCAGTCGCAGCACGCAGTTCATAGGGGACCACCCGGAACCAGTCCTCCCGCGTTGTCGGTCTCTTCTCCACGAACAGGTCCAGGAGTTCATCCCGGAGCAAGCACTGGCCCCCTGGCGTCTCCGGGAACGCCCGCCCAATCTCACCCTCGCGAAGCTCGACCAACCGGACCCGGATACTCTCCAGGCGGACTTGACTCTGACGATGCTGCTGATAGTCCGGATCATCGGACAGCGCGCGCTCGACCCGCGCGAGGAGCCGATCAATCTCCTTGGTTCGGGCCTTGTACCAGTCGGTTGACCACACGCGGTGGATCCTCCAGCCCCGACTCTCGAGGATCTCCTGACGCAGACGATCCCGGTCGCGTGCAGACCGGCTCGAGTGGAAGGCGGCGCCATCACACTCGATGCCGAGAACATAAATGCCTGGTTTCGCCGGGTTCCGAATGGCGACGTCGATGAAGAACCCAGCCACTCCGACTTGGTACGCGACGTCGTAACCCCGCGACTGCAGGATGCCGCCTACCGATCGCTCGAAGTCATTCGTCGGCCCGTCCCCGTCCCGAACCGACTGAGGGAGGGTTCCGGTTCTCGCAAACGTCAGGTACTCCTTGAGAACTCTCACTCCTCTGCTTGCACCGTGGGTCCTTATCCGATCCGGATCAAGGGAGGAAAACACGACAACCCGGTTCTTGGCTCGGGTAAACAGGACGTTCAGCCGGCGATGTCCATTGACGCCAGTGATGGGCCCGAAGCGCTGATGCTGTGCGCCGCCCGCGTCCGGGCCGTATGTCCCGGAGACGAACACCACGTCACGCTCATCGCCTTGCACATTCTCGAGGTTCTTCACGAAGAACGGCTCCCCACGCTGCTCCATGCGTTCCTGGTACGCGATTGCCGCCGGATCCTCGCGACACTGTCGATCCAGCATCTCCTCCAAGAGTTCACGCTGATCGAAATTGAGGGTGACCACTCCGAGCGATTCCTCGAACCTCGACCGCATGTGGTCCATTACGGCCGAGACAACCTCGGCAGCTTCCACCGGATTCCGCCGATTCTCGAAGCATCCGCGACTGACTTGCCTGTATGTCACGCCAAGTTCTGCATGTCGATCGACGGCGGAGGGAAACACCATCAGGTCGCCCTCATAGAATTCCCGATTCGAGTAGGCAATCAGGCTGTGATGTCGCGAGCGGTAGTGCCACCGGAGACGCCGAACCGGCTGATAGCGCGCCGTGGCCACATCAAGGATGCTTTCCGCCTCTTCGGCGCCGGTGGTCTCCTCCTCTTCGGCCTGCTGGTCGGTGACGACCCGCTCGAAGAAGTTGGATGGCGGCAACTGTTTCGGATCGCCGACCACGACAACCTGCTTGCCCCGCGCGATGGCGCCAATCGCATCCTCAGGCTTCAATTGCGAAGCCTCATCCATGACAACCAGGTCAAACTGCAGGTGACGAGGTGCCAGGTATTGAGCAACGGACAACGGCCCCATCATGAAACACGGCTTCATCGCCTGCAGTGCCCTTCCGGATCGCCTGACCAGCTGCCGGATCGGTATGTGCCGCTTCTGTTTGCTCAGTTCCTGATTGATCAGGGATAACTCGGTCCACGTGCGGACGGGGCCCGTGCCGTTCCCCGCCGGGATCAACCGACGGCCGATCTGGTCTGCCGCGTACCGCCGGTAATGCTCGATCGCCTTGCGGTCGGCATCGATAAACTGCTGTCGAAGCTGCTCCTGGCCGACGCCACTGAGTCCATCGAACCCTGCAAGGTCGAAGGACATGCCGCGAACGAGTGTGCTGTAGAACACGAATCGGAAAGCCGGAACGATGTCGGAAGCCGGGATGTGCCCGCCTGCGGCCAGTTCCCCGAGCGTCTTCAGACCGGCCTGAAGGACCCAGGCCTGGGAACGGAGAAAGTGCTGCCACTGCAGCAGGTCATCCCGCCTATTGACAAGCGCCCGCGCACGTTCGGCCGAAGCCTGAATACCCCGACCGCCGTCGCGCCATTCATGACAGCCTGCGACTGCATCGACGACCGAGAAGGTCTCGGCGAGCTGCTCTGAGCGCCGTAGCACATCGCCAAGCAGGTCGCGCAACTGGTCGAGCGCGGCCCCACTGCCCGTGGAGAGAATCAGGTCACGAACGGCCGCGGGCAGCGCTTCGCACACGGCCGCCGCAAAACCCACTGTCGGCACGACCAACTCGACGTTGGTGTCCGCGCCGTCGAGTGATCCGTCCAAGGCCGACCGCGCGAGCTGGTTGCTCTCTATTCTGGACAATGCCTCTCGATAGTCACGTGCCTGGCTCAACAAATCTGGAAGAGCGGAAAGCGGAACTGTCGGGGCCAGACCCAGAGCTCCCGCGCCCCGGATGAGATCCTCCACCTGATCACGCTGGCTCCGGGCCGCCGTCAGGAGTGCGTGGACCGGCTGATCGACAGCACCGGCAGGGTCCGAGGCCCTCGCTGATGCGAACTCGCTGAGCACTCGCCGATCGACAGTCAGCAGGGCAATCTGGTCCCTCACGCTGCGCAAGACGTCAGCTCGCTGTTGAAACACGAGAGCGCGGAGCCCGGCGGAGTTCTCATCGAGCCCCGGGACTGAGCCGAAGACCGACTCGTACCAGGTCGCCACTCGAACGAGCCCCGGCCAGTCACAATCAAGACCCGCCGAAAACCCGGGCCCGAGAATCCCCCTGAAGTGGGGGTTCGCGAGAAACCGATCGAGGGCATCGAGGTGCTCAGCGAGCTCACGGAAGCGCCGAGCGATCTCGTGCCGGGACTTCCTCTCGGCGACGGTCGCGATCTCACGGGACACACGCCGTGCTTGGCGAAAATCGCGACCAAAAAGCCGCTGCCAGATCGGACTGTGGTCCAGGACTCCGGCCAGACGCTTCAGTAGGCTCGAGCCGTGCTCGGCAGCCGCGGACAAGTCAGATTGCTTCCCGAGTTCAGCGCGCCTAGCCTTCAGCTCCGCCGCCTGCGTTGCGGCATTGCCAACCTCCCTTGCGGCTCCATCCGCCTCCATGCCGACAGACCTCAGGTGCAGAGCATCGACCGGCGCTGCCTCGATAGCGCTCACTGTGGCCAGCACTGTCCGAATGCCCCTCGTGTCGCTGGGTGGGGAAACCCCGGTCGTGGCGGCGACCCGCGAACACGACGCCTCAACCGCTACCAGGCTCCCCTCGGCGCGTGCGAGATTGGCGACCCGTTCGGTCAGACCCGCGAGGGCCTGTCCGTCGAGGCCGCATTCGCGCGCGACTGCGAGGAGACGTTCGGCCCTTGCTTGGGCTTCGGCTCCCAACAACGGTTCCGGGTCGCCGCGTTCGGTCGCAAGCGCGAGACGGCTTCGCTGGTTCCGGGCAGCTCCGACATCTGCCGCCAGGCGAATCAGCGCCTCCCGCAGCTCCCTTTCACGGCAGATGGACAGAAGGCGCGGATCGATGAGCGGCGGCATCTCTGGCAACCCGGAAAGCAGGCCGCCACAAGCCTTCAGAGCATCGAGCGTCTCGGCGACGTCGATTCCCATTGCCGAGAGACCTTGACGCCCCTCTTCGACCAGACGCACGCTCGACTGAACCTGGCGAAGGAGCCCGATCAGGCGCTCCTCATCCTCGAACGTCAGGCCGGCCTTGACCCAGGACCACGGATGGTCCTCAACCTGAAGGCGGTCGATCAGCAGTATCGTGAGGTGTTCAGCGTATTCCGCCAGCCCTTGCTCGGCCTCGGCCATCTGACTCGGCCGGTAGTGCATCACGGCCGGAAGGTACAGGTCCTCGACGGAAGGACAGGAGGTGCCGCACTGGATCAGGCTTTGCTCCCGAGACCAGATGAGTTCCTGCAGCGTGGCGCCGAACGTCTCGTGACGACTCTGCAATAGAGCGGCATACCGGGCGATCGCCTTCTTCTTCGTCGCCACCGATCGTAGCTGGGCGTCCAGCGAGTCAGAATCACCGCGACCGCCCCGCGCCTGAACCCGCTCTGCGAGTTCCTTGAGGAGGGCATCCTTGCGGGTCTTGTGGCTGTGCAGCTCCAGACAGAACAGCCCAAGCCCTGCCTCGTCGAGCCGCCTTCGGACGACTTCGAGGGCCGCCAGCTTTTCGGCGACAAAGAGCACCGTCTTGCCATTCGCCAGGGCCGCGGCAATCAGATTCGCGATGGTTTGCGACTTGCCCGTTCCGGGCGGTCCTTCGATGACCAGGTTCTGCCCCCGAAGCGCGTCGATCAAGGCGCTGTGCTGAGACGCGTCAGCATCCAGCACCACCTGGGGAACGAACTCGCGTTTCTGCTCGAGATCATCGATGGCATAGTCGGGGGCCGGTCCAATCGTCGCGACGGTCCTGCCTTCGAAGATCTCCTTGATCGTCGGGTGATCGGTGAGACCCTGCCAGACTGCCGGATCCAAATCGCGGTACATCAGCAGTTTGCCGAAACTGAGCAACGACAAGGTCATCTGCCTTCGGACGCGCCACCGGCGCTTCTGCGCGACGACAGGTTCGATGCGCCGGAAGTACGCTTCCGGTTGCTCGTCCTCGGCCATCTGCGGCAACTCGACGCCGAAGTCGGCCCGGAGCTTCTCAATCAGGGACTCGTTGACGGCCAGGTCCTCGCCGGAATGCTCGACGGCGCAGGCGAATCCCTTCCCGCGTCCGGCGTTGCGATCGAGCGCGGCCGGAATCACGACCAAGGGGGCGAGGCGTGGCTGATCAGAGTCTTCCGATTCGTACCACTCTATGAAACCGAGGATCAGGTGCAGGATGTTGGTGCCAGACTCTTGAATCGCCGTGTTCGCCGCGCTGGCGATCTTGCGGCTCAATACGTCGAGCTTCTCGCTGTAGTGAAGCACCCGAAGGGTGCGCCACGGCCGAGATCCGCCAGCCTCCAGATCGTACGACGTGCTCCAACCAAGGCGACGGGCGTGCTCTTCAGCGGTCGGTTTTGCAGCCTCTTGCGCCACTTCGGGCGTTTCCAGGAGCAGAGGTGTCTCAAGGCCGAGTTCGCGTTCGGGTTCGCCTTCGGGTTCCGGTACCGGCTCGAAGAGAAGTTGGTCACCGTCGATGAGCGCGGTGAACGTCGCATCAATGTCGGCATCGACGATCCTCAGGCTCGCGGCTGTCGGTCGAAAGTTCAGGAGGCGATTGCGATTGGTCAGGTCCAGGAGTCTCGACCTGAGCTTCTGCAAGCCAGAACCGACCGGGCCGTCTGGAAAGTCGGTGCTCATCGGATACCCCTGTCCCGTGTGCTCGACGTTCTCGGCCTGCCCGGCGGGTAACGGCTTCCCGAAACCGCTTTCGCAGTCTCCAAATCCCCCAGAAACTCGCTCGCCGGCTCCACCCCGCTCACCCAGAGTGCATCCCGCGCCCGCGTGCACGCGACGTACAGCAGGTGCCGCTCCGTGTCGTACACCTCCTGCAGGTCCGCGTCGTCGCCCACGTGCTCGATGCGCTCCTGGAGCGGCAGCACCTCGTCGTCGCACGCCAGGATGACGACGGCGCGGAACTCGAGGCCCTTGGCGAGGTGCATGGTGGCGATTGATGCGGCGTCGCCAGTGGGCGCGAGCTTGTCGTCGAGCACGCGTGACGGCAGGCCGGCGCGGTCGGCGGCGGCCTGGGCGCGCGGGAGTTCGGCGGCCGACCGGACGAAGATGCCGACTTCGTGCGGGCGGACTCCAGCTTCAGGCCCGGGGGCTTCGCGATGCGGATGTCAGCATTGACGCGGACCGACCAGAAGTTCTTGTCCCTGGTCTTGTCGAGGCGATGAAGGCTGTGGCCCGGGTTCGCCGGGTTCATCTGGAGGTCGAAGGCGCAGGTCTTGACGGCCTTCTGCTCCTCGCCAGAAAGGCGGCAAAGAGAATCGGAGAAGATCTCGGCGATCGAGAACGTCATGCCAGAGCCTGGATCAGGCTGGTTTCAAACGATTATCCCGTCACAGACGGAATCATGTCAGCTGAACCAACCCTAGTTTCGACAAGAGCTCAGCCGCCTTCTGGACGTGGCCACCCTGCACGCTCCAATTGAACCGCTTAGCCGTTTGCGCAATGCCCTCAAACGTCATCGGGCCATTCTCGGACTGAAGAATCCAGTCAGTCTTCGCTGCAAAGCTCAATTCGACATAGCTCTGCTCACCCGCATCAAGCACCTGCTTGACAGCCGACCTGATCTTGGCTGCCTCGGTGGCATCTCGCTCCGCAAGCCGCTCAGCAGCAGCCCTGCCTTGATCCGTCAGAGCATAGTCAAATCGAGCGATTTCCCATCCCCCGACTCCGGCCACCCCGCTTCCGCGCCGCGTCTCACCAACCAGACCTGCGCTAACCAGAAATGAAAGCTCAGCCGACACAGCGTCGGAATAGGGACCGTAATAGTGCGCTCTGAATCCGAGAGGCCAGCCCTTCAATCGCTGAACGAAGTAGCAGAGCTTCTGGAGATAGGTCCGGCCGTTTGGGCGACCGTGGATCTGCTCGATCGCAAACAGCACGACATGCCGAAGATCAGGCTTCATGGCGTTCTCCGAAGAGGTTTTGTTGCGTACTTAGTCGACCGAGCTGCCTGACCACAGCGGCTTCAACGTCAGACAGCACCTGCCGCCTCTCTTGCTCCTCTAGGTTGTCCAAAGGTGCATAGCATTCAAGATGCTCTTCTCGGAGCGACTGATCGACAGATCGAAATACCATTGAACGACTCTCGAATGGCTGCGGCTGGTTGTTCGGACCGGCGATTAATACAGCGCCCTCAGACTTGCGCGTCGGCGGCGAACGCTGCACCCTGAAGATCACTTCCTCAGGCTCAACATTCAAGACTGCGGCAACATCTTTCTCGATCAAGGTGGCGAGGCTACCTGCACGGTCCGAATCCAGAATCAGATCGGGAAACTCTGTCATCGCCCGCCGAAAGACAATCTTGAGAAGGCGCCGTTCAGCCAGTCGACGGAACAACCGACCGACCCACGTCCTTTCGCATTCAGGCTCCAGGAGGCGGGACATGAGGCGCTCATCATTCCAGCGCACATACTCCTGGACGAACATCTCTCCGGGCTCGAACATGTAGAGGCGCCTCAAGAACTCCACACCGTCGGCGGTCGCCCCGAGCGTCAGGGCACGAACCAGCATCGCATCTGTAATCCGGCGGCCCTTGTGAGAGATGACTTGAGTGGTCAGGTAGTACCTTGCCAGCACGAACTGTTCGAGCGTGTTGACTCCGTCCTCGTCCACTGCGAGCAAGTCGCCGGGATCGTCCGACACCCGACACAGCACGTCATGGAATCGACTGATGTCGTAGATGCCGTACCGAACACCGCAGTGATGACTATCGCGCAGCAAGTAGTCCTGTTTGTCGGCGTCAAGAGGTCCTGACACGATGTCCTTATTGAGAGGCGGCCCCCATCCCTTGTCCAGCAGCTTGATGATGTCCTCGCGATCCCGCTCCGAAATCAACCTTCGCAGGTCTGGATCGGTGCGAATAATCTCTCGGGTAATGACTTCATGGATTTTGTGCGTTTCACTGCCCTCGGTCCGCCCCTCCGCAGTCACCAAGGCAGCAAGCACTTCCTCCGAGGGGTGGGAGAAGGGACCATGGCCGATGTCATGAAGAAGCGCCGCAAGCCGAATGATCCTCGTCGGCTCCGCTTCAACCTGAAGCCTCTGGCACAAGCGACCGGCAACGTGAACCACTCCCAGCGTGTGCTCCAGTCGGGTGTGAACGGCGCCCGGATATACCAGGTGGGCCAGCGCGAGCTGCTTAATTCGGCGAAGCCGCTGAAAGATGGGCGTATCGACGACATCACATTCCCGTCCTTCCAGGCGAATGAAGCCGTGCACCGGGTCCCGAAAATCACGGAATGACGGCATCGACGAATCCTACCATCGTCTTCGCTGCATCTTCGCTCGGAGGAACTGCCGTGCTGGGCACTGCCACTCCACCCGAAACACCTTCATCACCCCGTCTCGGAGGTGATCAAAGACTTTCACCGCGATCCGCCCTGACGCCGGCTTGGCAAACGGTCTCAAGATTTCGCTGTGCAGCGTCTCCCAGGCGTCGGCGTCGATCTCCGCCTTCAGCGTCGTCCGGAGCGCGTTGTCGGGGTCGTTCTGGCCCAGGAAATACGCGTCGCGGACGAAGAAGCTCTCCTCGTTGTAGTCCGTGTCGATGAACCAGCAGGCGCTGCCGGCCGGGCCGTCGCTCCGGATCTCGCCGGTGCCCGGGTGGAACACGTCGACGCCCTTGACGTGGACGCGCATGTGGCCGCCGGGGTCCAGTCTTGCACTCACCGAGCTCACCACTCGACGCAGAGTGACGTCTGCGCGGACGGTAACCGCATCCACTTCGGCGCAATCATCACTTCGCTACCCGTTCGACGCCCGGCGGCCGTGTACTTGAGGACGAACGGCTTGATTTTCGTCCATCCTCTGTACATGGACCGCACTTCTGGGCAGTCATCGTACGTAACAATCCACGCGACGTTCCGCATTCTTCGCAGGGTCTCGGCCAAGGCAACGTGATACTCGTGATCCAGATAGTTCATGTACACAGTCTGGCCTTTGGCATAGTAGGGCGGATCAACGAAGAACATTGTCCTCGACGTGTCCGCTGCGGCCAGGACCCTCAATCCGTCATCGCCGCTCACCTTTATCCGGTCCCTGTATTCCGCGATCTTGCCGCATCTCTGAAGCAGATCGCTCCTGTTGAACCGAGCATCAAGCTTCCAGCGACCGACCTGCCGCACTCCCCCAATTGGTCCACCGTTCATGATGATCCCAGACCGATTGCAGCGATTGAGGTAGAAGGCCGCAAACCCTCGGCGCAATCGCGAGCTTGCACGACGCGACCGGTATAGATCCCGCTGCCGACGCCACTCCCGGATCGTCAGCGGCGTCTCCTCAATTAGGCGGCCGAAGGCGTTTGGGCGATGTATTAGGGCCCACCAAAAGTCCCCTATCGCGGCATCCGCGTCGTTAATCTGGATCTCAGGCACTTCTTCGGCGTAGAGAAGCGTCAACGACGCTCCTGCCCCTCCAGCGAAAGGTTCCGCCAGTGCCAATGAGCCGAGACCGTTCAACCGCCTGACGGCGGCCAGAAGGCCGGCCAAGGCGCTCTTACCACCAGGGTAGCGAAGCGGGCTTGAGGTCTTCACTTAGCGTCCTCGTCAGGCGGTTGCTCGAGCATCATCCTGAATAGCGGTTCGGTTCGCGACCAGAACTGCAGGATGTCTCTTTCGCCAGGAAACTCCTGACCATGAACGAACGCGTGGAGGTCAGCGATCGAGAAAGGAGCCGCCTCGTCGTACTTCAGAGCCTTCTCGACCCTCGTCGCCTCGCTCCTCGGCAGTCGATCTCTGGCGATTCGAACAATCTCCGGACTGAGGTGCTTCAACGATGGGATGTCAAATGGCAACCGGTCGCCCCTCGCCTTCAAGCGGCTGGTAAGGTCTGACATGCGACCGGTTCGGTTGAGATAGTCTACGATTGCGAGTTCCAAGAAGACCCGGAGCAGGACGGCGCCAGCGTTCGGGAAGTCAGCGCGCCTCAGCTTCGTGAGTTCCCTTCGGATGTCTACCAGCCGGTCGGTTCCGTATCGCACTCTAAGTGTCTTCGGAACAACCGTCGGACTGACCCTGCGAGTACCTCTGGCGGGCCCAGGCGCCGTACGGACCGCGGGCGACGCTACGGATCTGCCCGAAATGACGTCGCTGGGGACGAACGAACCCCCTCCCATCCTTGGCCGGAGCTCGCGAGGCCACTTGCCAAAATAGTTCTCCATGTCCCTGCCCTTGTTCAGAGTCCGTGACGACGCGTGGCCGAGGGCGACATCGGTCACGAGCTTCTGAAAACCACGGACGAAGTCAGACTTCGACGTCCGTCCGCGGAGCCCATGTTCAGCATCCGGTTCCACCCGGAAGAAGTCCCGCCCCACCTTGGACTGAAACACGCGCTCAAGCGTCGTAAAGAGCTTCGTCCGGGGGTTGTCCAGCTTCGCCCTGACTTCGTCCGGCAACTCCAATGAGCGCGCCATGTCAGCGATTGCTCGTGTCTGCCGTGCTGCCTGAATGTCCGCGTGATCGAACCCCAATTCGTCTGCCAACTCGTTGTTGTCGTAGCCTTCCGCGAGTTTGTCGAGGATGAAGCTCGCACGGTTCTCGGCCTGCCACGACAGAACCGGTGTGCCGATATGCCGTCCCGCAACAAGCCTGTCCGTGGCACGTCTATTCGGAGCCATGGTCACCGGAACGTGGCTGATGAGACTTGGAGCTTGAATCCTCCGAGCCAGTCGTTCCAGCCTCCTCACAAACGGCCCCTCCAGTAGGCCAGGCTCACGCAAGGCCTTGAGCGCGGCGAGCCGACGATTGCCTTCGACAACAATCACTCGTTCTCCTTCCCGCACGGCCAGCAGCGGCTCGTTCGGGAAGTAGCCGCGGACAGCGATGCTCTCCGCGACCTCAATGGCCTTGTCATGTTCAAAAAGGTACTGAATGACGTCGCGAGGCGCCCGCGCCGTTGTCTCACGCCCCAATCGAGGGTTGCGCGAGTCAAGGTGCAGGCTCGCGACACTCATGGATCTAGTGGGCCATGCCGTTGCTGCCATAATCTCCCTCAGATGCACTCGCGGTGTTTCACTCCACCCGAAACACCTTCATCACCTCGTCCCCGAGGTGATTGATGACCTTCACCGCAATCCGCCCGGATGCCGGCTTGGCGAACGGTCGCGAAATCTCACTGTGCAGCGTCTCCCAGGCGTCGGCGTTGATCTCCGCCCTCAGCGTCGTCCGGAGGGCGCTGTAGGGGTCGTTCTGGCCCAGGAAGTACGCGTGGCGGACAAAGAAGCTCTCCTCGTTGTAGTCCGTGTCGATGAACCAGCAGGCGATGCCGGCCGGGCCGTCGCTCCGGACCTCGCCGGTGCTGGGGTCGAAGACGTCCACGCCTTTGACGTGGACGAGGATCCGCCCGTCGTCGTCGTGCAGGATGTCGATGTCCGGCTCGCCGAAGATGACGAACAGATTGGCCGTGCTCGTGGCCTTGAGGTCGCCGGCCATGTGGAGGTCCGCGTTCATCCGGGCCTTGAGCACGTGGATGCGGCCCAGCTTGTCGAACTCCGATGCGTGAGCCTCGTAGTTGAACGCGCACGCGATGAGGACGTCGAAGCCGGCGTCGCCGGCCTCGCGAGCCGCCCTGACCAGATCCGCCCGGCCAACGATCCCGAACTCCGGCCCGATGAAGATCCCGGCACGGCGTTCTTTCTTATCCTCTCGCGTGGCCCCACCCCCGCTCGCTGTCGCGACGCCCTTCTTGTCGCTCGGCGTTGCGCCGACGCGCTCCGCCTCGCGTGTCTCGATGTAGCGCCCCTCGCCGCAGACCAGTTCGCCGGGCCACGGCTCGACCGAGGAAAACGTGATCCGGTCCTCCTTGTGCGCCTGCTGGACACCTGCGGCCTTGAGGTTCTCGAGGACCATCTGCTCGAACGACTGGCCCTGAGCAAGCGCCGAACCGACGAAGGCGGTTCGGCGCGCGTCGAGCGGGTCGATCAGCTCATCGTCGGCCCCGACAGCCAGGGTCCGGTGGGGGCTCAGGCTCTCGACGGTGAACGGACCCGCCACTCTGACCTTCTTCTTGTCCTCGTAGGGCCGGTCGTACAGGTATTCGAAGTCCGCCTTCGCGGCGATCGAGGCATCAATCGCCTTCTGCCGCGCGATTCGCGCCTCCCAGAACCCGGCGAGCGGCGCCTTCGCGGCTTCCGGCCAATCGGCCGGCGCCTGTCGTGGGACCTCCCACTCGACCAGCGCCGATCCAGAGACCACTTCGCCGCTCGGCATGGTGAACGTCGCGTCGTTCGGTGCGTCGAACCGGATGTCCTTGCCCTCTCGTCCGCCGGTCGTGACCCGGAACGGCGTCCTGTGCCCGCGGAGCGCGGCGTTCAACTTGTCCAGGGCTGCTTGAACTCGCGGTTGGTGCTCTTCATGGATGACGTCGATCTCCGCATCGTTGGCAATCGACTTGAGCGTGATGTGCGGAACACGCTCGTAGACGAACCCGTGCCGGACGCTTCCATGCGTCGGCCTGTCCACGAACGCGCGGCCGCTGACCTCGGCCTCCCTGCGCAGCCCTTCTGGTGAGTCGGCCAGCAGGTAGCTCGGATACCGCGCCCCCATTATCCGCGCACGCGCCAGGGCGAGCGCCACACGAGACGTATCAATCGCTATCCAGCGGCGGCCCCACTGCTCGGCGACCAGACCAGTTGTTCCAGATCCGCATGTAGGATCAAGTGCAAGGTCGCCCGGATCACTAGTCATCAACAGACACCGCTCGATTACTCTCGGCACTGTCTCAACGACATAGCGCTTCGAGAACCGGTCCTGCGTGTCCAGCCAAACCGTCGTCATTGTCGCCACTGGAAAATCCGACAACCTCCGTTCGTAATAGACCACCCTTGGTGCCGCGATCAGGCGATCCGCACAGGCAAGCCGTCGCATGCCTATAAGATGCGTCTTCCAATTTCGTTGCAGGCCGATATCGTAGACCGCATGCTGGAACTCGAATGGCACCGACGTAGTCTGCCGGAAGCCTGCTGAGAATGCGGGGGTTTCTGTGAATGGCTCACCACCAGAAGGGATCCGCTCGGGGTCGTCCTGCTCATCCGCTGTCAATGATCGCCGTGTGCCATCCGCCTCTCGCAGCTTCCCGTATCGCTCGCCGAAACCGCTACCGGCCAACTTGTTCCAGAAGAGACGCCTGAATTTGACCTGTCTCCTGTCACGGGCAAACCAAACTAGATAGTCGGTCGGTGATGCAAGCAGCTCGTCTGTCGCCCCGCTGTTCTTGGCGAAGGTGACGACCCCGCAGAAATTCTGGTCACCGAACACCTCGTCCATCACCGACCGCACGCGATGAACGTTCTCATCGCCAATCTGAACGAAAATGGATCCTGATTCCGTGAGCAAATCCCTCGCCACCGTCAACCGATCCCGCAGGTATGTCAGATAGCTGTGGATCCCGTCCCGCCAGGTGTCGCGGAACGCCTTCACCTGTTCCGGCTCACGCGTGATGTGGGCGGCGTTGCCGTCCTTGACGTCGCGGCTCGTCGTGCTCCACTGGAAGTTGCTGTTGAACTTGATGCCGTACGGCGGGTCGAAGTAGATGCACTGCACCTTGCCGCGCAGACCCTCGCGCTCGGCGAGCGACGCCATCACCTGCAGCGAGTCGCCCAGGATCATCCGGTTCGACCAGTTCTGGTCGTGCCGGTAGAACTCCGTCTTCTCCACGCCTTCCGGGATGCCGTTGAAGTCCGCGAAGAGGTCGATCTGCGCGCCGGACTCCTGCGCGGCGGCGGCCTTCGACTGGCGCATCAGGTCGTCGATGAGCACCTTGGGCTGGATCTTCTCCTGGATGTAGAGCGGCGGCGCCTGGACGACGAGGTCCGTCCAGTCCTGGTAGTCCTTGCCGCGCCAGACGAGCTGCGGGTCGAGGTCCGTGTTCCGCGGATACCGCACCTCCTTCGGCGCCGCCTCCGTCTTCTCCACCACGGACTGGTGCTCGGCCGTCGGGATGTTCCGGCGCTTGTCCTCCTTGTGGCGGAGGGCTTCGACCTGCTTGCCGGGCTTGGTTCGTTCCTTCTTCTTTGCCATGTGCCTCAGCGCCGCGGGTCTGAGGAACCGCCTGGCGTCCGATCCGTCTCCGTCCCCGGCGCTTCGGCGGCGTCGTCGACATCCGGCAACTCGACGCTGTCAGCCGACACCTCGACCACCCGGCCGTCCTGCCACACCACGAGCGGCGCGCCCAGCCGGCGGTGGCGAAGCACCGTCCGCCGGTAGGCGACCGCCAGCGCGCGATCGATCGCGTCCCCGTCCCGGGCCGCGCGGGCGATCTCCTCGGTGGTTCGCTGCTTCATGTCGCCTCCTCGATGTTCTCGAGAACCTTGGCCGATCCCGCGGTGACCACGAACCCGAGTCACAACATCGACCCAGATCCCACGGGTCTCAAGACCCAGGGGCTCCAATTCGAGTCATTACATCCTCTCTTACATCCTTGAGGATGTAATTACATCTTCTCCACTGGCGACCCTCGCGGAACGACATCATGACGACGCTCTGGGTACCAGGGCGCCGGCGGCACGAGATCCCCGGGTCTGAAGACCCGGGGCTCCATCGACCAACCGCCCGAACTCCTTCTCGATCTCGAACACGTCCGTGAACTCGACGAAGGCCCACCGGCCGTACGTCCCCAGGTGGTTCACCCCCGGAATCCAGTACGACTCCATCGTCAGCTTCTTGTCCTTCGCGTCCTCGCGCCGGTAACCCTTGGTCTCGACGACCAGGTGCAGCGGGTCCTCTTTCCCGCGGCCGTCGTCCACCAGCACGATGAAGTCCGGCCGGTACTTCCGCGACTCGGACCCGTAGCGGTACGGCACGTCGAACCCGAGGTTGTGGTTCTTCGTGTAGGCGAGGACCCGCGGGTGGCGCTCGACGACGCGGCAGAACTCGGTTTCCCAGTCGCTGTCGAGGATGACCCAGTTGACGTGGTTCTTCGGCGGCGGGCCGATCGTGTCCCAGCGGTCCGT
>Ga0326597_10003933_pt1 | contig 21076 bp, 20 predicted proteins | sample RVTome_12_FD_203789 | JGI IMG/M metagenome (GOLD analysis project Ga0326597, IMG submission 203789) | Soil microbial communities from uranium-contaminated site in the Upper Colorado River Basin, Wyoming, United States - RVT100D185 | ecosystem: Environmental > Terrestrial > Soil > Contaminated >...
CCAAACAGACGGCGTGCAGAGGGATTGTCAGACAATATGGTTCCCTGACCCGTAACGGTGATCACCCCTGTAGGGATGCTGTCCATGATGGCTTCCGTGAACCGGTGTTTCTGATCGAGCAGGAAGTGGGCCTCGGCCAGATGATTCCTCGACCGCTCCAGCTCGGTCCGCCCCGCGGAGAGCTGGGTGGTCATCTCATTGAAGGACCGCACCAGGATGCCGAGCTCGTCCGCCGCCTTGGTGCGCACGCGGTACTCGAGATTGCCGCGCGATACTTCCTGAGTTGCCTCAGCCAGGGCTTGGATCGGGACAGTAACCTGGCGCGAGAGAAACAGCGCGAACCACGTGGCGATGAACAGGATCAGAACTGTCAGCAGCAACAGGATCGAAAGATAGGTTTGGCGGACCAGTTTGCGCTCGCGGCTCAACTCGCCATAGAGCGCGCTTTCCTGGTTGAGCCGCGCCACGCTCTGAGCGATATTGGTGGGCAACTTCATCCCCACCCACACGGTCCCGGCTTCTCCCCCGCGCGGGGTAACCGGTGCGTGGCCCATCACGTAGAGGCTCCCGGCGAAGTCGAGCAACTCCGTGCCTGCGGCCCCCGGGACACTGGCAATATGGAACGGGAGTCCGGACAAGCCGGGCGTCTTGCTCTGTTCCGCCACTACTTTCCGCTGCGAATTCACGATTCCTACATAATCAAACCCGTAGCGGGATAGATCAGAAAATCTCTTCTCCAGTTGCGCACCGATCGGTTCTGGTGCAGAGAGATTGGAGGCCAATTCAGAGGCCAGCCGGTCCGCTTCGGCTGCAACACTCTGACGAGCGATCTGGTCCAGTCCCGCAGCGACGTAATGGGCATCCTTGCTGACTGCCTCAAATGGGCGGCTAAACCACTTGTCGAGCGTCCGATTGATCAGGCTGTAGGAAAACAAGAACAGGAAAAAAACCGGCAGAACGGATAGACCAACGGCGCCAAACACGAGCTTGGTTTTGAACTTGGATCCAAGCTGATTGGCATGGCGCTCCATATAGAGCTTGAACAGGCTGCGAAACAGGATGAAGCCAAAGATCACCAGAGCCAGAAAGATGATGGCTGACAGCGCAAACAGCACGATGATTTCCCGGGAGTCTGCTGGATTAATGAACGGGAGCCGCAACGAAGTCAGGCCAAAAACGCTGACCGCCAAGGCGAGAACGATGACACTTGCCGCGATGATAAAGGCCGGACGCATCCGCAGTTCGGTCTTGGGATCGGCCTTCGGGTCGGTGGTTGGATCAGTGTGCGGAGGGGTCGTTGGATTCATCGCGGGGTCAGGCATAGATCGCCCCTTTTCTCAACCGGTTCCAAGTATAGCACGCGGGCCATCGGTGCAAAGGGCGGTTCAAAGCGAGGTTCACAGGACATGGAGCCAGTCACTCTTTGCTATACTCTCCTTCGGCCCATCCCATGAAGACTTTTTCTCTGGCGCGAACCATCACAGAGCGAATCCTCTACGCGCTGCCGGTAGTCTTTGTCGTTGCCACAGCGGTCTTTTTCCTGATCCACCTGGTTCCCGGTGATCCGGTCGAGCAGATGCTGGGCGAGCGGGCGCAGTCGGGCGAAGTCGAAGCGCTTCGCCGCAGCCTGGGTCTGGATCGTCCGCTCGGCGAGCAATATCTGAACTATCTGAAAAAAGCAGTTCGCGGAGACCTGGGCACTTCCTTTCGATTCAACTCGCCGGTCTCAGGCCTGATACTGTCGCGCTACCCGGCGACAATGCAACTGACGCTCGCGGCGCTCTTGATTGCACTTCTGCTGGCGATTCCAGCCGGGGTTTACTCGGCGGTGCATCGCGGCACGTGGCGTGACCGTCTGTTGGGATTTGTGAGCTTGCTCGGGCTTTCCTTTCCCAACTTCGCGCTGGGACCGGTGGCAATACTCATATTTGCCATCGCGCTCGACTGGCTGCCCGTCTCGGGCTACGGAGGCTTGGCGTATTTGGTGCTGCCTGCACTCACGCTGGGCGCGGCGCTGGCGGCGATTCTCACTCGCATGGTGAGAGCATCCATGCTCGAAGAGCTGGGCCAGGACTACGTTCGCACGGCACGGGCGAAGGGTTTGGGGGAGGCCAGCGTCCTCTACCGTCATACCTTGCGGAACGGGCTGATCTCCGTCGTGACCGTTGTCGGTTTGCAGTTCGGCGCCCTGCTCGCGGGAGCGATGGTGACGGAGACGATTTTTTCCTGGCCGGGAATCGGCAGGCTCACATTGCAAGCCATCAATTCGCGGGACTACCCGCTGGTGCAGGGATGCTTCCTGGCAATTTCGATCACCTATATCGTCGTAAATCTGCTGACGGATCTGGCGTACACCATGGTGGATCCGCGCATACGAGAGGTTTGATCTCACTTGCAGGGGAAACGGGCGATGAAGAGAAATCCGCTGACTATGTTCAGCTTTCTGATGATCGGCGTCATGCTGTTGTGTGCCTTGGCGGCGCCGCTGATCGCTCCTCGGGACCCGTTCGCGCAACAACTGCCGGACCGGTTGCAGTCTCCCAGTTCCGGCCACTGGCTGGGCACCGATGAGCTGGGAAGGGACGAGTTTTCGCGGATGATTTTCGGCGCGCGAATCTCCATCCAAGTCGGCTTCAGCGTGGTTGCGATTTCCCTTGCCGTCGGCCTGCTGGTCGGTTCGCTGGCGGGATTTTACGGCGGCCTGCTCGACCGATTTATCAATCTGATCGTAATCAATTCGCTGATGTCGTTTCCAGGAATCCTGCTGGCCCTGGCGATGGTGGCGTTCCTCGGTCCGGGCATCGGGAAACTGATTCTGGCGCTGTCGATAGGCGGGTGGATCGGATACGCACGCTTGGTTCGAGGAGAGATTCTCAGGGCTCGCGAGCGGGACTACGTCCAGGCAGCGCGGGCCCTGGGCGTGAGAGACGCGCGCCTGCTGCTGCGGCACATCTGGCCGAATGTGATCCCACCCGTCATCGTTCAGGCGGCCATCGGCCTGGGCGGAGCCATTCTAGCCGAGGCTACACTCAGCTTTCTCGGATTGGGCGTTCCCCCGCCGGTTCCCACCTGGGGAGGAATGCTCAATGACGGGCGTGCCCACTTGTTTGATGCGCCTCACCTGACGGTGTTTCCGGCGCTGAGCGTCATGCTGGCCATTCTGGCCTTTAATTTCCTGGGGGACGCCCTGCGCGACCGGCTGGACCCGCGGCTGCGCAAAGAGTTTCTCTAACGCGGGACCGGCGCATAATTTAGTTCCCGGTTTCATTTGCTGAATGTCAGGACCAGGAGCCAACCGTTCAGCAGGATGATAAATCCTGCAATGATCCATGCGATGATCTTGAGCCAGAGAGGATTGGCGTAGCGGCCCATCCTGGCCCTGCTGCTGGTGAACTGCACCAGCGGAACGATGGCGAAGGGCAACTGCAAGCTCAGTATGACCTGGCTGAGGATGAGCAGTTGGTAACTTCCTTGTTCTCCCTTGATGGCGATGACGGCTGCTGCCGGGATGATGGCCAGCGATCGGGTGATCAACCGGCGCATCCATGCCCGGATGCGAATTCGCAGAAATCCTTCCATGACGATCTGGCCGGCGAGCGTGCCGGTGAGTGTCGACGATTGCCCCGCGCACAACAAGGCGATGGCAAACAGAGTGGCCGATAAAGATGTGCCTACGAGGGGAACCAGGGTAGCATGGGCCTGGGAGAGTTCAGTAACGACTACGCCGTTACGGTGGAAAACGGCCGCGCCCATTACCAGGATGGCGGCGTTGACGAAGAAGGCCAGGTTCAGGGCTACAGCGCTGTCGATCAAATTGTACTTTGCGGCAGCCTCCAAATCCTTTTCGGTGCGTTCCACGCGCCGCGACTGCACCAGCGCGGAGTGCAGATAAAGGTTGTGCGGCATCACTGTGGCGCCGAGAATTCCAATGGCCACGTAGAGGCTCTGACTGTCTATGCTAGGTTTCACCAATCCAAGAGCCAGCGGCCCCCAATCCGGGTGCGCCAGAAAAATTTCTACCACGTAGCAGAGTCCCACGACGACGACCAACGAGATTACCATCGCCTCCATCTTCCGAATGCCGTGTTTCTGCAAAGCCAGCAGCACAAGAACATCCGCCGCCGTAATGAGCACGCCCATCATCAAGGGGATGCCGAAGAGCAGATTCAATCCGATGGCGCTGCCAAGCACCTCGGCAAGGTCGCAGGCGACGATGGCGATTTCACAAAAAATCCACAGGACGAAAGAGACTGGACGCGAATAATAATCGCGGCAGGCCTGCGCCAAGTCGCGGCCCGCAAACAGGCCCAGCCGCGCCGAGAGCGTCTGCAGCAGGATCGCCATCCAATTCGAGAGCAAAAGAACCCACAGGAGCTGGTAGCCGAAGCGCGCTCCGCCTTCGATGTCGGTGGCCCAGTTGCCCGGGTCCATGTAGCCGACACTCACCAGATAGGCCGGCCCCGCAAAAGCAAATAGCTTTCGCTTCCAGTTTCCCGTGGGGATGGAAACAGAAGAGAATATCTCCGGTAAGGAGGGTGTCTCCGGCGACCCTGGGCTGGATTTCGTGATGACTTCCGATTGGGCGGGTGGGTTCATGCAACTTCTATCGATGGTCACCTAAGAGTGCCAATCCACTCTTGCATTATCGTTCGATTTAGAAAAATTGGGCACAGTATCGTGGTGACCAGAATGGCGACTAGCGCGGCGCAAAACCGGCGATTAGTGCAGGGGAACAAGACCGGGACACCGCGGTCCTCTACTTGATTGCCAGCCCGGTGATGTAGAGGACCAGCATTCCCGTAAGGATGCCGCCAAAGGTTGTCAGCGGCATGTGACGTCTTGCTGAATCCTTCCAGATCATTTGCTTCCCAATCTCGTAGGCTACTTGGAAGACGGCCCCGGCGCCGATCGCCAGGAACAGCACTGACAATGGCTGCGAGTAAAGCAGTCCTCCGATCCACGTGCCGGCGATGGCGGGGCCGCCGCCAATCAGCCCGAGTAGTGCAAGCGAACGCATCGCCGGCTGATCTTTCGAGATCGGGACGATGATTCCCAATCCTTCGGTAATGTTTTGCAGAATGAAGCCGACCACCAGAAATGTCCCCAGCGCCGCGGCGCCCACCGCATACGCTGCCCCAATCGCCAAACCCTCCCCCAAGTTGTGCAACCCGATGCCTACTGCGATCATGGTCGCGAGGGTCATCCGCTGGCCCGCCTCGCTCTTCCCGATGGTCATTTGTTGGCGGCTGACTGCATCGAGCAGCAGAAATGCCCCCGCGATCCCTATGCCGACAAGTCCGGTGCCTTGAAAGGCGTCGCCCAACTCCGCTCCGCTCTCGAGCGCTTCGGTGGTCGCGTCGATGCCGAGATAGATCAGCAGCCCCACCGTAGCCGACATCAAAAACATCAGCGGGCGCGCCCCGATTCTTTTCAGGGCCGGCAGCCAGAACATGCCCAGCACAACGGGGATGATCCCTACATAAACACCGATCAGCGTGAAGCTCCACAACGTGGCCGGCGATGCCGGCGCGGTCGTCGTCGCAACGGGAATGGAGGTATGAAATGGAATCGAGTTTGCGGAAAACAGAGTGACCTCGTAGGCTTCCCCTTGCACCCAGTGATAATTGAGCGTAATTACCGCACTTCCCAGGCGCGGGATAGTGCGGCTGGGGTAGATGGCGTGCGCCCACATTGCGTCGTTGACCTGCACTTGGGCGATGCGTATTTCCTCGGGGCTGGTATTACGCAAGCGGATTTCAATCAAGCCCGGCTGCAGGATCGTCCTGCCAAATTGAACGGTCTCGACAGGCGCTGCCGGGCGAACATTCAGGCCCGCGCCGTTGGTGTACACAAACACGCCAATCACCACGGCCAGCAGCACGAGCGGCACGCCGAAGATCAGAGCCATCCTCCAGGGACTCAGCTTTCGATCAGCCGGAGGATCAGGCGGATTGGCGGCTGCGGACACGGCCTAGGCCTCCACTTCAAACACACCGGTCCAGCCCAGTTCCGCAAATTCTGTCTTGTGAGCGTGGAACATGTATCGGCCGGGGTACTTATACCGGAATTCCAAAATGCCTCGCTGGCCCTGCATCAGTGCGATGGTGTCAGTGAACTCAGCAGGCGTCAGGCTGGTGCCGGTGGGGTAATAGTGGAAGAAATTGGCGTGCAAGTGAAAGGAATTGGCGGGGTCGAATTCCAGGATATTCACCAGGTAGATGCGCACCAGTTCGCCGACCTTCAACCGTATCGGGTTCTTGTCGTGGTCGTAGTGGAAGGGAATTCCGTTCACTACATAGAAGTCGTTCGTGCCGTCAAAGTCCACATCAAACCCGCTCATGACCATGACGAATTCGCGGTCGGCCTTGGGCCGGCCCTGTTTTGGATCAATGATGAATGCCCCATACAGTCCCTTGGCGATATGCGCCGCCAGCGGAGAGGTATGGCAGTGGTATAAATGAACACCGAAGGGCTCAGCGTCGAATTCGTAGGTGTACTTGCCGCCCGGACCGACTACGCCGGAGGCCGCGTCGAACACCCCGTCCATATTGCCCGGGTGGACTCCGTGAAAATGGATGCTGTGCTCATGATCGCTGCCGTTCAAAAACTGGATGCGCACGCGGTCGCCTTCGCGCACGCGAATGGTCGGACCCGGAATGCGCCCGTTGTAAGTCCAGGCCGGATACTCCAGCCCCGGGACGATCTCAATCATCTTATCCTGCGCCAGAATGGTGTACTCGTGCAGGGTCTGGCCATTGGGCAGTTGACTGACAGCGCCAGCGTCAAAGTCGGTGAGGATATCGGTGGGATGGAAGCCGTTCCTGGCATGGTCCACCTCGCCGACCACGGTGGGCATCGGGTGCTGGCCGTGGACATGCGGCGGCAACTGCCCCGGCGTGTCCGGGCCGGTTGCAGAATGGAGCGATACGGCGATGGCCGCGGCGCCGGCCAAGCCAGCTCCGCCGATTCCGGCTCTTAGCAGCGCTCGCCGGGAAATCGCCTGTCCTGCTGGGGCGTCCTGGGAGCGCCCGGGATTCGCAGGTGAATCGCCCATTGCCATCCTTTCATCCGCATTCATAACATGGAGACTCGCAAAAGGTTAACCCACATTAACATTTGCATTCAATATTGCCATACAGGCATACTTCTGTCAAGGTAACGAAAATGGCAACCATCGCGGCGGAAGACCTGCTGAAGGCAATCCTGGAACTCGGCGAGGACGGCGAGACAGTGATTGCTGCGCGCCTGGCGGAATTTCTGAAAATTTCCTCCGCCGCGGTGAGCATGGCGCTCAAGAGGTTGCAGAAGAAGGGGTATATCCGGATCGCCGGCAAGAGGTCCATCCAGCTCACCACCCACGGAATCCTGGCCGCTACGGAACTGGTCCGGCGGCACCGCTTGATCGAGCGGCTATTGACGGATGTTCTGCACATGCCGTGGGAGAAGGTCCACGAGGAGGCCGAGAAACTGGAGCACGCAATTTCACCGGAGCTGGAAAAGAGGCTGCTGGAGCGGTTTGGAAAAGATGGCGCCTGCCCGCATGGAAATCCCTTCACGCCGCGCCTGCCGCATCGCCGCGCAACGCGCATGTTCCCTTTGACAGAAGCGCCGGAAAACAAGCGGTTGCGCGTAGCGCGAATTGCCGAGCTGCATGAGAAAGAAAAGGATTTTTTGATCTCTCTGGCCAAGCTCGCACTGAAGCCCGGCAGTCAATTGATCGTTCTGCGGAAAACGTTCGATGGAATTTTGGAACTGAAGGTGGGCGGGAAACGGGCCAGGTTTGCCAGTCATTCCGCCGCCCGCATCTGGGTCGAGGCCGTTTGAGGTGCTATCCGTTGCGAAGTTCGGCGAGCACCAGGCGGGAGATTTCCTTGAGCGTGTCGAAAACTCCGTGCCCCTTGTAAGCGATTGCTTCAATCACCGGCTCGTCTTTTCTGCAAAGTGCTTTTTTCAGCGCCTCGACCGGCATCGCATTCGGCAGATCGCGCTTATTGAGCTGCAATACATAAGGGATTTTGAGCAGATCGTAGCCGTGCTCTTTCAGGTTCTCTTCGAGATTTTCAATGCTCTCCAGGTTAGCGTCGAGGCGCTCTTCTTGCGAGTCGGCTACAAAAACAACTCCATCCACCCCGCGCAGAATTAATTTCCGGCTGGCATCGTAAAAGACCTGGCCGGGGACGGTGTACAGATGGAAGCGTGTCTTGAACCCGCGGACCGTTCCCAGGTCCAGGGGAAGAAAATCAAAAAATAGGGTCCGGTCGGTTTCTGTGGCCAGCGAGATCATCTTACCCTTGTTCGGGGCCATCTCGAAGACCTTCTCGAGGTTGGTGGTTTTTCCGCCCAGTCCGGCGCCGTAATAGACGAGTTTACAGTTGATTTCTTTAGCCGCGAAGTTAATGAAACTCAAGGGAATTCCTCGTCTGGACGTTCACGGGACCCCGCTCGAGCGCCTGGGCTCCGCCATTCGTTTATACCACGGTGCCGAAGATCAGGACAAGTATTCAGTCCGGTTAAGTAGTTCCTAGGTGAGAACATTTAACAGCTTGCCGGGAGAGGCGGCGCAGCCCTGACTACGGCGGACCAGCAAGCGGCTGCGCGGTGGCCTCAAATCACGACCGTTTCCGCAGCTTCACTTCATACTCCGCGCCTTCCTCCAATGCGGGACCAGGCGAGAGCGGGCGGAGGTGGCCCTTTTCGCAAACAGCAATCAGCGTAGTCACGCTAGCTGGCTTGGTGAAAGCGCGGTCGGTTCCGGCATGGTCCATGGCCTCATTGGCCAGCTGGTCGGCAAGACGGTTCTGCTCGCGGGGAATATGCTGGATGGCGAAGTGCTCCAGCCGTTTTGCCAATTGCCGGGCGCGCTCGTGGAGTGGTTTCAGATCCGCGCTTTGGACGCGGTAGCGCCCCTGCATCTGGCGCACGACCAGCTCGGAATCGCAATACACCTGGAGCCGCTGGCCGTTCTGCTCGAGGATGTGTTCGAGCGCGGCTAATAAGGCGTGATACTCCGCAACGTTGTTCGTGGCCTTACCGATGGACTTCGAGAGGGTATCCACGGTGTTTCCGGCGACGTCCTGGATTACCACCCCGTAGCCCGCCGGGCCGGGATTGCCGCGCGAACCGCCGTCAATGTAAGCGATGCGGTCTGATGCTGCGGTGTGTGTGGAGGAAGGAGAAGGCGGCCTCATTAATTGGTCTCGGCAGTCGTCTCGGCGGCGGCCTCAGCGGGGCCCTCGGCAGGAGCTTGCTTTGGCACATAGAACAGGATGCGTCCGCAGCTCTCGCAGGTGTGCATTTGATCGGTGCTCATCAGCTCGCTGACGACCTGCGGCCTCAGGTGGACGTGGCAGGCGCCACAGGTGCCGTCGATCACCGGAACCACGGCTTCGCCCTTGCGCCCCTTGGCAATTCGCTCGTAGGTCTCATAGATCTCCAGCGCGATCCGGGGCTGCACCGAAGAGCGTTCCGTGCGCACCCTGCTCAGTTCCTCTTCGTCTTCGCGCTTCCGCTGCTCGGCCAACGCGATCTCCGCCTGGGCCTGGTTGCGTTCCTCGGCGAGCTTCGCCTCTGCGTCGCGGAGCCGCTTATCGAGATTTTCGGATTCGATCATCTCTCCCAGGATTTGGTCTTCGATCTTGCGGATCTCCGATTCCTGGAACTCGATCTCGTGCAGCAGCGCCTTGTACTGGTCATTCGTCTTCACCATCAGCGACTGGTCTTTGAAATGCGAAATCTTGTCGCGCGCCGCGGAAATCTCTCCCTCGCGGCGGCGGCGCGATTTCTGATTCTCCGCAAGAGCATGCTTGTCGGATTCCACCTGCTGGATGTGCGTCTTGAGCTGGCTTTCGATCCCGGCGATTTTGCGCGGCAGGCTGGCAACTTCCGCCTCCAATCCGCGTATGACATCGTCCAATTTTTGGAGTTCAATCAGATTTTGTAGGTTGGAATTCATGCCGATGGATTGAGTGCAAGCTCCTGACAGGTGTAAATGGTCGCCTGAAACATTTCGTGAAACGGGCCTCCATCTTAGCACAAATCCCCCGTCGTCTTTCAGGGCCGACGTGATACTGTCCGCGCAGTGATATAATATGGGCAGGTGGTATGGACTCCGATGCCAAAGCAAGCCAGGATCATTCACAGCGACCCTGAAATTCTCGGCGGCACGCCAGTATTTGTTGGGACGCGCGTTCCGGTTAAAACCCTATACGACTATCTCGAAGCGGGTGATTCGCTTGGCGAATTCCTTGAGGATTTTCCATCCGTGACCCGTGAGCAGGCGGTCGCGGCGCTCGAACATGCCCGGGAGATGACGGAAGCCGATGCGACTGTTGCTCGATGAGTGCGTGCCGAGACCTCTCAAACATGACTTGGCGGGACACGATGTCTGGACCGTAGTGGAGATGGGATGGTCTTCGAAGCGCAACAGCGAACTGCTGAGCCTTATGCTCGCGGAGAGGTTTGAGGCGCTGCTTACCGTGGATCAAAGCATCGAGTTTCAACAGAATGTTCGTGCGTCCGGGATCGCCGTCATCGTTGTGGTAGCGCCTACGAACCGCCTGAAGGAATTAAGGCCACTGGTTCCTCAAATGCTCGCGGCGCTCGCCAAGGTCCGCGCCGGTGACCTGATTCGCGTAGGTGGCTAACAGCGCTCCAGAACCAACCCACGGCACCGAAAAACGTGGCGTGGCCGCTCACAGTGCGGCTTGCAACGCGATACGTTTTAGAACTGCACTCATCGTAATTGGATGGAACTGACTCTCTATAAGTACCTCCCGCATCAGTTTGCTGAACCGTTTGTCGCCAACGGTGAGGTTTTGTGCCGGTCGCTCTCGTACTTTCTGGCGTGCGAGCACGATGAACGAGGCGACTACCTGGAGGGGACGCGCAGTTACGAGCCCGCGACTGGCCTGGAGATAACGAAGCAGACTGGGGAGAAGTTCAAAATGCAGAGATCGTTTCGGTCCAGCGTCAAAGAGCCGGACAAGCTCTTCATCTGCTCGACAAGCATCATGCTGACCGCGGACCTGGCTCAGAAGTTCCAGTCCGATGCTTGTGTCGAAATTGCTGACGTCGGTAAGTTCGTCGCACGACTGAGAACCGCCCTTCGTCGGAAGCCCAGGGTAAAGCTGAAGACTCTTATCCACGACAAGGTCACATACTACCGGACTGAGAACCCTCCTGAGGAGGTCTGGGCACTGCCAGAGCGAATTGTCATGCACAAGTCGGAGAAGTTTTCATATCAGTGCGAGTATCGATTCGCCTTCAGCACCAAGGCGGATGCGTTTGAGTTTGAGAACGTCGATCTGAATCTTGTACAGGGTCAGCCCGCGAGGGTTCTGCCGGGGAGCCATCCACACATGCTGTTGAGGCTCGGGCCGATGAGTGACTGCTGTCGAATACGCCGTTTCTGAAAACCTTGCAGATTTGCCACGGAGCTGGTAGCTACGGAATTCGTTTACCGTTGGATAGGTTGCAGAACAAATCAGCGTCGGTGCGTGTTCTACTGCACTGTTGTCGGGCGAAAGATCGTAATGCTGCACCAATTCATCAAGAAGACGCGGAGGACCCCTCCGAGAGAGTTGGGGATCGCGCGCAAACGGATGAAGGAGGTAAAGAATGCGGAACAGTCTTAAGGATTTCAAAGCCCGGGCGCTCGCGCGGCCTGAAGTGCGCCGGTTGTACGACGGACTGGCAGAAGAGTTCGAGCTTCTCGACGAGATTCTCAAGGCTCGGGCCGCATCCGGGCTTACCCAAGCTGAGGTGGCCAGCCGGATCGGGACGACGCAATCGGCCGTAGCCCGCCTGGAGTCCGAGATCGGCAGACACTCGCCTTCGATAGCAACTCTCAAGCGGTACGCGTCGGCACTGGGTTACAAGCTGCAAGTGCGTCTAGTGAAGGCGGAGAGTCCGACTCCTCGCATCACACGGAGGCGCGCAAAATCGGCCCGCGCCGGTTAGCGCGGTCGCTGGTTCCTGAACGTGCGCCGCCAAAACCGTTTTTCCGGGTAAGTGCGGGTGGTACAACCACCGTTGAACTCATTCATCAGATCGGCGGAGCCGCCGCAGTTCGTTGACAGGGCGGCGGGCTTCGGCGATGATAGCCGTGTCCCGGGGCGTATAATTTTTTTGGATGGGCGCATCCCTTCCGGTCGAAGGCGGTTCGCGATGATTGAACTGAGGAAGTTAAGGGTGGCCTGGCTATTTCTGTGTGCTGTTTCTGTTGCCCTGGCGCAACAGAACGGACAAACACCGGCTCCCCAATTGAGTCCCGGACACGCCTTGCCGAGTCCGATGGCTACCGCTGTGCGGACGAATGAACCCATCGTCGTCGACGCCCGCTTCGATGAAGAAATCTGGGCCGCGGCGCCCGTCGTTACCCGGCTCATCCAGCGCGATCCGCATGAGGGCGAGCCGGCTACGGAGCAGACCGAGATCCGCATTCTGTTCGATCAACTGCACATCTATCTTGGAGTGATCTGCTTTGAATCCAATCCCGCCGGAATTGTCGCCACCGAACTCCGCCGCGACGACGACATGGAGACCGATGACATCTTCGAAGTGATGTTCGACACCTTCCATGACCATCGCAATGGATACCGCTTCCGGGTCAACCCACTCGGGACGCAGCGCGATGAATTCGTCGGCAACGAGGGGCAGTCGCGCAACGCCAATTGGGATGAGAAATGGGAGGCCAAAGCCCGAATCACCGAACAGGGCTGGGTGGCGGAAATTGCCATCCCGTTCAAGGCCGTGCGATTCGCAGGGGGCAACGGAGCGATGTGGGGCGTCAACTTCCACCGCACTATCATGCGGAAAAACGAGGACGTCTTTTGGTCCGGCTACAATCGCGGCTATACCTTGACCAAAATTTCCGGATCGGGTCACCTGGAAGGCCTCTCCGATATTCAGGGCTTTCGATATCGCGTTAAACCCTACATTTCGGGCAGCACGCTCCAATCTCCCAAGCCCGGCGGCGGCACTTCCACCGGCTATCGCGGCAAGTTCGGATTGGAGGATGCCAAGTATCTGGTCACTCCGGAGATGGTTGTCGATCTAACAGTCAAGCCCGATTTTGCCCAGGCGGAGGTCGATCAGGCGCAGGTGAACCTGACGCGGTTCAACCTTTTTTTCCCGGAGAAAAGGGAATTTTTCCAGGAGGGGTCCGGAATTTTCGCCTTTGGCGGTGGTTTTAATGGGAACGATCTGGTCCTGTTCCACAGCCGCCGGATTGGACTTTCCGATGCGCGGGAGGAGATTCCCATCCTCGGCGGTCTCAAGCTGAGCGGCACGCAAGGGCCGTTGGAGATTGGTGTGATGAATATGCAGACCGATCACGCCGGAAATTCTCCGGGGCAGAACTTTTCCGTTCTGCGCTTGCGGAGCAAGCTCCTGGCGCGATCCTCAGTGGGAATGATGATGACGCGAAATACTGGGAGCGTTCTGGGCGGCACGAATCGCGAACTTGGCCTCGATTCCAATTTCAACTTTCATCGCTACCTGGGCATCCAGGCGCTGGTAGCCAAGACCTCCTCCACCGGTCTGGACGACCACGACTGGGCGGCGCGAGGGAAAATTAGCTGGAACAGCGATCGCTATGAATTCACGGCGCAGCATCTGTTCATCGGAAATAACTTTCGCCCCGAAATGGGATTTGTCGGCCGCGCCCAGCCGGGATGGAATGGACTCCAGCGCACCCAGTCGAACGTCGCCTTCCGGCCCAGGCCGGAACTAAGAGGCATTCGGCAGATGGAATTCACCGGCGCGGTGGATTACATCGCGGATCAAGACGGGTTGCTTGATACGCGCGTGGGTCAGGCCGGATTTATAACCGAATGGCAAAGCGGGGATGTTTTGAACTTCGACCTGTCGAGGAGGTTCGAGCGCCTCCTGGAGCCCTTCCGCATCAGTGGGGGTGGCGGCACCGTTCCAGCGGGAGACTACAGTTGGAATACAGCCGGCGTACAGTACACGGCCTATCGCGGCCGGAGAATTTCAGGCAGCTTTGAGGTGGAGCACGGCGGATACTACGACGGCTCAATCACCACGTTCGATCTCTCGCCCTATATCAAGCCCAGCGCCAAACTGTCGCTCTCGCCGGGCTACGCGTGGAACCGCATTTCCCGCCAGGGTTCCACATTCACTACCCGCCAGTTGAACGCTGAGGTCAACTACGCGCTGAACCAGAAATGGCTGACGCGCACCGCGCTGGTTCTGAATAGCCAGAACCAATCCGTTACCCTGAATTCGCGCCTCAATTACATCTATCATCCCGGCGACGATCTCTTTCTGGTCTACAGTGAAACGCGGAACTACGGAGACGCCGGTGGGCTGGCCAACCGGTCCTTCATCATCAAGCTGACATATTCTCTTGACCGTTGATTTGGCTGAGATCGCTGAATCGGACCGCAATCATGCCAGACCGGCGAGGGATTCCAATTCTTTCAATTTCTGAGAGTCGCCCATGGCAATCAGGAAATCTCCCTCTGCAATGGCCTGCTCCGGGCCGGGGTTGAATTCGAGCTGTCCGCTCTGGTGGCGGATTGCCAAGATGATAATTCCCAGCCGGCTGCGAATTTCCGACTCCGCCAGCCGGGTTCCTGTTAACGGTGAGCTTTTCCGCACACACACTTCTTCGATCTGCAAGTCCATGCCGGCGACATTGAAAGGAGAGAAGACCAGGTCAATAAATCGCTGCACGTGGGGACGAGTCAGCATCCGCGCCATGCTTTGCCCGGCGTAGTGATAGGGCGAGATGACGCTGGTGGCTCCGGCGCGCCGGAGCTTCGATTCGGCGTCATCCTCGCTGGCGCGCGCAATGATGGGCAAGTCCGGGGAAAGCCCGCGCGCGGTGAGCACGATGTAGACGTTTTGTGCGTCGGAAGTAACCGCGCTGGCCAGCCCCCGGGCATGTTCGATATGCGCTTCGCGCAGCACTTTCTCGCTGCTGGCGTCGCCGACGATCAGCGGGATCCCCTGCGCCTGAACCCACTGCCCCCGCTCGGAATCTTTTTCGATCACCACGCAAGCCAGCTTGCGAGTCGAAACTTCCATGGCAATGTGGCGCCCGACACGTCCCGCTCCGCAGATAATAAAATGGTCTTGGAGCCGGTTGACTTCTTTTTCCATCCGTCTGCGCCCGAAGAATGAGCCGAGTTCGAATTCTAGCACCATCTGGGTAAACAACCCAACAGCGATGCCGATGGCACCCACACTCAGGAAAATCGTAACCAAGTGGACCAATTCCCCTCGGGGGGAGAGCCGGTTCAATGGGCCTACGCCCATCGTAGCAAGCGTCATGACGGCTGCATAGAAGGCAGTAAACCAGGACCAACCTTCAATGAGGCGAAAACCGATGGTTCCAATCACCAAGACGATCAGGACTAAGACAACGATGATGGTGGCGCGGTTCAGAAGTTGGATTCGAGCGCGAAGTTTCAAGATGGATTTGTCCTCACGTGCAGAGTTTCGCAGTCACCACAGAGAGGGTGCGCCGTACGCAACTTACGGAACCTCCAGTTGCACCGGGACAACCACCGTTCCCCAGTGCAGCACTAGCTCGCCGCGCTTGCCATCCACTGCGGGAAAATAGAATGAGAGGGTCTCCATGTGTTCGCCGGTGCGCGGCTTGGCGGTTACTCGCAGCGCGTCCCGGCCGGCAGGGTAGGGAGTGTGGAATGCCGGGTACGCTTTGCTGAAAATGAGCGTCCACTGGTCCGGCTTAGGCTCGGCCCAGATGGTGTAGCTCCCGGCGGAGAGCTTTTTGCCATTCACAGTGATATCGGTTGTGAGTGTGATGGCGGTGGCATCGTCGGCTCCGGGGCACCAGATTCTTCCAAACGGCACCAGGGAGCCAAATAACTTGCGGCCGCGCGCGACAGGCCGATTGTAATCGATGGTCAGAACCGTGTTGTTGATGGTCTGGCTGACAGCTCCATGCTGACTCGGCCGCGGCTTTTGCGCTGCGGACCCTCGTTGTGGCGAGGCCGGAAGAGAAAATCCTGAGAACAGGGCTGCCACAAGAAATCCGTGAAATATCGAACGCCACTCCATAAGCACCTCCTTCAGACCCACCCAAATGCCCCCAACTACCCTAATGATACATAAGGGAAACGCATCCTCCCTTACGGGCCTTACGGGCTGGGGCTTCTTCATGCTGTTGAGGCCGGCTTGGACGGTTTTTCCACTTCCTGCAAGTACATGGTTGCGTCGGCCTCAGCGACAAGCGAGTGCTCACCGGACTCCAGCCGAATCTCCGCGCGCGCGTCGACCAGCCTGCGGCGTTGCTCCAGCGTCCAGGCGCGTATGATCAATCTGGTCCCCACTGGAATTGGCTGCCGAAAGCGAGTCTCCACTTTCGCGGTTACGCCGTAGAGGCCCTGCATGTAGAGCGCGTAGGCCAGGGCCTCGTCCATGAGGGCAAACGTGATGCCGCCGTGGAGCAGGCCGGGCCAGCCGCAGTGCTCCGCCCGCGCAACATACTCAGCGCGAGTGCCGCGCTCGCCATCGGCAAAGTACGTGATGTGCAATCCATGCAGATTCTCCGGACCGCAGACATAGCAGTTCTTCGTCTCCCGGTTCAAAAGCAGCGGCAATCCATTGATGAGGGACATAATATTTTTCCGCTTGGATGAATCTCTGGACCTTGCATCGGCCCAGCGCTCATCGTAAAATTCTTCAGACGAATTCCAGTGTACAGCAGACCCCATCCCCTGCGCGGATATCTCTATATCGGCGCGGCAACTTTTCTTTGGGGCGTTGCCGCCACGCTGGGCCGGGCCGCTTTTACCGGGTATCTTCTGCCGGGCGGTGAGCCGCTCGGCGCCGTCGATCCGCTCATCCTTTCGCAGACGCGGGTCACCTTTTCATTCCTGGTTCTACTGCCGATTCTGTGCTGGCGCAGAGGGTGGGGCCGGTTGCGCATGACTCGATCGGACACTTTCTCCCTGTTTCTGCTGGGCGTCTGTGGAATTGCCGCCTCCAATTTTTTCTACTATGTCGCGATCCAGCGAACGAACGTGGCCACCGCCATCATCCTGCAATATACGGCGCCGGTGTGGGTCTTGCTCTACCTGGCAGCACGCGGCAGGCAAAGGCCCGCGCCGCAGCAAGTGGTGGCGGTGGCTGTGGGGCTGGCGGGAATCTGCCTGTTGATGGACCTGTTCGGTTCGGGCGAGTTTCATCTCGACAAGATTGGTGTTGCCGCAGCGTTACTCTCCGCCTTTTCGTTCGCGTTTTATAACATCGCCGGTCACGGGATTCTCTCCCGCCATGACCGCTGGACGGTGCTGCTCTATATAACCGGCAGCGCGGCCGTGTTCTGGCTCTCGGTCAATCCACCCTGGAGAATCCTGGCGGCGCATTATTCCGGATGGCAGTGGATATTTCTGCTGGTATTTGCGGTGGTCTCCGCGCTCGGGCCATTTTCATTTTACGCCGCCGGGCTGCAGCACTTGGAGCCTACGCGCGCCATGATCGCAAGCTGCATGGAGCCGGTGTTTGCAATTACCATGGCGGCGATTGCCCTGGGGGAGGTGATGCGTCCCATTCAGGCCGCAGGCATCGTCCTGGTGCTAGCGGCGATCATCGTGGTGGAGTTGCCGGGACGCAAGGACCGCACCACTCCGGGCCGTGGCGAGACAATTGAAGTTGAGCCTATCGAATGACCGGAGGGTTCCCCTAACGATCATTCTCTCCCGATGTCATTCCGAGCAGAGCGAGGAATCTGCTTTCGTTAATCCGTCTGGTTCAGCAGCGGAATGGATTTTGGATCCGGAGGCTTCGGTATGGTCAGCAGAAACGCGTAGATGTCGGCGAGTTGCGCGTCCGAGACCAGTTTCGCGGTGTACGGAGGCATCGCTCTTGTGGGCTTGCGGATGTAGCGGGTGAAACCGGCAAGGGAGATCGGGTCGGGAGCTAGCTTGGCGCCGGCGCCGCCTTGGCCGGAGTAGCCGTGGCATTGCCAGCAACCGATGTCGTTGTAGAGCTTCTTGCCGTTCGCCGCATTTCCGGCGGGGGCTGACGTGCCGGAGGCTGGCGCCGGCGCCTGCGCCCGCGCGTAAGGAGCAATGGCAATCAGTACGGCCATCATGAATAATCCAGCCAGACCAACTCTTGAGCTAATTCTCACGATCCCTCCTATGCGCACCCGTGCGCTTTTCACTCCTCACTCGTCACTTTGCGCCGCATCTACCGCGGCTGCATGACGGTGTCGAGCAACGCCGGTGTGCCCTTCTCGACTTGGGCGATGGCGCGCTTCAGCGCCGGACCGACCTCTTTGGGGTCGGTGATGGGGCCTTCGGCGTACCAGCCCATGCTTTGGGCCAGCTTGGCGTAGTCAATGTTCGGATCGGTGATGACGTTGCCGATCGGCGCCGTGGTCAGGTCGCGGTTGTGGCGGCAAGCCATGCGCTGCAGGTGCATGACTTCCTGGTGATAGGCGCGGTTGTTGTTCATGACCGAGAGCAGTGGTATGCGGTGGTGCGCCGCCGTCCAGAGCACTCCGGGAGCGTACATCAGATCGCCGTCATTCTGAATGCTGATGGAGAGCCGGCCGTATTTCTTGTTGGCCAGCGCAGCGCCTACGGATGCTGGCGCGCCGTAACCAACTCCGGCGCCGCCCGAACCACCGATGCGCTGATACGACTTGGTGAAGTTCCACACACCGCCGCCGCCTCCGTTCACCAGCGACCAGTCCTTATTCTTGATCTGCTCCCACAGTTCATAGTTGATGCGCGAGGCGCTGATCGGGCTTAAGTCCCACTCGATGGCGGCGTCGCGGCGGGCCCGCTCGTCGGCGGCCTGCCGGGAAGCGGCGATCTTTTTGCCGCGGTCGGCGAAGAAGTTCTTGCGGTCAGCAGTGGTCAGCCGCTTCACTGCTTCAATCAACGAGGGCAGAGTCGCTTCCGCGTCCGCCGCAATGGCCAGATCTAAATCCTGGAAGCGCTGGAAATCCTGGTAGTTGCTCTTGGTGTAGAGGTCCGTGGCCGCAATGGTGATGATCTTGGCGCCGGCTTTGAGATTCGATTGCGTGGTCCGCTCCAACTGGTCGGTCATGGAATTCACCGCGCCCCAGATGTCCGGAACTTCGAGCGCCAGGATGAGATCGGCGGTGCGGACGTTGCCGCCTGCCAGCGGGTGTCGCGAAGGGAAACCGCCGCCGTTCACGGGGCATTGCAAGGCTTCGGCGAGCTCTACCAGCAGATTGATGCTGTTCTGGTTGCGGCCCAGGCGGCCGCCTAGGACAACCGGGTTCTCCGCTGCGACCAACATGCGCGCAACTTCCTGTACCGCGCCGGAATCCCCCGCCGGGGGGCGCGGAAGCGTGAGCCGGGCGATGCGATTCTTGGCGCCGGGCTCGATGGGCCGTTCCTGAAGGTCGCTGTCGGCCACAATAATCACCGGCTCGGTTGGCGGTGTCATGGCAATCTTATACGCGCGAACTGCGGATTCCGAAAAATGGGCGAGTGAGATGGGCATGTCGTCCCACTTGACGTAGTCGCGGACCATGGAGGCAGCGTCCTGAACGCTGTGCGACCACTCCGCTCCGGGCCGCCGCTGGGTGGCGTCAAAGGTGTTGCCGAGGACGATATACACCGGGACGCGGTCCACGTAGGAGTTATAGATGGCCATGGCGGCATGCTGCAATCCTACGGTGCCGTGTGCCATCACCATCATGGGCTTGCCTTCAATTTTGTAGTAGGCGTGGGCCATGGCCACGGAGGATTCTTCGTGGCAGCAGGTGATCCACTCTGGACTGCGATTCTTGCCATAGTTGATGAAGGACTCCTGCAACCCGCGGAAGCTGGAGCCGGGGTTGGAGGCGATGTACTCAAAGCCAATGGACTTGAAGACATCCACCATAAAGTCGGCGCCCGGGTGCTCCGTGATCATGCCCTCGTAGAGATCCGTTGCGTCAGTTTCGGCCGGGGCAGATGCCATCGCCATCTGAACCGGCGCAGCATTTTGTGCCGGCAGTGCCTTTGCGCCCGCCACCAGCGCCGCGGCGCCTCCGGCGGCCATCTTCAAGAAACTGCGGCGCTCCTCGGAGGTAGCAACTGGCGAGGTAGTTGCTGGGGATTTTGTTTGTTGCTTCTTTGCCATGGCGATGCTCCCACCCTTTCCTGGTATATGGCCTGAGTTCAGCTTGCGTGGGCGGCACGAATCGTCTCTGCCAGAAACTTCCCTGGAAGACATTCCTCTGCGCCGCTGCACGAGCCAATTGCCGACGATAGTAATGGAAACTCAGGCGCAGGTCAATGAAAGTTTCCAGGCCGCATTGGGAGGAGGAAATGGTGCAGAGCTAATTCATCTATCTTCGAAAAGATTGAGGCCTCGATTCGTTGGCTGCGCCCGCTCGCGAAAATAATTTTCCCCCGCAAGGTTACTCACCGCGGAAAGCGAAAGCTGTTCTAAGGCTGATAAACAGGGCTCATGAAGCATGGAATGAAAACGGGAGTCTGCGCGCTCGGGAGAATTCCATATCCCACTCCGGGGTCCAGCTTGACAAACCCTTCTACACCGATTAACATAAGTGGGCTTGAGGGAAATTGTTCTTTGACAATTTGGTTGAACGTGCAAGAAGGCAAACGAAATTCTAGCGAGTGAAAGCCAAGTAATCGTCTCATGTTTTCGGAATCGGGCGGCCCGCAAGGGCGCCGGTTCCATCGATTTAACATGAGAGTTTGATCCTGGCTCAGAATCAACGCTGGCGGCGTGCCTAACACATGCAAGTCGAACGAGAAAGTCGGTAGCAATACTGGCAAGTAAAGTGGCGACCGGGTGAGTAACACGTGGATAACCTGCCACCGAGTGGGGAATAACCCTGGGAAACCGGGGCTAATACCGCATAACACCTCTGGACTTCGGTCCGGGGGTTGAAACCCGCAAGGGGCTTGGTGAGGGGTCCGCGGCCGATTAGCTAGTTGGTGAGGTAATGGCCCACCAAGGCTTTGATCGGTAGCCGGCCTGAGAGGGCGGACGGCCACACTGGAACTGAAACACGGTCCAGACTCCTACGGGAGGCAGCAGTGGGGAATTTTGCGCAATGGGGGCAACCCTGACGCAGCAACGCCGCGTG
>Ga0326597_10003934_pt1 | contig 21074 bp, 20 predicted proteins | sample RVTome_12_FD_203789 | JGI IMG/M metagenome (GOLD analysis project Ga0326597, IMG submission 203789) | Soil microbial communities from uranium-contaminated site in the Upper Colorado River Basin, Wyoming, United States - RVT100D185 | ecosystem: Environmental > Terrestrial > Soil > Contaminated >...
GAGCGCGATCGCGGAGCTATTGACGGAGGACTTCTGCTTTCGCGGCTCGCTCGGACGGGAGAGCGTGGGCCTTCAAGCGTTCGCGGAGTACGTCGACTCCGTTCACGAGAGTCTCGGAGAATATCGCTGCGCGATCGAAGAGCTGGTTTCCGAGGGCGAGCGTGGCTTCGCGCGCATGACCTTCTCCGGCATCCACCGCGGCCGCCTCCTCGGCCATCCGCCGACGGGAAAGCGCGTCTCCTGGGCCGGCGCCGCCCTCTTCCACGCGCGGGGCGGAAAGCTCGAGAGCCTCTGGGTCCTCGGCGACCTCGATTCCCTGCGAGAGCAGCTTCGGGCCGATCCCTGGGAAATTACAGGTGGAACGACCCAACCTGTGTAGAATAGGCTCATGCTCCACTTCCTTCTCGCGGTCGCGGTCTCGGCAGCGCCGGGCGAGGATCGCCTCACGGACCTCGTCGAGAAGATCGAGCGACACTACGACTCCGTGGCCGACTTCGAGGCCGGCTTCACGCAGCGCTACGAGAGGCGGCTTCTGCGCAGGACGGTCGAGGAGAAAGGCAAGGTCTCCGTCAAGAAGCCGGCGCGCATGCGGTGGGAATATCGCTCGCCGGAGGAGAAGGTCTTCGTCACCGACGGAGCCAAGACGTACTTCTACCTCCCGGCGGAGAACCAGGTCATGGTGAGCCACCAACCGCAGGGCGCCATGGGCATGGAGGAAGGCTCGCCCTTCGAGCTCCTCGCCGGCCGGGGGCGCCTCCGCGACAGCTTCACCGCCTCTTTCTCCGACGAGCCCTCGACCGAGGGAGGGATCGTCCTCCGGCTCGACCCCAAAAAGCCCCGTGAGGAGTTCGAAGTCGTCGAGCTCGAGGTACAGCCGAGTGAAGGCAGAATCCTGCGCGTGGTCTTGATCGATACCGCCTCTAACCGCACGGAGTTTCTCTTCGACGACGTTCGCGAGAACGTCGGCCTACCGGAATCGCTCTTTCGCTTCGCCATCCCCTCAGGGGTCGAGGTGGTGGTGCAGCAGTCCGACAACCCGAACGGCGCGCCCTGAGCGCCCCCGAGAGGTCGCCATGTTCCGATCCATCGAAATCGAAGCCGCCCCGACCCCGAGCGTCGCGAAGGCCGCCGCCATCGCTTTTCTGATCGCCGGGCTTTCCGGCTGCGCCACGACGTCGCTCACGAAAGACGCCGAGCGCGCCGAGAAGGCCGGACGATACGATCACGCGGTCGCTCTCTATACCCAGGCGCTGGCGGAAAGGCCGGACGACACGCGCGTCCAGCAGAACCTGAAGCGCGCCAAGCTGCGAGCGTCCGCTTCGCACGCTCTCGAAGCGACGCGGCGGATGTCCGCCGGGGATCTCCTCGGCGCCAAGAACGAGCTCGAGGTCGCTCTCACATTGAACCCGTCGGAAGCCTCGCTCGCGGCGCAGATCGAGGAGCTCGACGCGCTCATCGCCGAGAAGGGCGCCGAGGCGGAGCGGGCCTCGATCGCGAGCCTGAAGCGGAAGGTGAGCGAGGCGCCGCTCGGAAGCCTCGCCGTCGCTCCCGGAGCCGCCGCCCCCGCGGGCTTCGTGTTCAGAGACGCGAGCCTCCGCGACGTTCTGCTCTCGCTCGGAGCGCTCGCGGGAGTGAACGTGGTCTTCGACGAGGATTTCGTCGATCGCTCCGTGACCATCGACCTCGAGGACGCTACGTTCGACGAAGCCTTCCGCTCGCTCACGACCGTCACCCGCAACTTCTCCCGGGTAGAAAGCGACCGTCTCATCGCCATCGTCCCCGATACCGAAGCCAAGAGACGGGAGTACGAGCAGCAGGTGACCCGCACGTTCTACCTATCGAGCGCGGATCTGAAGGAGACCATCGATCTCCTCCGCATCGTGCTCGGAGCTCGCCGCATCGCTCCCTTGACCGCGGCCAATGCCCTCACCATCGTCGACACCCCGGAGCGCATCAAGGCCGCAGAGACGATCATCCAGTCCCTCGACAAGAGCCGGAGCGAAGTGATCGTCGAGATGGAAGTGCTGGAAGTGAACCGGAACCGCCTGGTGGAATACGGAATCCAGCTCCGCTCCGCGGGCGAGGAAGGGATCGTGACCTCGGTATTTCCCGGCGACACCACTCTCGACCAGCCCACCTATTCGCGGAGCAACCTGTTCGTCGCCGGCCTCCCGGGAGCGGTCTTGAGCCTCCTGCGCACCGACGGCGACACCAGGGTTCTCGCGAACCCCCAGCTCCGCGCCGTCGACGGCGAGTCGGCTCAGGCGGAGTTCGGAGAAAGGGTGCCGGTTCCCATCACCACCTTCACCCCCATCGCCACCGGAGGCGTTCCCCAGCAGCCGGTGACGACGTTCCAGTACGAGAACATCGGCGTGAACATCCTGGTGACGCCGCGGGTCCACCACAATAACGAGATCAGTCTGGCCCTCGAGGTGCGCCTGGGAACCATCTCCGGCACCGGCTACGGCGGACTTCCCACGTTCGGAAACCGATCCGTGAATACCGTTCTCCGCCTCGGGGACGGGGAGACGAGCCTTCTCGCCGGTCTCATCAGCGACGAGGAGCGAACGTCACTCAACGGAACACCCGGGCTCGCGAACGTGCCCATCCTCGGCAGGATCTTCTCCGCCAATCGCAAGGAGGTGAAAGAGTCGGACATCGTGCTGATGATGACTCCGAGGATCATCCGCCGCGCCGACGTGACCCTCCAGGACCTACTGCCTCACGCGATCGAGGGCGTCGGGGGATCCAACATTCTTTATGAGCCGCCGCAGCCGCTACCCCGGCGCGAGGGCGAGGAGCCTCCGGAGGGTGAGCGGAGAAGACCGCCGGGAAATCGAAACCCGTAGTCTGATGCCGGTGTAAGAAGGGGGATGGGGAGATGGGAGGAGATTGGGGAGATGAATAGCCCGTCAACCAGAAGGAGCGTTGCCGAACGAGGCAGGGCTCAGAGACCGAGAGAAGTTTCTCTGCAACATCCCCCTATCTCTCGATAATCCCCTTATCCCCTTTTCTTCCGCTCGCGTCTCATCGGGCGATTTTGAAGATCACGGGCACGCGGCAGAGCGTCACTTCGTCTCCGTCCTTGATCGGAGTGAGGACACCGGTCGGGATTCGATTCCCGTTGATGTAAGTTCCGTTCATCGTCCCGATCTCTTCCGCGATGTAGTAGGTCTGGTCCTTGTACAGCAGCCGGGCGTGGCGGCGGCTGACGTTTCGATTGTTGTCCTCGTCCGTCAGATCCACCTCGGGGCGGTGCCCGGTCACCGAATCGTAGCGGCCGAGGAGAACTTCGTCCTTGTAGATCGGATAGATCTTCCCGCTCTCCTTGGCGACGAAATACGAGCGCGCGGTCGCGGTCGAAGGCACCGTCCCCTCGGGCGCCTTCGACGGCTTGTCGACGTCCGGCATCTCCGGCATCTCGGGCATCTCCGAAGTGCCGCGCGCTCTCTGGGCCGCGAAGTTCTCGAGCTGCTCCGAGTATTCCCGCATCCGCATCGAGTATTTGCGGAGCATCCGGACCGCGATCTCGGGGTTCGACCGAATCATCTCGCCGAAGGTCTGGCTGTTGATGCTGATGATGCCCGCATCCTCGAGCACCTCGGCATCCGCGGTCCGCGGGAGCCGCTCGAGGATCGACATCTCCCCGAAGAAATCCCCTTTCTCCAGAACCGTGACCGTCGCTCTCGCACCGCCCACTTTCTTCTTGATAGCGACCGAGCCCGACTGGACGATGTACATCTCGTCGCCTTCCTCATCCTGTCGAAAGACGAAGTCCCCCTTCCGATAGTGAGTCAGGAACTTGGCAAATGGGCTTTCCTTGCCAGCCATACGCGTTCGGTTTTCCTCGGAGGTCGAGGACCTACGTCCTTATACTTCAGGAAGATAGCACGGCCCCTCGAAAGCTGTCAATCTGCAGCCTGCTTTCTCAACCTGTTGACCACGCGAGGGAAAGCGTGCTAGCCTCCAAAAAACCGGTGCAATTGTTCGTTTCCGCCGCCTCCAATCCGACCGCGCTCCATCGAGCCTGAGGAACACCATGAGTCCGCGCGATCCCGCCGAGTACATCGAGAAGCTCACCGCTGTCCTCGAGGTCACGAAGGCCTATCGAAGCATCATTCATCTCGACGTCCTGCTGCGAACCATCGTGGAGACCGCCGCGGCGACGCTCGGAGCCGAAGCGGGCTCGATCCTCCTCTACGACGAGCAGGCGCGGCTCCGCTTCCACACCGCCTCGGGCCAGGCGGCTTCCGCGGTGAAGCCGATGTACGTCGAGGCCGGCCAGGGGATCGCGGGCTGGACCGCGCAAACGGGAAAACCCGCCCTGGTGAACGACGTCGCGAACGATCCGAGGTTCGAACGCCGCTTCGATCGCGCGACGGGCTTCGTGACCCGCTCGATTCTCTGCGTGCCTCTGACGTTCGAAGGCAAGGTTATCGGCGTTCTCGAGCTCTTGAACAAGAAAACCGGCGCGGGCTTCGATGCCGAGGACGAAACGCTTCTCGGGAGCCTCGGGGATCAAGCGGCGATCTCGATCGAGCACGTGCGGCTTCAGGACGCGCAGCAGAACTACTTCACCCACGTGAGCGAGATTCTCATCGGAGCGATGGACACCCACGTTCCCATCAAGATCGGCCACGCGAGGCGGGTTGCCCGCTACGCGAGGCTCGTCGGCGGAGGCATCGGTCTTTCGGAGGAGGCCCAGAAAGACCTGTACTTCGGCGGGCTCCTTCACGACATCGGCCTGCTCAAGCTCGACGCCATGGAGGACTGGACGCGGGAGCGCATCGAGCTCCATCCGGTGCTCGGCTACGAGATGGTGAAAGACATCATCTTCTGGAGGAACCTCGCGCCCTTGATCCTCCACCACCACGAGAGATGGGACGGCCGGGGCTACCCCGAGAGGCTCGAGAAGGACGCGATTCCCCTGGGAGCGCGGATCATCGGCGCCTGCGAGGCCTTCGACGTCATCACCAGCAAGAACTCGTACAAGTCGCCCCTCCCCTACGAAATGGCGCTTCGAGAAATGGACGCGCACGGGGGGACTCAGTTCGACCCCGAGATCGTGGCGGCGATGAGGACCAGCATCTCCGAGCAGGACACCATCGAGAAGCGACCGACACCTCCCTCCGGGAGATGACGCGCGTCCTTCGCCGGAAAAGTGAATGAAAGGGGGATGGGGAGATAGGAGGAGATGGGGAGATGAATGAAACCCTGCTCCCTATCCCCTCCCGTCTCCCTATCCCCCTTGCCTTGGATTTTTTTTCCTGCGTCTTGGCGCCTTCGCGCCTTTGCGTTTGGTCTTGAATTCGTTCCACTAGTTACGGAGTGAAGTACTAAGGAAGCGCCCTGGGCTCTTCCCCTCCCGCTCCATCCTCATCGCCCGTCGGCTCTTCCCGGGTCCGCCCCTGGAGGACGCCCCGCTTGTTCACCTCCCGCAGGAGCGTCTTGAGGTAGGTGTCGAACCGGTGGGCGATCGAAAGGAGCCCGGGGATGCTGTCGCACTTCAGGATCTCCATCGCGAACGACTCGAAGCTCGACCAGTCGCGATACATCAGGAAGCGCAGGGAGCGATCGTAGAACCGGGCGATGAGGCGTTTCATCGTCTCCGCCCGCTCCTCGGTCTTCTCCTCCGAGAACCTCCTCACGGTGAGGATGAGCGCCACCAGGTCCCTTCGCAGCAACTGCGACTGCTCGAAGTGCGTCTCGTAATGGGAAAAGATGCGCTGGCCTTCGATGTCGGGATCGAATCCCTGGGCGAGCTGGATGACGGCCTGCTGGAAGCAGTCCCGGAGGATTCCGTGCGAGTTCTCGAGCCGCATGTAGATGGTGTCGGCCTGCTTGAAGGAGGTGAGCTCGGTGAGCTCGGTGTTGATTACCTTCCTGAGCTCGAGCGGGACGCAGTACACGAAGCTCTCGAAGGTCTCGGGAAACCCGGAGTTGGGGCCGAGCCGCGCCTGCTCCTTCTGGATGTAGTCGACGAGGGACCGCGTCTCCGAGGCCACCAGGGAGAAGATGAGGACCGACGTCCGGAGCTCCTCGAGGTGGCGCTTGCGGGGGTCGGCGTACTCCAGGTAATGGAGCAACCGAAAGAACTGGAGAAACATGTTGGCGACCAGCCGGCGCCGGTCGCGGTCTCCGATCCCGTGGATGAGCTCGGCGATGGGCTCCGCAGTGATGCGATCGGAGGCCGGCTTGAACTTCTTGTCCATCAGCAGGCACAGGTAGTCGTTCCGCCGCACCTCGCGATAGATGAGACGCCCCACGCTCTGAAACGTGGAGTAAGGGATCCGCGATAGCTTGGACAGCTCCGTCAGCAGCAGCTTGAGGTCCTCAAAGCTCTCGCGCAAAAGTGTGAGCGCCGATGCCGGGCTCGCCTGGCGGAGGAGCCGGGCGACGTAGGGGTCGGCGATGTCGTCCTCCTTCAGGAAATTCTCGACGTACTTCTCGAACCGGTCGTGGCTGACCTGATCCTCGCTGGACAGCAGCGTGCAGAGCTTGGTTACGCGCTCGATGGCGTGGGCCACGAGCCCGATCTCCTCGTAGAAGCTTCGGATGGCGAGGGTGCGGGTGGAGTCTTCCGAAAGGGGCTGGTTGCGGATGCGGAAGTACCTCTCGAAGCTCCGGAGCCACATCTCGAGCTCGAAGAGGTACTCCGTTCGGCCGGTCTCCGAGAGGCGAACCACCCACTGGGACATCTGCCCGAGCAGGAATTCAGCGCGCTGGGACAAAAAGGAGCTCCAGTTCGACAGGGATCCGGCTCGGGACCCATCGCGTGCCGGAAAGGCGATCTTAACATGCCGCCCGGCCCTCATGTATAATAAAGGTCTTCATAACAACGCGGTAGGGACGGCCGTCAAGGGGAAAAGCCGGCTCGTCGATTGTCGTCTCTTCGGACTCATGGACCAAGAGTTGGGGAAGATCGAGTGGGTGGACGAGCTCGAGCTCCTGAGCGCCGCGGGCGTCGCCATGGCGGGGAGCTTCGACCTCCGCGACATCCTGAAAGAGACCCATCGGGCGGGATCGAGGCTTCTAGGAAGTCTTCCCCTCGACGTGCTCTACCTGGGCCGCGATTCGATTCACTCTCGAAGGCTCTGGTTTCCGGTGGAGCCCGGTGACGGAAATCTGTCCGCGGCCGAGCGCGAGAGTCTTCAGCATCGACTCGCGCTCCCGAGGGCGGGAGGCGACGCCGCGGAGGCAATCCTCGCGACGGATCTCGCGGCAGGACGAAGCGCCATCCCGCTGCGGTACCAGGACGATCTCCTCGGGGTCCTCTTCTTTCGTCCTCCCGACGCCACCCGCGGAGAGGCGGTCAAGCTCCTCTCGCTTCTCGCCCAGCACGCGTCGACCGCGCTGCGCAACATCCACCTGGCGCAGGAGCGGATACGTTTCGAGCGGCTTTCGGCAATCGGAAGAATGATTGGCACCATCGTCCACGACTTCCGAGGGCCGCTCACGGCGCTTCGCGGCTACGCGGGCATGGTGGCCAGCCTTCCGCTCGCGGACGCCGAAAGGCGTGAGTACGGCCGCTTCATGCTGGAGGAATGTGACCGCCTCGCCCACATGGTGTCGGAGCTTCTCGAGTTCACTCGCGGAGCCCGGCCGGAGCTCGCACCCCAGTGGGTCGATCTCGGGGACTACCTCCGGAGCTTCGCGGAAAGGCTGAGGCGTCACTACCGAGACCGAGGTATCGTGGTCGAGCTTTCGTCCGCACACACCCGCGAGGTCCGAGTCGACAAGGCGAGGCTCGAGAGGGCGCTCTGGAACATCGCCGCCAACGGCTGTCAGGCGATGCCGGGAGGAGGCGTCCTCACGATTCGCTCCGAAGACCGGGCGGGAGAAGCGGTCATCGAGGTCGAAGACCGCGGCTGCGGTATTCCCGAGGCGATCCGCCACCGGGTCTTCGAGCCGTTCTTCTCCTACGGCAAGTCGGAGGGGATCGGCCTCGGAATGGTGACGGCGCAGAAAATCGTCGAAGAGCACGGGGGCGAGATCGAGATCGAGAGCTGTCCCGAGCGCGGCACTCTCGTGAGACTTCTTCTTCCCGTCGATGGGCCTCGAGAGCCCGCAGGCGTCGTCTAGTCGGCGAGCGCGTCCAGGAGCTTCTGGTGCAGTCCGCCGAAGCTCCCGTTCGACATCACCAGGACGACGTCCCCCGGTCTCGCCCGCTTCTCGAGCCGGGCGACGATCTCCTCCACCCGGGGAACGAAGGCGGCTTCCACTCCCGCCGCCTCTAGGTCGGAGACGAGCTTCTCTTCCGAGAGCTCTTCTTCGGGAGCAAGTCGGCTCGACGAGAACACCCGGGCGAGAATCACCTCGTCGGCGAGAGCGAGGGCCTCCGCCATCTCCCTCTGGAATACGCGGCTTCTCGAGGTGAAGGAGCGCGGCTCGAAGACCGAGAGGAGCTTCGCTCCGGGAAAGCGGCCGCGGGCCGCGAGGAGCGTCTCCCGGATCGCCGTGGGGTGATGGGCGAAGTCGTCCACCACCGTCACCCCTCGTTCGACTCCGCGCACCTCGAGACGGCGTTTCACGCCGGAGAACGTCGAGAGTCCCCGAGCGATCTGAGGGCCGGAGCAGCCGAGGAAGTGGGCCGCCGCCGCCGCCGCGAGCGCGTTTCGGAGAGCCGCCGGTCCCCAGAGCCGCGCGGACACCTCGGCGAACTCGACGCCCTTCCGATGCAGTCGGAACCGCGTACCCGCGGCGCCGCTCTCGAGGACCTCGGCGGTCCAGTCGGCCTTTCCATCCACCGCGAAGCCCTCGACCGGGCAGATGGACCCCTCCGCCACGCGGCGCGCCCGCTCGCTCTCGATCCCCGCGATGAGGAGGCCGCTCCCGGGAACGAGGTTCGCGAACAACCGGAACACTCTTTCCACATCGTCGGCGTCCCGGTAGATGTCGGCATGATCGAACTCGACGTTTCCGACGATCGCCACCTGGGGAAGGTAGTGAAGGAACTTCGGGCCTTTGTCGAAAAACGCCGTGTCGTACTCGTCGCCTTCCACCACGAAGGCTTCACCCGTGCCCGCGCGGAAGCTCCTCGCGAAGTTCGAAGGCACTCCCCCGATGAGGAACCCCGGGTCGCCGCCGGCGGAGTCCAGGAGCCAGGCGGTGAGGGCCGACGTCGTGGTCTTGCCGTGCGTCCCGGCAACGACCACCGGCGTCCGGTTCCGAAGGAAGAGGTCCTTCAGCACTTCGGGCATCGACACGTAGTGAAGACGCCGCTCGAGAACCGCCTCGAGCTCCCTATTTCCGCGGGAGAGCGCGTTTCCCACGACGACGAGATCGACCGCCTCGGGGAGATTTGCCGAAGCGTAGGGGGAGCGAACTTCGATTCCGAGCTCGGCCAGAAGTGTCGACATCGGCGGATAGCAATCGTTATCCGATCCCGTGACCTGAAACCCCTTCTCCTTCAGGAGACCGGCGAGCGAGGCCATCGCCGTCCCCGAGACTCCGAGGAGATGGATGCGTGAGCCGGGACCGAGGCTTCCGCTCGAGGCGATCAAGCGACCGCGCCTTCGAGGAATGTGAGGCCGTCGTCGTCGAGCCGGGCGAGCGCTCCCAGGGGAAGCGTCAGCCCTTTCGAGCGGGTATGGCCGGAAGGAAATCCGAAGAGAACGGGAACCCGAAGAGCAGAGGTCCAGTCTCGGAGCATCTCCTGCAGTGTATAGCCTTGATCCGGATGCTGCTCGCAGCCCGGCATCTCTCCAAAGACGATCCCGCGTACGCCGTCGAGGAGCCCCGCGAGACGGAGCTGCGTCAGCATGCGATCGATCTGATAGGGCTTGGTTTGCGTGTCCTCGAGAAAGAGGATGGCCCCGCGGAAGGACGGAAGAAAGCGGGTCCCTGCGAGAGCCGCGAGAATCGAAAGGCAGCCGCCGAGGATGCGTCCCTCTGCGACTCCGGAGTGCAGCCGCTCGGTGGTCTCGACCGCGATCCTTCCCGGAGCTTCGGCCGAGCCCATCATCCGAAGGAGGTTCTCTCGGTCGTAGTCTCCCCGCGCGATCTGCTGCGCCACCATCGGGCCGTGGAACGACAAAAGACCCGCCCCGCTCATGAGGAACGCGAGGAGGGCCGTCACGTCGCTCGACCCCAGCACGACCTTGGGATTCTCTCGAGCGCGTTCGGGCGAGAGGCGAGTGAGGAGGTCCATGCTTCCGTAGCCTCCCCGGGCGCAGAAGAGGGCGGAGACGTCCGGATCTTCCCAGAGCTCCATCCAGTCCTGGAAGCGATCGGACGCGCTGCCGGCGGTGTAGCGGCCGCGGTGGTAGAGCCTTTTCCCGAGCCGCGTTCGAAACCCGAGGCGCTCGAGCTCGGCGACACCCTGATCGATGAACTCTTTCCGAACCGGGCTGGCGGGGGCGACGACGCCGATGACGGACCCGGGTCCGACCGCCTTCGGCTTCAAGACCGAAGAGGTCAAGAAAGCTTCGCGCGCACGACGGCGTTCACCGCCTTTCCGTCGACGGTTTTCCCCGTTCCCTTGAGACGCACGAGCGCTTCTTTCATGACCGCCCCGATATCCTTCGCCGAGCTCGCCCCGAGCGCCTTCACCACCTCGACCACCACCCGCTCGATCTCGGCTCCTTCGACCGCCTCCGGCAGGTACGACCGGAGGATATCCCGCTCCAGGGTCTCCTTCTCCGCGAGATCGGTGCGCCCGCCCTTCTCGAACATCTCGATGGACTCGGTGCGCTGCTTCACCAGGGTCTGGAGCACTTGGTTCTCCTCGTCCGGCGAGACGGGCTTCCTGAGCTCGATCTCCTTGTTCTTCAGCGCCGCCTTGGTCAAGCGCAGGACGCTCACCTTGAGCGCCTCCTTGCGCTTCATGGCGTTCACGAGATCGCTCTGGATCCGCTCCGAGAGAGTCACAGTGTGAACCCCTCCGCGACCGAGGCCCTCTCTTCCGCTTCCGACGCCGCGGCCAGGACAAGGCTGCACTTCACCCGCGCAAACGTAAGCTCGTCTCCGTAGCGCAGGGTGGCCTGGGTCACGGCCTGTCCATTGACTCGAGTCTTGTTGGCGCTCCCCAGGTCGAACAAGGTGACGCTGTGGTTCGAGATGATGATCCTCGCGTGGTGCTTGCTCACGAGCGGGTCACGAATGCAGATGTCGTTCGTAGGCTCCCGGCCGATAGTGGCCTCGCGCCCCTTGATGATGTGGCGCACGGGATATCCCTCGGAGCCGGCAACGACGAGACACGGATATTCCTTCGGATTGGCAGCATTGTTCATAGGCTTCCGCGGTCGGAATCGAAAGACACCGCGGGAGAGCCTAGCACAGCGGCGCCCGCGCGCTCAATGCCGCTCCGCGGCTCCCGGCTTGCTCGAGTCCATCGATTCGCCGCCCCCGATCGCCTGGCGCGAGGCCAGCACCCGGTTGAGGCTCGAAGCCAGGAGTGAGAGCTCGCTGTAGGGCCGCTCCAACGGCAGCGCGGCCCGCCTTCCCTCGCCGAGCGCGTCCACCTCGAGGCGCAGATCGTTCAGCGGGCTCACGGTCATCTTTCTCGCGAGGAGCACGACTCCGAGAACCGCTATCGCCAGTAGAAGCGAGCCGAGGACGAGCGCCACCCACGGCGAGCCGGCGGCGGGAGAGCGGTGGCTCAAGACGACAACCCCTACTCGCCGGCCGCGATGGGTCACCGGTTGGGCGAGCACGCGGTTGCCGTTCGAAGCGCGCCCTTCGCGGAAGCTGCGGATCTCGGCGATCCGACCCGTGAGCCCTTCGACGTCGGTAACAAGAGGCGCGGGCGCCTCTCCGGCGCGACCCTTGTGCGCCAGGACTTCGCCCGTGGGCGTGAGGATGTAGGCGCTCACCACTCCCGGCTCCGACTCGACGCGATCGACGGAGACGTCCTGCACCCGGCCTTCCGCGAGAGCCGCCTCGTTGGCGGCGGCAAGGAGATCGACCAGAGCGCGGGCGCGCGAGCTCGACTCCTCTACCAGAGCGGCACTCAGGATTCGAAGAAGCGGAAGGGCCACGACCAGGAGCGCGAAAACCCCGAGCCCCGCCGCCAGCGGTGCGAACCGCGACGCCCAGCCTCGACCGCCGCTCACGTCCGGACCGGGCACGTACGTCACGGATGCCGTGAGCGAGGGCTCGGAAGCCTCCAGTTCGTCTTCGAGGAGCTCGATTTCCTCCATGACCGGCGCCTCCCGGGGGGCCAATCGAGTGGCCGCCTCCTGGAGGCTCGGGTCCACTTGTCCGCGGAAGACCACCGTACCGGTGTCGAAGAGATTCCCGGGAGCCTGCCCGGAAAGAACGACGGTCCTCTCGGGCTCGGGTCTTTTCAGGGTCTCGTCCGCGTCGTCGAGCTGCGGGACAGAGATCGAGGGGGACGGCGCAGCCGAAGACGATAGAAAGACCGTGGACGAGTCGTCGGGTGAAAGAGTCATCGTCGGCGAAGGTGGAGACGACTCCCCCGCGGCATTGACCGAGAGCACCACGGTGCCGCTCTCGGGGGGCGGAGGCGCGATTCCGCTGAGATAGACGGTCGATTCGTCTCCCGGGTCCTGCTCTCGCTCCCGCTCGATGTGGATCCGGAGACCGCCGAGCCGGATTTCGTCGCCAGGCGCGAGCTGGCGCTCCTCGATCCGCTCCTCGTTGACCCAAGTCCCGTTGCGGCTTTCGAGGTCGACGAGGCGAAACCCGACTCCGGCGCGCTCGACGCGGGCGTGCCGCCGGGAGAGCTTCTTGTCCGCGAAGAACAAATCGCACTCCGGGTCGCGTCCGATAATGAGCGGCGCGTCGCGGAGCTCGTGCTCCGTCACCCGTTCGCCGTGATGGATGATGAGCTTGTCCACAGAATTCTCCCCCATGACGGATGGCCGAAGGCCGGTATAGTATGGATCGAACCCCGGCCCCGGATCCACGGGCTATCCGGGACGAGAGGCCGTGAATACCCTCGGGCGTGTCGCGCGCTCGCGACCGCGTTTCGCAGCCGGCGCGGCTTGCCGTGTAAGTTCGACTCACCCAAGAAAAAGGTCCGCGTGGCTGCCGTTGATGGCACTGTAGGTTCGTACGTTCCCCTGGCACCTCCCGCTACGTCGAACCTCGTAGGCGATCGCCCTTAGCCAAGGCGGCGCCGCCGCGAAACGACCGTTTTCACCTCGCTCCCATCGAATGGCACGCACGTTGCATTAGCGCAATGTATTTCGCCGACGACCCGAAGAAGCTCGAGTCACATGCCGGCGAGAACGTGGTGGTGAAGCTCACGGTAAGCCTCGACCGGAAGTCCATCCAGGTGACGTCGATCAAGAGAGTCGAAGCCTCCCGATAAGAAAAGCCGGCCCGAATCGGTGTCCCGATCCGAGCCGGCCTCGCCTCTCCCAACCTCGAAGGCGAGATGAGAACTACTCGGTCGCCTGACGCGGCGTGTTTCTCTTCAAGGCCTCGAGGAAAGGACGGGTGACGTCGTTGACCGCAACCTTCCTCGCGATGAGGATGTCGGCGCCGCTCACGTCCTTGCCGTAGACCTCGTGGTTCGAGCTATCGTCGACGGTCAGGACCGATCCATCGAGCGCGACACCGGCAAAGACTCCTTTGTTCCGCGAATAGGAGTAGATCGGTGAGTCGAACGTCAGGTTCGTGCCCGCCTCGACCCGGCGGCCCACCGGCCCGGCCACCGCTCCAGCATCCGCTCCGAGCTTGAAGTTATCCTTGAGCATTTCCCGGAGCCCGTCGGGCTCGGTGAAGACCAGAATCAGGTCGGTGGCCTCCACTCCGATCTGAAGTCCGAAGCTGCCCCCGCCGATGTCGATGTAGAGCGGCGTTCCCCACTTTCCGTTCTCGTCGCGGGCGGCGACCAGCCCCTTTCCGAAACGTCCGCCGGCGAGAAACGCTCCCTTGACGACGTTCGGGATGACCGCGATCCCGTGAGCCTTCGCGAGGAGGTCCGCGGGGATCTCCTGGTCGGGCGCCGCCATGATGGAATCGAGCACCGCCGCCGCGTTCTGCGCCCGCTCGCGCTCGTCTCGAGTATCCGTTCCGCTCGCGGCCGCGAGAGTCGCCGCTGTCACAAACATGATTGCCCAGAGCAATTTCATTTCTTGCACTCCTTTCATCTCTTGCTCAGCAAGGCTCGTGCCACACTCGGACGGCGGAAACGTCGCGTCTCTTGCGGCGTCTACTGTCTTTTCCGGGATCGCCCTTACGAAAGTTCTGCTCGCTCGCGGTGAAGAAGTTACCTCTCTAACCCCGCGCGGCCCCGAGACATTAGATGAAGATCACAACGCTCGTGGCATGACCTTTGCTAGTTCCGCTTTCGTGACGCAATTCGATTCGAGGAGAGAAAACCTATGACGCTCTTGGAGGTCTTCGTTCTGCTGCTGGTCGCGGGAGTCTGCGGCGCCATCGGTCAAGCGATCGTCGGCGCGTCTCGAGGCGGCTGTCTGGTCGCAATCGCCGTCGGTTTCGTGGGAGCCGCGATCGGAATCTGGCTGGCTCGGCTCCTGGCTCTCCCGGAGCTCTTCACCGTCGACGTCGGAGGCACGGCGTTTCCTCTGGTATGGAGCGTCATTGGATCGGCGCTTTTCGTCTCCGTGATTCACATGACAGCGAGGCCAAGATGGTGAAATCAATCGACCCCTCCGAACAGACGACCGCTCGTCTCTATCGTGTGCAAAAAGACGACGACCTCCGTTCGATCGCGGCGCGTCTCTACGGTCTCGCGGACTTCTGGGTCTACCTGTACGGGGCGAATGCCGCGGCGATCGAAACGAATGGTGGAATCCGCCCGGGACAGGTCCTGTACGTTCCCGACTTCTGACTCGTCCCGCGGGAGCGGTTCCCGTTCAGACTCTCCCGTTCGAGAAGCTCTCCGGAGAGAGATTCCACTCGCGCATCTTGTTGTAGATGGTGCGCGAGCTGATTCCGAGCTGGCGGGCAGCCTCGCTGATGCTCCCGGTGCCTTCGAGGGTCCTGACGATGAGCCTCCGCTTGACCTCCTCGACGGTCATGCCGGGGACCACGACGTCGACCGCGGGCGCGGTGGGCGCGGCCGGATCCTCGTTCTCTTCGACGGCCAGGGACTTCCGCGAGAGCGCCGCGGGAAGCTCGTCGAGCGTGATTCGATCGTCCTTGGCGAGAATGACGCCGCGCTCGATCACGTTTCGCAGCTCGCGGACGTTGCCGGGCCATGGATACCCGGCGAGGGCCCTCGATGCCTCGGGGTCGATGCGCAGGGGAGGCCGGTCCTGGGCCCTCGCGAATTCCGACGCGAAATGGCGCGCGAGCAGGAGCGCGTCGCCGGGTCTCTCCCGAAGGGGCGGCACCTCGATGGTGAAGACGCTGAGGCGATAGAAGAGATCGGACCTGAGGCGGCCGTCCTTCATCGCCTTCGCGGGGTCGGAGTTCATCGCTGCGATGACGCGCACGTCAACCCTCATGTCGGTCCCGCTTCCGACCCGGCGCACCGCGCCCTCCTGGAGCGCTCGGAGGAGCTTCGCCTGCTGGGACATGGGCATCGCCGAGATTTCGTCGAGAAAGAGCGACCCGCGGTTCGCCTGCTCGAAGTAGCCCGCGGAGCGAGTCGACGCCCCGGTGAACGCGCCCTTCTCGTGTCCGAAAAGCTCGCTCTCGACGAGCCCCTCCGGCATCGCCGCGCAGTTTACTGCGACATAGACCCTCGACTTCCGTGCCGAGAGCCGGTGGAGCGCTCGCGCAACCAGTTCCTTTCCGGTTCCCGTCTCTCCCACGATGAGAACCGAGGCTGCGGACGGGCCCGCCTGCTCCACCTGCCGATAGAGGTTTCGCATGCTCTCGGACGCTCCGACAATGGAACCGAGGCCCTCTTCAATCTCGATCTGCGGCATGGCGCCTCCCCTGAATGAATGCCAGCATGGCCCCGGCCTCGGTCGGACCGTCATCGGGTGAACGGCGTATATGCGGTGCGGCGGAAGCCGGAGGGCCACGTCGCGTCGGGCAGCGATCGACCGAGAATCCGGTGTTCGCTGTATCGCTCTCTGAAGCTTTCCAACGGACAATCCCCTCACCATGCGAATACGAACGTTGGGCGTAATGGCGATCCCCTGGATTCTGTGGGCAGGCTCTTCCGATGCCGAGGCTTCGGGAGAGGCTTCGTTGCTGCTTGGCAGGACCTTCGTCGAGGATCTCCGTCTCCAGGACAAGACGAGCTTCGGCGCCACCATCGGCGTCTTTTCCCGAATCGTGGGATTCGAGCTCGGCTTCGACTACATGCCGACCTCGGACTTCGACGTTCCCGGAGTGGACCTCGGGGCATCGGTCCTGAATCTCGCCGGAAACGTGGTTCTCCAGGCGCCGCTCGGGGAATTCTATCCCTACGGTACTGTGGGCTACGGGGCCCTCTTCGCGAACGCGAGCGGCGACCTCGCGACCGATGAGTTCCTCGGCACGTACGGCGCCTTCAACTACGGCCTGGGGCTGAAGATGTTCTTCAGCGAGAACGTGGGCATTCGCGTCGATTACCGGCGCTTTGCGATTCAGACGGACGTCGATGACCCAAGTCTCGAGATCCCCATCGTGGGCGACGAGATCAATGCCGAGCCCGATATCGACCGATTCCTCGTGGGGATTGCGCTTCGCTGGTGAGCGCTTGCTTCCCGTAGCTACCGCGTGGTTTGACTGGCCCGACTTCGGGCCCTAAGATTCAAACGCGCATGCCTACGACAACGATCGTCATCGCCGACGACCACGAGATCGTTCGCCAGGGTCTTCGAACGCTTCTCGAGACGCGGGAGGACTTCGAGATCGTAGGAGAAGCCTCGAACGGCCGAGAAGCGGTGAAGCTCGTGGAGTCCCTTTCTCCCCACGTGGTGGTGATGGATATCAGCATGCCCGAGCTGAACGGCCTCGAGGCCGCGCGGCAGATCGTCAAGAGCAAGCCCGGGACCGAAGTACTGGTCCTTACCATGCACGAGTCCGAAGAGCTGATCCGGGAAATGCTCGAGGCGGGAGCGCGAGGGTACGTCCTCAAGTCCGACGCCATGCGACAGCTCGTCCCCGCCGTCGACACCCTCCGCAAGCACAAGCCATTCTTCACGCCCAAAGCGAGCGAGGTGGTGCTGGACGGCTTCCTCGGCGAGGAGGAGCGTCTTCGGGGCGAGCCCCGGAGGCGGTTGACCCCGCGGGAGCGCGAGATCGTCCAGCTCCTGGCCGAGGGGAAGTCTAATAAAGAAGTCGCTTCCGCCCTCCAAATCAGCGTGAAAACCGCCGAGACCCATCGCACCAACATCATGCGGAAGCTCGACCTGCACTCCGTGAGCGATCTCACACGATTCGCCGTCCGAAATCGCATGATCGAGCCCTAGCTCGACGACTCGGCCCTACCCCGGACCGCCCACCAGGATCGGGAATTTCCCGTATTCCGGCCAACGGTCGGCCCGGCTGAATATGGGGTAACGAAAGGCGCGAAACACATGGAAGTAGAATCGGTAACTACGCGGTCGGCGACGATTACCACTCGCGTTCTCCTGGTGGACGATCACGAGATCATTCGAAAGGGGCTGAGGAGCATCCTCGAGACCCGCAAGGACTGGGAGATCGTAGGCGAAGCCACGACCGGCCGGGAAGCGGTGAAGAAAGTCGAGGAGTTGAAACCGGACGTGGTGGTCATGGACATCAGTATGCCGGAGCTGAACGGGCTCGAGGCCGTTCGCCAGATCGTTAGGCTTGCCCCGCGAACGGAGGTGCTGGTGCTGACCATGCACGAGTCCGAGGACCTGGTGCGCGAGGTCCTCGAGGCGGGGGCGCGAGGGTACCTCCTTAAATCGGACGCGGCCCGGCAGCTGATCTCCGCCATCGAGACGCTCCGGATCCACAAGCCGTACTTGACATCGAGAGTGAACGAGGTGGTTCTCACCGGATACCTCGGAGGAAAACCCCTGAAGGGAGAGACGTCCGGGGGGCGACTTACCCCGCGGGAGCGCGAAATCGTGCAGCTTCTCGCCGAGGGATTGAGCAACAAGGAAGTCGCGACGATGCTCCACATCAGCGTCAAGACGGCGGAGACCCATCGCACCAACATCATGCGCAAGCTCGACCTTCATTCGGTGAGCGAGCTCGTACGCTACGCGGTGCGCAACCACATCATCGAGGCGTGAGCGGAGCGTCGCGGAGGAGCGATCGCCAGCAAACTTCCCCGCGTGAACCTCCATGCTCGTGGCAAGTTGAGAACGCGGGACTGACACCGCTCGACGAGGAGCGCGCGCGCTCGATGGCCGACGAGGGGGGCGCCTCCGCGGCAGCCATCGAAGGCGAGGACCCGTGCGGTCCGTCGGCGTTGGCCACGCGTATTAATGCCACGCGTATTAATATTGATGTGAGGAAAGGCTCCCCGTAGTCGGACTTCAAGGCCCCGGCAGCATTGCTCCGGATTCTCCACCACGATCTCATAAACTGCGCGCCCGAAGCGCCAGACGAGGGAGAAGCCCGGCCAGGACGAGGGGATGCAGGGATCGATGGAGAAGTGCTCACCCCCTCGGCACTCGAGCCCGTTGCCAAGGTTAGGGCTGATTCGGCGGAACAAAGTTGGAACGGCGCTAGCTCAGCCCGCTACCGATGCCCGACGGATGGCGGTAACCAGGTCGTCGGGCGGGCCGGCCTTGATCACGCATTGTACGGCGCCGGCACGACGCATCGCCGACATCCCGTACTCCTCCTCGTGCATCGAGAGACCGACGACCCTGACACCGGGAAGCTCGGCGACGATCTTCCGGGTGGCTTCGATCCCGTTCAGACGCGGCATGGAAAGGTCCATCACGATCACGTCCGGGTGAAGAAGGTGCGCCACCTCGATCGCCGCCTGGCCATCCTCCGCCTCACCCACGACTTCGATGTCGGTGTATCTCTGGAGAAGGCTGGCGAGACCCTCGCGGAGGATCGCGTGGTCGTCGACGAGCACCACCCGGATCTTGTTCGAGGTGGCGCTCGCTTCCGTGACCGGGAGGATCTCTCTCTCCATCTCGACTGCCTCCGGCGCGCCCGCGCGCAGAGTCGGAACCTGTACCGTGACCTGTGTCCCCTTCCCCGGGGAGCTTTCTATCTGGACGCGCCCGCCGATGAGCTGCAGGCGCTCACGAATCCTCAATAGCCCGGTGTGGTTCAGCGGATCGTCGGCAGAGTCGAGCCGCTCCAGATCGAAACCCGTCCCCTCGTCCTCGATGGCGATCTGAACTTCGTCCACCGCCGAGTCGACCAGGCGGATACGCGCCCGATCCACGCCTGCATGCTTGACCACGTTGAAGAGCAGCTCCCGAGCGGTGTCGAAGACCAGGGCTCGACACGCAGCCGGGAGCTCGGACTCCGAGCTGCCTTCGACGGTCACCGCCAGCCCGTGGTTCCTCTGCATGTGCCGGGCGAGCCACTCCAGCGCCGCCACCATTCCTCCGTCGTTCAGGACGGGCGGATGCAGGTCGACGGCGAGGGAGCGCGCGGCGCCGATGGCGTCCTGCACCAGCTCCTCCACCTCGGCGAGGGTTCGGGAGATTGTCCCCTTCCGCGGTTCTTGCTGGGCGAGCTGGATTCGCATCATGGCGGCGGCCAGAAGCTGTTGGACGTGATCGTGGAGCACCCGCGCCAGACGCCGCCGCTCGCGTTGCTCCGCCTCGACGAGCTGCGAAGCGAGGACTCCCAACTGGCGGGCCCGAGCCCGAAGCCGGTCCGCCTGCCGCCTGGTCTCCGTCGTCTTGCGGTACAGCTCGACGAATACCCTCACTTTGGTACGCAGGACGTCGGGTATCACCGGGGCGAGGATATAGTCGACGGCCCCGAGGGAGTACCCGCGCGCCGCCAGCATCTCGTCGGGGTAGGCGGTAATGAAGATAATCGGCGTGTGCTCGCAGCTTTTGCGCTGGCGAATGAGCCGCGCGGTCTCGAAGCCGTCCATCCCCGGCATGTTGACGTCGAGCAGGATCAAGGCGAACTCCCGGTTCAGGAGAAATCGCAGCGCTTGGTCGCCCGAGTTCGCCCGCACGATTTCCTCGCCCAGCTCGGCGAGCACCACCTCGAGCGCGAGCAGTTTCTGCTCCTGATCGTCCACGATCAGGAGGCTCACCTTGCCGTCGACTTCATTCATGAGGCGCTCGTCATCGGAAGAGCCACAGACGGAGAAGTGCCAAAAGCTGCTCGGGATCCACCGGTTTCGCGATGTAGTCCGAGGCGCCGGCCTCGATGCACTTCTCCCGGTCACCCTTCATCGCCTTGGCGGTGAGCGCGACGATCGGAAGCGACTGGAAGCGGGGCAGCGCCCGGATCTCTCGGATGGTGTCGTAGCCGTCCAGATCCGGCATCATGATGTCCATCAGCACCAGGTCCACGTCGCCGTCGTTCTGGAGCCGCTCGATTGCGCCCCGGCCGGTCTCGGCGGAACGGATCTCCATGTTGTGCCGCTCGAGAAGGCTGGTGAGGGCGAAGATGTTCCGGATGTCGTCATCGACGATCATCACTCGTTTCCCATCGAGGCCGGTCCGGCCCTCGCGGATCTCTCGAATCACTTCTTGCTGTGCCTCGGGCAGCTCGTCGACCGGCAGGTGAAGGAACAGCGCCGCCTCGTCCACCAGCCGCTCCAGGGAGCGCACGTCCTTGAGCGGCAAGCTGTTTGCCAGATGCTGGAGCTCGAGACCCTCCTCGGGAGCCAGCCCGTCGGGCGAATAGGCCAGGATGGGGAGGTCGGCCAGGGCCGGCGCGAGAGCGATCTTCGCGATCAGCTCCGAGCGCGAGATATCGGAGATGTCCTGACCGAGGACCAGGAGATCGGGCCGGCGGTCCCGAAGGCCGAGCAGGGCCTCGGCCCCGGTGGCGAACGAATGGACGTCGACCCGGGTCCCGGCCAAAAGCTCCGCGATCGCCGCTCGTCTTTCGGGGTCGCCGTCGACGACGACCATTGTCCTTTGCGTCGGGTCCAAGAGATACTCGATTCTCTCGAGCGCCTCGTCGAGTGCCTCCCTGTTCTTCAACGGTTTGATGAGCGCTCCCATCGCCCCCATTCTCAAGGCCCGTTCGCGCTCGTCGTCGGTGGTGATGACGTGCACCGGGATGTGGCGGAGAGTCGCGGCGTCCTTCAGTCGCTCGAGGACTCTCCAGCCGTCCACGTCGGGGCG
>Ga0326597_10003935_pt1 | contig 21072 bp, 20 predicted proteins | sample RVTome_12_FD_203789 | JGI IMG/M metagenome (GOLD analysis project Ga0326597, IMG submission 203789) | Soil microbial communities from uranium-contaminated site in the Upper Colorado River Basin, Wyoming, United States - RVT100D185 | ecosystem: Environmental > Terrestrial > Soil > Contaminated >...
GCCAGCCTGCTCTCGGGCCTCGGCGCCGATCGCATCCGGCCGACTGGCGGCGGCGCCGACATCGGCCCGTCCGGCAGGGCCGCCAACATTCCGATGATGTCGCACGTCGTCGAGGGCGACTACTTCCTCGTCCACCACACCCCCGCCGACACGATCGACCGGATCACGCCGAAGCAGATCGCCGACAACGCCGCCGCAATCGCGGTCATGGCCTACACCGTCGCGGACCTGCCGTGGAGAATAGGGCGCGAGGGGCGGTAGGGGTGCGGCGGGGGGGGTGCGGCGGGTGCGGGGTGCGGCAGGGTGTGAACGCCCTGAGGTCTGCGTGGCGTTGATCCAGGGGCTGTGACGGATTCGTGACCCGCCGGTGACGCGGCGATGGCCGGAAGTCCGTAGAATGGCTCGGGCCATGACTGGCGCGCACCCGCGGCGGATTCTCTGGCTGCTCGCCGCGGCGACGCTGATTCCGATCGGCGTTCTCAGTTGGCTTGGCGTCCGCATCGTTCAGTATGACCGCGACGCGGAGTTGCAGCGGCGGCGCGAGGCGATCGACGTCGGAGCCCGGCGGCTCGCGCTCGACATCGACGAGCGCCTGCAGCGAATCGAGGAGGACCTCGCGCGCGGGGAGGGGGTCGCACTCTCGGCCGAGGGTCCGGTCTCATCACCCGCCGTTCCGCTGCTCTATCAGTCGTCGTTGCTCCTGCCTGACGAGATCCGGGCGCCGGGCTTCGCCGAAGCCCAGGCCGCCGAGCACCAAAGGCGGGACCTCCCCGCCGCGGAGGCGGCCTGCCGGAAGCTCGGCCGTTCGTCCAATCGGACAGTCCGCGCAGCGGCGCTCGTCAGTCTGGGCGCCGTGCTGAGAAAGCGAGGTGACCTGGCTGGCGCGCTCCAGACCTACGCCGACCTCGAGGCACATTCCGATGTCGTGGTCGCCGGTCTGCCGGCTGCTCTCATCGCCCATCACGCCCGCTGTCTGGCCCTCGAGAAGGCGGGCGACCCGGAACGCCTGAGGACGGCAGCGCTCGAGTTCAGCCGGGTGCTCTACGCCGGCGGCTGGCGAATCGACCGGCCGACATTCGAGAACTACCAGGAAGACGTCCGCCGGTGGGGCGCCCCGCACGCGCCGCCAGCGGAGGTGGCTCGCGCGGCCGCGGCGCTCGAATTGTGGCAATCCTGGCGCGCGGGCCGGTTGCCGGACAGGGGACGCGACGTCCTGATCGAATCGGCCGAACCGGCCCTGGCCGCCTGGACTGGAGGACCCGCTCGACCCGTCGCGTGGTTTGGCACATCGGACGACCTGTCCGCAGCGTTCGGTCCGCTGGCGGTGGAGTCCTCGCTGCGCGTCGCCGGTCAAGACGCCAATGGACGCCGGCTCTTCGGCGAGCCAGGCGTCACCGGCGCGACGTTGATATCGCTGATGCCGAGCGACACGCGGCTGCCGTTCGTGTTGAGTGTGTCACCGCTCGATGCGACGCCCGCCGACCGGCGCGATCGGATGCGGCGCACCGTCCTCACTGCGAGCCTCGCCGGGACGTTCCTCCTGATGCTCGGCGCGGCCTACGGCCTCCACCGCGCGACGACGCGCGAGCTCGGCCTCGCGCGCCAGCAGGCGGAGTTTGTCTCGGCGGTCTCTCACGAGTTCCGGACGCCGCTCACGTCGATGCGCCACCTCACGGATCTTCTGGCTACGCGCGGCGTCGAAAGCGAGGAGCGCCGCGTGCATTACTACGATCTCCTGTCGAACGAAACGGAACGCCTTCACCGCATGGGGCGGTAGCTGCTTCCTTGCGTCACGACGGCCACGGCGGTTGACAACTGTAACCAATAAAGGATACATATATCCGTGGGCCGGTGGAAGCGCGGTGGCGTGATCGTCGTTCTGTACTCCACCGACCATGACCCGCGGCATGTCCATGTCTTCGAGGACGGGAAGCGGCTGCTGAAATTCGACTTGGAATCCTGGAAGGTCATGGAAGGGACGCTGACATCGAGGGCCCGAAAGGCCCTGGACGGCCTCCGGGAGGAGGGCGTATTCGATGCGAAACCCGACGTTCAAAGCCATTGAGCCCAACTACCGGAAGAGCGTGCTCGAGATCACGCTGCAAGAAGGCAGGAAGCTGTCCCGGTACAGCCTCCCCTTTTCGGCGGTGAAGGGTTCGCGCATCAGCGCCAGGAACCGGATCGTGTCGATCGACATCGACGAGGAACTCGGGCGGCAGGGCGCCACGTTCGTGACGGCTGATGGCACGAGCGGGGATCTGCCCGCGGACTTCGTGCTGTACTATTGCGACCCGACCTATGACTGGTCGCCAATCAACCAGCTCAAACGGGCGCTGCGCGACAAGCTCAGTGCGTCGAGACTGTCCGTTCGCGTGCTGGCCGACGCGCTGAACACGTCCCCCTCGCAGGTGGTTCGCCTGCTGGAAGAGAACCGAGGATCCAGGCAACTTCTTCAGTTGATCAAGCTCGCGGAACTGGCCGGCTACGAGGTCACCTTCGCGCTAAGGCGCAAGCGAGCGGCGTAGGCGTGCACGTCACGCAGAGCGCTCTTCGCCCTTCCTGCCCGGGGCGACCCGCGGCGGCGGTCGGTCACGGTGGACGGCGGGCGGAGCCGGATCGTCAGACCGGAAGGCCCAGCTCGCGTGCGGCCTCCGCCTGGGCGCGGTCGAGCGTCACGAACCGGTCCAGACGATCCTCGGCCTGAAACCACAGCGCGGTACGAAGGTGGCCGAGATCGAGCGACCGCGGTGTCGCCATGGCCGGCACCAGATTCGACGTGCAGAGATCCAGCGTCAGGTCGCGCAGGATGAAGACGCGCTGATCCTCGTCCACGCGACCGAGGCACGTCTTGTACTGGGCTGGGGTGAGCGTGCCCTCTCTCGCCAATCGAACGAGATTCCGCTTGGTTTCCAGGAGCAGCAACACGCTCGACAGCAGCTCGGCGCCCCGGGCCTCGACGAGCAACGGCTCGGCCTCGTCTTCGCCGAGGAGCATTCCCAGGTAGGCTGAGGTGTCGATGTAGAGGCGGCGGCGCTCGGACGGCTGCGCCGGCGCCGGGCTCACCGGCTGCCCCGGTCCTCGAGCAGCACGCGCAGATGCCGGCCCTTCGAGCCGCGGCGGATCGCCGGCCGCCCGAGGCCGTCGCCGACCCGATCACCCCGATGCACGTGTGCCGCCCGGGCAGGGCCCAACTGCGCGGCGGGCTCTCCGTGGCGCGTGATCACGATCGGGCGACCCGACTCGGCCTCCGCGACGAGGGTCGAGAGCCCCGCCTTGAGAACCTGAATTGAGACCTCTTTCATGGTCATAATTATAACAGAATCTGGGCCTTATTATGCACCCGACGTACCTTGGCGCACCCAGCCGCACCCTGGCGCGCCCCGCACGTGAGTGGTCAGGCCCTCTTCTTCATCCGAATCTCCCGCCCCTCGTCGGCGAACCGCACCTCGTCCATGAGCTGGTTGATCAGGAAGATCCCGCGGCCGCTCGGCTTGAACAGATTCTCGGCCCGCTTCGGATCGGGTACGGACGCGATGTCGAACCCCGGGCCGGGGTCGCGCACGACGATCAGGACTTCGCCCCTCGCGTCCACCGTCACGATGCAGTGGACCTGCTTTGCCGGGTCGTTCCCGCAGCCGTGGCGTACGGCGTTGGCGAGCGCTTCCTGGAGCGCGAGCTCGACGCTGAAGTCGTCGTCTTTGATCAACCCCTTTTCGGTCAGGACCCGCATGACGCCGTCGCTCACGTCGGCGATCGCGGACGGGTCCGCGGGAATCTGCATGTTGAGCTCGCAGGCTTCGCAGTAGGGCAGCAGCCCGGCGATTCTCTGGATCTTCTCGAGCGAGGCCCGCAGCTCGTCGACGAGCCGAAGCTGGCCGGCTTTGGCCTGGTCCCGCCGGCTCAGGGTCTCCTCGAGCTCGTGGAGGTTCCGGCGGAGCTCGAGCTGCGCGAGCGCCTGGCGGCGCAAGGCGCGCAGCGCGTCCTCCTGCTGGGCCGTGAGCGTGCGCGGCACCCGGTCGATGACGCATGGCGTCCCGAGCGCGTGGCCCTCGGCCGTGGCCAGGGAAGCGCCGGCGTAGAACCGGATGTGGGGATCCGACACGACGAGCGGGTTCTCTTTGAATCGCGCGTCCTTCAGCGCGTCGGGTACCACGAACAGGTCGGACTGGCGGATCGCGTGATCGCAGAACGCGATGTCGCGCGAGGTCTCGCTTGCGGAGATGCCGATGGTGCATGGTGAGATCGTCGAACTGGCGCTCCGGCTCGGTATCAAGGATCCGGTAGCGCCTGAGCGCATCGCGACGTTCCGCTTCGCCGGCCACCATCGATCCGCCCTCCCCGCACCGGGACGCACTCGACGCACCCGTCGCACCCCGCACCTCCGACGCACCTGGCGCACCCCGCACCTACTTGCTGATTGTGTAAGCCAGATACTCCGCCCTCCGCCGTGTCTCGGCGTCCGGCAGCACCGCGTCGAGGTCCTCGACCGGCAGCATCGTGACGACGACGGCGCGCCGCTCCGGCAGGCGCCGCCGCACGCGCTCGGCCGTGCCGAGGCCGAAGTCGCTGTGGAAGGCCCCATTGAAGTGCACGACGAGCGGCTGCCGATCGCCCGTCGCGGCCGTCCGGTACGCGGTCGCAATCGACTCGGCCATCGTCTCGTCCTTGAGGCACTGCGAGAGGTAGAAGTTGCGCGTTTGCGCCTCGGGCGTCGGCGGCGGCGCGCTGGCCGACGCCTCTGCGGGATGATCCCCCATCGCCTCAGCGAATCTCTCGAAGTACTCGTCGTCGGTCGGGCACACCCGGTCCGCGGCGAACCAGCGCCGCTCCTCGTCGGACTTGGCCTCGAGCGCGTCGAGGCCGCCTTTGGACACCTCCGAGGCCATCGGCCTCGGCACGTTGGCCGCGACGACGGGCCAGCCGCGCGCGATGGCGAAGTCCACGAGCGGCTTGTAGTCCGTCCGGTACCTCGGCCACGGGCGGGCGCCGGCCAGGAATGCCTCTTCCGTCGCGCGCCCTTCCCGGAAGCGATCGAGCGCGGCCTGCGCGTCGCGTTCGAACATCTCGAGCGACACGACGACGTCGCTCCGCCTGCGCGCGAGCCCTTCCAGGACGGCGAGCTCGAGTCGATGCGTGTTGGGATCGTCGTGCTGCTCGCCGACGAAGACCACGTCGGCCCGGGCGAGATCCGCGAGCATGACCTCGAAATCGACGAACACTCCCCGGGCGGCGTGAAACACGCGCTCGGGTACGTAGCCGGACTGCGCCGGCGGGCTCCCGCCCGACAGCGCCACCGGCGCCACGATCAGGACGGCGAGCGGCAGCCAACACCGCCGGCTTGCGGGCGGCTGCGGCCGACGTCGGCGATCGACCCTCCGACCATCAAGGGGCATGGGTACCTCGGGGAAGCGGCAGAAACTCCAGGGGATTGTACCCCCGGCGCGCCAACGGGGGGGGGCGGTCCCGCAGGTCTCGGTGCGGTATGATGCCGCCACTCCACGTGGCGCTCGCACCCGGCAGCCTGCTTGGCGCGTACAGGATCGTCGGTCCGCTCGGCGCCGGCGGCATGGGCGAGGTCTACCGCGCGAGTGACACGAAACTCGGGCGCGACGTGGCGCTCAAGATCCTGCCGCCTGGCTTTGCGAGCGACCCCGAGCGCCGGGCGAGATTCGCCCGTGAAGCCAGAACCCTCGCGTCGCTCAATCACCCGAACATCGCGCACATCTATGGCCTCGAAGAGGACGCGCTCGTCATGGAGCTCGTCGAGGGCGAGGACCTGGCGCTGCGGCTCGCCCGGGGGGCCATGCCGCTCGGCGACGTGCTGCCGATCGCGCGCCAGATCGCCGATGCCCTCGAGTGCGCGCACGAAGCGGGGATCATCCATCGCGATCTGAAGCCGGCCAACATCAAGATCCGCGACGATGGCACGGTCAAGGTGCTGGATTTCGGCCTCGCCAAGGCGTTGAGTTCGGACGGGGGCGGCGCGCCGGCTGACGACGCGTCGAACTCTCCGACGCTGACCAGTCTTGGCACCCAGCTCGGGATGATTCTCGGCACCGCGGCCTACATGGCGCCCGAACAGGCGAAGGGCAAGATGGTCGATCGGCGCGCCGACGTCTGGGCCTTTGGAGTCGTGCTGTACGAAATGTTGACCGGACGGCGGCTGTTCGAGGGCGAGGACGTGTCCGACACGCTCGCGGCCGTGCTGACCCGCGATCCGAACTGGCACGATCTGCCGGCATCGACGCCTCCATCGATTCGGCGCCTGCTCGCACGCTGCCTGGCTCGCGACCGCCGCGCGCGCCTGGATTCGATGGCGGGCGCCCGACTCGAGGTCGAGGAGGCCCTCGCGAACCCGGCCGGCGAGGCTCAGGTTGCAGCCGCTCGAGCCGAGGCGGCGCTCCTCGGCCGTACGCGGTCGTCCGTCCTCGTGCTCGCCGGCATCGCGGTCGCCGCCTCGAGCCTCGGTTGGTTCCTGTCGTCGTGGATGCGAGGCGGGGCCGCCGGTGGATCGGGCGCCGCGCTCCGGACGCCGATCGTCTCGAGTCTGCTCGCGCCGCCGGACGCGATTTCCGCCTTTCATCGCGGGTTCGCGCTGTCGCCTGACGGCGAGACGCTCGTGGTCTCGGCGCGATCGGCCGACGGTGCACGCGCGTTGTGGAGGCGGCGCCTGGCCGAAGAAACCTTCGAGCGGATTGCGGGCACAGAGGGCGGCGTCTATCCGTTCTGGTCTTCGGACAGCCGCGACATCGGGTTCTTTGCCGCCGGCGCGATGAAGCGGGCGTCGATGAGCGGCGGGCCGACGCAGACAATCACGAGCGCCCCAGGTGTGTTCCCACGCGCCTCCTGGAACGACGACGGGGAAATCCTCTTCAGCCTGGCTGGCACCGGTCCTTCGGCGGGCATCTTCCGAGTCGCCGCCACCGGCGGCACGCCCACCCGGCTATCGATCGAGGGTGCAGTCTCCAACCCTGAGTGGATTCGCGGCGCGCGCGCGTTCCTGTTCATGCGCGCCGAGCCCGGCGCGACGCGCTTGTGGGTCGGGACGTCCGACGGCGCCGCCGAGCCCCGGGCCCTGGTGGATCTCGAACCGCGCGATCCAGGATTCCTGCTCTCGCCATCGGGCGTGGTCATCTTCAACTACGCCGGCGTGCTCAACGGGCAGCGGTTGGACGAGAGGACGCTCGCGCTCACGGGACCGGCGCAACCGATCAGCACGGCCGCTGGCACGCCGCGCGCCTGGTTCGGCGCCAGCGCGTCCGGTGATTCCCTGCTCGTCCTGGCCGGTCCCACCGCGGTGACCGGCGGCAACCCCGGCGATCCGTTGAGCCGGCTCCGCTGGGTCGATCGGCAGGGCCGCGCCGTGGGCGATGTCGGCGGCGCCGGCCGGTACTGGACGCATCGACTCTCGCCCGACGGCCGACGGGTCGTCGTCAATCCTGACAAGGACCTGTGGATTCTCGATGCGGGCACGAGCATGCGTTCGCGTTGGACCACGGGTCCGGCCACGTACTCGTCAGCGATCTGGAACACCGACGGCACACACCTGCTGTACCGGGAAGCGGCCAGCCTCGTGCTCAGGCCGGTCGATGGGGACGGCGCGCCGGTGGAGATCCTGGCGATGCCCGAGCGGACGTTCATCCCGACCGACTGGTCCGTCGACGGCACGGTTGTGATGACGGCCCGCGAGACGTCGCAGGCGAAGAGCACCGACCTGTTCCTCTTGAAACGAGGCGAGCGGGCGGCCACGCCTTTCGCCGCCACCGAGTACAACGAGCGCCAGGCTCGGTTCTCACCCAATGGACGATGGGTGGCGTTTGCGTCCGACTTGACGGGCCGCCAGGAAGTCTACCTGCGCCCGGTGACCGGTGACGCCGCCGCTCTGCGCGTCTCGTCCGACGGCGGCGAGCATCCGCAGTTCCGCCGCGACGGCCTGGAGCTCTTCTATCTGACGCCGACCGACGAAGTAGTGGCCGTCGATCTGACCCGCTTCGAGGCCACCGGCGCGCCCGGTGCGTCGCGCGCGCTCTTCCGGCTGGTGATGAACGACATCATCCGGGAGACGTACTCTCCCTTCGATGTCTCGCCCGATGGCCAGCGGTTCCTCGTCAACGTGCCCGAGCCTTCGGAGCCACTGACGCTGATTCAGAGGTTCCAGAGCCTCGTGGCCGGCCGATGACCAGGCCGGAGTTGCGATACTGGCGGCATCGCCTCGTCGAGACCGCCATGGGCCGGCACAACGGCGCGGTCGTCAGGGTCGACGTGCGGTGACCGCGGAGACCCCGCGTCGCGGACTCACGTCTCGTACGGCTGCCGCAGGTGCACGGGCTCGGCCTTCCGCCGGACCCGGATGTTGATCATCTCGACGAACACCGAGAACCCCATCGCGAAGTAGATGTAGCCCTTCGGGATGTGCGTGCCAAAGCCGTCGGCGACGAGCGCGAGGCCGATGAGCAGCAGGAAGGACAACGCGAGGATCTTGATCGTCGGATGCCGCTCGACGAACATGCTGATCGGCTCGGCGGCCGCCATCATCACGATGACGGCGAGAACGACCGCCGTCACCATCACCCACAGCGCCTCGGCCATCCCGACGGCGGTGATGACCGAGTCGAGCGAGAAGACGACGTCGAGGAGCATCACCTGGGTGATGACGCTCGCAAATGACGCCGCGACCCGGCCGGACTTGTGGCCTTCGGTGGCTTCGAGCTTGTCGTGAATCTCGTAGGTCGCCTTGGCCAGGAGGAAGAGGCCGCCGCCCGCGAGGATCAGGTCGCGGCCCGAGAACCCGTTGCCGAAGACGGAGAAGAGCGGCGTCGTGAGGCCCGCGATCCACGCGATGAAGAACAGCAGCAGGAGCCGCATCAGCATCGCCGCGACGAGCCCGACCCGGCGGGCCTTCCGCCGCTGGTGGACCGGCAGCTTGCCCGAGAGGATCGAGATGAAGATGACGTTGTCGACCCCGAGGACGATCTCGAGAAACGTCAGCGTGATGAGGGCAATCAGGGCTTCGGACATGGCTCTCGGTTCTCGGTTCGCGGTTCTCGGTTCGCGGTGCTAAACGCCGTAGGTCTCCGCGTCCCACGCGAGGCCCAGCTCGCCGGGGGGCCCCAGGTAGCCGAGGAGCGCGGAAGCCGCGACGACGGCCGGGCTCGCCAGATAGCCCTCGCCGCCGACACCCATGCGGTTCTGCCAGTTGCGGTTGAACGAGGTGATGGCGCGCTGGCCGGGCGAGAGCGCGTCCTCGCCCTGGCCGAAACACGGGCCGCACCAGGACCGCCGGATCACCGCGCCCGCCGCGCGGAAGACATCCGCGATCGACTCGCCGCCGAGGCGCTGGTCGGGCCGCTCGATCTGGCGGCCGACGCCCCCCGACCCCGGGAAGACCTTGAACTCGCGCGCGGCCTTCGTGAACCCCCGGCCGCGGGCGCCGCGCAGCACGATCGCGGCCTGCAGCAGGTCGTCGTAACTGCCGTTGGTGCACGATCCGATGAGCGCCTTGTCGAACGTGATCCGCTCCCGCGCGACCTCGTCGGCCGGAAAGGCGTTCCCGGGGCTGAACGGCTTGGCGATCATCGGCCGCACGCCGGACAGGTCGAACGTCTCGTCGATGTCGTAGCGGGCGTCAGGGCCCGGCTGGATCCGCGGGTAGGGCACCTCGGCGATGGCCTTGTCGTGATACCACGCCATCGTGACGTCGTCGGGCGCGAAGATCCCGTTCTGCGCCTCGGCTTCGGCCATCATGTTCGCAATGGTGTTGCGCGAGACCATCGGGAGCTGGCGCCCGGCGTCCACGAACTCGACCGACATGCCCTGCGCCTGCTTCGGCCCCCAGCGGCGAAGTAGTTCGAGGACGATGTCCTTGCCGCCCACCCAGGGGTGGAGCCGTCCGGTGAACACGACCCGGCGCTGCCGCGCGAGCGTGACATACACGGAGCCCGTCGACCACCCGAAGCCGAGCGTCGTCGATCCGACGCCAATCCCGACGGCGCCGTAGGCGCCGTAGGCGCGGCTGTGCGAGTCCGCTCCGGGAATGAACTGCCCCGGCAGCACGAGGCCCTGCTCGGGAAAGTAGAAATGGAAGATGCCGTCGCCGGGCGTGGCGTAATACGGCTTCGTCATCCCGTGCATCTCGGCGAACGCTCGGCCTATCGAGGTCTGGCGCTCGTCTTCCGGCTTGCCGGTGAAGACGAAGTGGTCGTTGGCGACGGCTGCCTGGCGCGGATAGATCAGATTGCCGCCCGTGATCTGGTTGAACGTGTGGATCGCGAACGGCGCCGTGCCGTCGGAAGCCGGCAGCAGGTCGGCGTACACCCGGAGCGTCGCCCCGGGCCTGAGGTCGCGGCGCGCCAGCCGGCGGTCCACCCGATGCGCCCACACGATTTGCTCGGTCGTCGTCATGTCGCGCGCGGTGTCGGCGTCGGCCCAGTCGATGACGGGCACGGTCCGGACCGACGTCGCGAACTCACGGCGGCCGACGACGAAGATGCCGCCGCTCTGCCGGATCTCCTCTTCCTTGGGCGAGAGCGGCACCGGCCGATACGCGCGCTGCTGCGTGATGTTGACGACGTCGCGCGAAAGCGGGTCGAACGTGAACTCGTCGCCGTCGCGGGCGTCGGCGACCGCCTCGGGCGACTGCACGACGTGGAGGCCGAGGTTGAACGCGTTGCGCCGGAAGATGTCGCCCATGTTCTCGCCGCAGATGACGACCAACTCGAGACCCACCTCCTCGGCCACGCCCTTCAGCCCGGCCGGGCTCATCTCGCGTGACGAGCCGATCGCGAACCGGTCGCCGGCGATGAGAAAGGTTTCGCCGCGGTGGACGCGGGCGCGGAAGTCCGGCATCAGGTACCGGAACGACCCGGCCTTCCACCGCTCGTCGAGGGTGTCGAGGCTTTCCGAGACGCAGTCGGCCGCCGGCGTGATCTGATCCGTGTCGATGGCGTCGAGCTTCTTCGTGCCAGGCGGCGCCTTCGGATCCCAGATGATGAGCGCGCGGCCTCGGATGAGGGGCGGCGTGCCCGCGGCGCCGGCCGGCGTCGGCGCGGCCGGCAGGTGATCGAGGGTCGCACCGGGCCGGAGTCGAGCGGGTTCGAGTCTGTGCATCGGGAAAAACTGCGAAGGGCCCCGGCGGCACGCGCCGGGGCCCGGCTATTACTCTACTGGAAAACCCGCGTCCTCATGGCCCCCGCATTGCAGGACCGGTAGCCGCGGGTAGCGCGGATACCGCGCGTCGGTCTTCGACCGCTCGCAGTGGACGAACCGGCGACCGCGGTCGTTCTCGACGACGCGCGCGTGCCGGCAGGTCGCGCAGAGGCCGGCCGGCGCTTGCTCACCTTCATCTCGATCCATCATCATGGCGCGTATGTTCACGTCCGAGTCCAGCACGCGCGGCGTCCGCGTTTCCGTCGTCTCGGAGTATTCCGCCGAGCGGTCGCGTCCGGCCGAGGAACAGTGGTTCTTCCTGTACACCATCACGATCACCAACGCCGGTCACGAGACCGTGCAGCTCATCTCCCGGCACTGGATTATCACCGATGCCAACGGCCGGATTGAGGAAGTGCGCGGCCCCGGCGTCGTCGGCCAGCAGCCCGTCCTCGAGCCCGGTGAGTCGTTCACGTACACGTCGGGCTGTCCCCTGCCCACCGCGTTTGGCACGATGGAAGGCACCTATCAGATGGTGACGAAGGGCGGCGAGCACTTCGACGCGAAGATCGCGCCGTTCACGCTCAGCGAACCGTACACCGTTCACTGATCACTGACGGTTCCCGGTTCGCGGTTCGCGGGACCTTCGGACCTTCACGCGAAGTCACACTGTTTGTCGAGCGCCGCGCGGAGCCGCCGGAGATAGGCCGCGCGCGGGATCTCGATCGCGCCGAACCGCTCGAGGTGCGGTGTCACCCACTGCACGTCGAGCAGCCGGAACCCGCGGCGCTGCAGGCGGTCCACGAGCGCGACCAGCGCGACCTTCGACGCGTCCGTCTCGCGGTGGAACATCGACTCGCCGAAGAACGCGGCGCCCAGGTGGACGCCGTAGAGCCCGCCGACCAGCCGGCCCTCCCGCCGCGTCTCGACCGAGTGCGCGAGGCCGAGCCGGTGCAGCGCCTGGTAGCTCTCCAGGATGGCGTCACTGATCCAGGTGCCGTCCGCAGGCCGCTCGGCGCAGGCGCCCATCACACCCGCGAAGTCCCGATCGATCGACACCTCGAACCGGCCCTGTCGCAGCACGCGCGCGAGCCGCGACGGGATCCGGAACCCGTCGAGCGGAATCACCCCGCGCGGATCGGGCGAGAACCACCCGATCTGCCCGTCCTCCAGGCCCATCGGGAAGATGCCCTCCCGATAGGCGCGGACGAGCGTAGCGGGGTCAACCTGGAGCACGATCGCGACCGGATTCTACCTGGTGCGACCGATCAGACGAACCTCGACAGGCGGTGGCGAGACCACGCCGCGCCATCCGGACAGCAGGACCACGTCAGGCATACGTCACACCCACGTCAGGCCGGCTTCTTAATAGGTCGGGTCGTACATCGCCGCCGTCAGCTGTTCCTGCAAGGCAGCCGGACGCAGCAGGCGGGCCACGCCTTCGTCGTAGGCGCACTGGGCCACCGCCGTGGCGATGGCCAGCGAGACGTCGCGGATGCGGCGCAGCGGGGGATACACGACGCCCTCGGCCCGGTCGGCCGCGTCTACCTGCCCTGCGAGGGCATCGGCCGCCGCCAGAAACATGCCGTCAGTCACCGCCGAACACTCGCAGACGGTGGCGCCGAGCCCGAGACCCGGGAAGACGTAGGCGTTGTTGGCCTGGCCGATCCGGCGCGTGCGCCCATCCTCGAGCGCGATTGGCGGAAACGGGCTGCCGGCGGCGAACACGGCCCGGCCGCCGCTCCATTCATGCGCCTGTGCCGCCGTGCACTCGCTGCGCGATGTCGGATTGGACAGGGCGAAGATGATCGGCTGTTCGTTGAACGCGGCCATCGCCCGGATCGCGGCTTCGGTGAACGTGCCCGGCTGGCCGGTGGCGCCGATGAGCACGTCGGGGCGAAGCGCGCCAAGCGCCCCGGCGAAGTCCAGCGGGGCGTAATCGTGGGCGTACGGGCGCTTGTGCTCGGCGAGGTCCTTGCGGCTGCGCACGACCAGGCCCGTGCCGTCCACGAACCACACGCGCTCGCGTGCGTCCGCCTGCGGCAGCCCCTCCCGCACAAAGGCCTGCACCATGAGGTCGCCGATACCCGTCGCGGCGGATCCGGCGCCCAGGAAGAGAATCCGCATGTCGCGGAACGGTTTGCCCACGACGCGGCCGGCGGCCATGACGCCGGCCAGTGCGACGGCCGCGGTGCCCTGGATGTCGTCGTTGAAGCAGAAGACACGTCCGCGATACCGGTGCAGGAGCCGGTAGGCGTTGGCGGTCTGAAAGTCCTCGAACTGGATCAGGGCCTTCGGATAGGCGCCGGTGACGGCCTCGACGAACTCGTCCATCAGGTGGTCGTACGCGTCGCCGCGCAGCCTGGGCTCCGGAACCCCCAGGTACATGGGGTCGCCGCGCAGCGACTCGTTCTCCGTGCCCGCGTCGAACATCACGGGCAGGCACGCGGCCGGGTCGATGCCGCCCAGGCCCGAGTAGAGCGACAGCTTCCCGATCGGGATGCCCATGCCGTTGGCGCCGAGGTCTCCGAGGCCCAGAATCCGCTCGCCGTCGGTGACGACGATGACGCGGACGTCGTCGTGGGGCCAGTGGCGGAGGTTCTCGCGGATGCGTCCGCGGTCGTCGGCCGTCACGTAGAAGCCGCGGGTGTGCCGGAAGATGTGGGCGAATTCGCGGCAGGCCTGCCCCACGGTGGGCGTGTAGACGAGCGGCATCAGTTCGTCGATGTTGTCGATCAGCATGCGGAAGAACAGGCGCTCGTTGCGCTCCTGGAGCGCCGTCAGGAAGATGTAGCGTTCGATGTCGCTTTCCTTGCGGCGCATGTTGGCAAGCACACGGCGCACCTGGCCCTGCTGCGTGCTGACGGCGGCCGGCAGCAGGCCGCAGAGGCCGTACCGCTCGCGCTCCGCGCGCGTGAAGGCGGTGGACTTGTTCAGGGCCGGATCGTGCAGGCGCTCGTATCCGGTCGACTGGTGATGCATCGGGCCCTCGACCTCGCGTCCCTCGGCCGGCGCACCGGCGCGTTGACAGCATGATAATTATATATTCAAATATGACAATAGATGCCGGCTGACCTCCAGCGACTGAAGGCTGACCTCTTCCGAGCCCTCGCCCATCCGGTGCGCATCCGCATCCTCGAGCTGCTCGCCGACCGCGAGCGCTCGGTGCAGGAGCTTCAGGACGCGCTCGCGCTCGACCAGCCGGCCGTCTCGCAGCACCTCGCGGCCCTGCGCGCCCGCGACCTGGTGACGGCCCGCCGCGACGGCACGCTCGCGCACTACAGCCTGCGCAGCCCGCGGCTGGCCGACCTGCTGCGGGTCTCCCGCGAGTTCCTGAACCACCGCCTGACGGAGAGCCAGACGATGCTCCGCCAGCTCAGGCGCGAAGGACGGCGCCCCTGATGCGCCTCTTCGCCAAGATCCGGAAAACCGGGATCCGCACCGAGCCGCTGCCACCCGGCCCCGCCGCGTGCGTGTCGCTCGCGCGCGAGATCGACGCCCATGCGCGGGCCCTGTTCGGCCGCGCCCTCGCCATCCGGCAGGTCGATGCGGGATCGTGCAACGGGTGCGAGCTGGAAATCGCGGGGCTCGCCGGACCGGTTTACGACATGGAGCGGTTCGGCATGCACTTCGTCGCCTCGCCGCGCCACGCCGACCTGCTGCTCGTGACCGGTCCCGTCACCCGGAACATGGCCGTTCCCCTGCGAAAAACCTACGACGCGACGCCGGACCCCAAGCTGGTGGTCGCGGTCGGCGACTGCGCGCGGACGTGCGGCGTGTTCGCGAAGAGCTACGCGGTTGTCGGCCCCGTCGGGGCGATCGTGCCCGTTGACGCGTACGTGGACGGCTGCCCGCCCGAGCCGGCCGACATCCTGCGCGGCATCCTCGCGGTGCTCGGCCGGACCGGCGCGCGGCGGGACCGCTAGCGTGGAGACGATCGCGTTTCTCGTCGTGGCCGCGGCGTTCGCGAGCGGATCGGTCCTGCCGGCGGTCCTGCCGTCCGCGCGGGCGGCGCGTGTCGCAGGCTCGCTCTCGGCCGCGATCGGCGCGGCGGCCGCCGCCGTTCTCGGTGTCGCTGTCCTCGCTTCCGGCACGCCGTGGACGCTGGCCGGACCGCAGGCGCTCACGCCCATTGGCGGCCCGCTGCTCGTGCTCGACACGCTTGGCGCCGTGTTCCTGTGCGTGATGGGCCTCACCGGCGTGCCCGCCGCGCTCTATGCCATCGCTTACCTGCGCCCGGCCGACAGCCATCCGCGCGGACGCCTGACCCATACCCTCCTCAACGGGTTCCTCGCCGGCCTTTGCCTCGTGCCCGCCGCAGGCAACGTGCTGACCTTCCTTTTTGGTTGGGAGCTGATGGCCGTGACGTCGTACCTGCTCGTCGTCGCCGATCCGGCCGCCGACGACGCCCCCGCGGCGGGCCTGTGGTACGCGGCCATGACCCACGCGGGATTCCTCGCCCTGCTCGCGGCCTGCCTGATTCTGGCCGGCGACGGACCGCTCGACTTCGCGTCGATGCGGGGGGCTGCGTCGGCGCTCTCGCCGGCGGCCGCCGGATCGGTCTTCGCCCTCGGACTGTTCGCCTTCGGCTCCAAGGCCGGGCTTGTCCCCGTGCACGTCTGGTTGCCGCGCGCGCACCCGGCCGCGCCCAGTCACGTGTCGGCCCTGATGTCGGGCGCGATGGTCAAGCTCGGCGTCTACGGCGCGCTGCGCCTGTTCTTCGACCTCCTGCCGGCTGGCCCCGCGTGGTGGGGCGGCGTGATCCTCGCCGCGGGCATCGTGACCGCGCTCACGGGTGTCCTCTATTCGGTGGCTGAGTCACATCTCAAGCGCCTGCTGGCCTACAGCACGATCGAGAACGTCGGACTGATCTTCGTCGGCCTCGGGTTCGCGATGCTCATGCGGGGCTACGGGTACCCGGACCTCGCGGCGATTGGCGTCGTGGTGTGCCTGCTTCACACGATCAACCACGCCGTCTACAAGACGCTGCTCTTCCTCGAAGCCGGGGCCGTCGTCCATGCCACGCACGCGACGTCGCTCGAGGCCTACGGCGGGTTGATCCGCCGCATGCCGCAGACGGCCATCCTGTGCCTGATTGGCGCGCTGTCGCTCGCGGCGCTGCCGCCGCTCAATGGCTTCACGTCCGAGTGGCTCACCTTTCAGGCCCTGGTTGCGGGCGCGCGCCACACTGTTCCGGAGCTCGCCATCTGGCTGCCGCTGGCCCTCGCCGGAGTCGCGCTCGTGGCCGGCCTGGCGGCTGTGTCGGCGGTGCGGCTGTTCGGCATCACGTTCCTGGCGCTGCCGCGGACGCCGGCGGCGGAGACCGCGACCGAGGTCCCCCGGTCGATGCTGGCGGCGGCCGCGCTGCCGGCGCTGGCCTGCCTCGCCCTCGGCATCCTCCCTGGACCGCTCGTGACACGGCTCGCGGGCGTCGCGGGCGATTTCGGCCTGCCGATCGCCCGGCTTCAAGACGGCCTGGGGATCGGCCTGCCGCTCGCCGGCAGCCGGTTCGTGCCGATGGCGCTCGCGCTGGTGCTGGTCGGATGCGCGGGCATCGTGGCACTCGCCCTGCGGGCCCGCCTCGGCGCGGCAACAGTCCGCGTCGACGCCGCGTGGAACTGCGGGCGCGCGGTCCAGTCGGCACGAACCGAGTACACGGCGGCGGCCTTTGCCGAGCCTCTCAAACGCGTCTTCGTGGGCTTCTACCGGCCGACGCAGCAGATCAAAGTGGAAGTCCACCCGGTGTCGCCGTACTTCGTGCAGTCGATCGGGTACCGCACCCGGGTCACTCCGTGGATGGAGCCAAAGCTGTACGGGCCTATTCTGGCTGCCGTCCGCTGGACGTCGCTCCAGGCGCGACGGCTCCAGACCGGATCGATTCACGTCTACCTGGCGCTGCTGCCGGCCGCGCTGGTGTTCCTGCTGTTCGTCTCACGGTGGATCCGATGATCGACGCCGGCGTCGTGACCGCGCAAACCCTGTTGCTGCTCTTGGCCGCGCCGGCGGTCGCGGGGTACGTGCGGTGGCTCAAGGCGCGGCTGCAGGGCCGCCGCGGCGCCGGCATGCTGCAGCCGTACTTCGAACTGCGGAGGACGTTCGCCAAGCACATGGTCATCGCCGACTCGGCGTCCTGGATCTTCCACCTCGCGCCGTTCGTCCTCATGGCGGCCACCGTCGCCGCCGCCACATTGGTCCCCGTCGTCTCGGCCGTCCAGCCCGCGGATCGCCTGGGGGACCTGTTCGTCCTCGCCGCCCTGCTGATGCTCGGCACCGTCTGGCTGGCGCTCGGCGGGCTCGACCCGGGCACGGCCTTCGGCGGCATGGGATCGAGCCGTGAGATGACGGTGGCCGCGCTGACCGAACCGACTCTGGCCATCTCGGTTCTGGCGCTCGCGCTCGCGACCGGCTCGACCAGCCTGGGTGCCATCGCCGGCCGGGTGGCCGCCACGCCGGCGTTTGCGCTCGGCCCGGGCCACTCGCTGGCGCTTGCGGCGTTTCTCATCGCGCTGCTGGCCGAAACGGGACGGCTGCCGGTGGACAACCCGGCCACGCACCTGGAGCTCACGATGATTCACGAGGCCATGATCCTCGAGTACTCGGGTCCGTATCTGGGCCTGATCTTGTGGGCGTCGGCCGTGAAGATGACGCTCCTCCTCGTGCTGGCGGCCAACGTCTTCCTGCCGTGGGGCCTCGCGACGTCGCTCGGCCCGTGGGCGATCGCCGTCGGGCTGGCGGCGATTGCCGCGAAGCTCGTCGTGCTCGGTGGCCTGCTCGCGCTGCTCGAGACGCGTCTCGCCAAGCTCCGGCTGTTCCGGGTTCCCGAGCTGCTCGCGGTGTCGTTCACCCTGGCGCTCATCGCGGCGGCGTCGTCGTTCTACACGAGGTAGGGCATGGACGCCACGTTCGCCCTGCTCACGATGACCGGCGCCAGCGTGATGCTGCTCTGCGTGCTGGTGATTCTCTGGCGCCGCCACATCCCGGCCTACATCTCGGCGTTCCAGTGGCAGTCAATGGCGCTGGCGTTCGTGGGCGCGGTCGTCGCCCGTCGCGGCGGCGTGCCCGAGCTGTTCGTCGTCGCGCTGCTCATCTTCCTGCTGAAGGGGCTGGCCGTGCCCGCGATGCTGCGCCGCATGGCGGCGCGGTTTCCCGCGCAGCAGGAGCTCCAGCCGCTCGTCAACACGGAAGTGTCGCTGGTGATCTCGGGGTGCCTGGCCATCGCCGCCTACGACGTCTCGCGGCCGATCGCGGCCGTGGTCAACCTGCCGACGCGCGGCGGCCTGCCCCTGGCGCTCGCGCTCATCCTGATCAGCCTGTTCGTCATCGTGAGCCGGCGCAAGGCGATCACGCAGATCGTGGCGTTTCTCATGCTCGAGAACGGCATCGCGCTCCTCGCGCTGCTCGGCGCCTACGGCGTGCCGCTCGTCGTCGAGCTGGGGGTGTTCCTCGATCTGCTGCTGGGCGTGCTCGTGATGCAGGTCCTCGCCTACCGGATTCAGGAGACGTTCGACTCGATTGACGTCGAACACCTGAACAGCCTGAAGCACTGAGGGCATGGACGCGCTGCTGTTCGCCCTGCTCGTGGCGCCGCCGGTGGTCGCGGCGGCGCTGGCCGTCCTCGCGCCGCGAGCCACCGTGCTGGTCTCGCGCCTGAATGTGGCGACCATGCCAATCTCGGTCGCCGCCGCGCTCTGGCTGGCCGCCGGTCTGGTCGCGGGCGGCCCGCCCGCGGTCGTCGGCACGACCTGGCGGATCGATGCGCTGTCGGCGATGTTGGCGCTGCTTGTGAGCGTGGTGTCAACGCTCGCCGTCTGGATGGGCCCGGGCCTCGCGCCCGGTGCCGGCCCGGCGCGCGCGGAGGCGCGCCTCTTCCGCGTCTATACGAACATGTTCGCGGCCACGATGCTCCTGGCCGTGACGGCCGACAACCTGGGCGTCATGTGGGTCGCGATCGAGGCCTCGACCGTGACGTCGGCGCTGCTGATTCCCCTGCACCGGACGAAGGCGTCGGTCGAGGCGTCCTGGAAATACCTGCTCATCGGATCGGTCGGCATCGCGCTCGCGCTCACGGGCACGGTGCTCACGTTCGTCGACTACGCCAGCACGGGCGCGACCGTCGATCTCGCGCTCAACTGGACGACGCTCGTGACCGCCGCGCCCGGGCTCCACCCGGAGGTCGCGCGGCTGGCCTTCGTGTTCCTGCTCGTTGGGTTCGGCACCAAGGCCGGCCTCGTGCCGATGCACACCTGGCTGCCCGATGCCCATTCGGAGGCGCCGGCACCGCTGTCGGCGATGATGTCGGGCGTGCTCCTGGCCGTCGCCCTCTACGCGCTGGCGCGATGGAAGACCCTGGTCGATCTCACGCTCGGCACGACCTTCACCGAAACGCTTCTGCTCATCGTCGGCGTCGCGACGATCGCGCTCGGCAGCCTGAGCCTCGTCACCCAGCGCGACTACAAGCGCCTGCTGGCGTACTCGAGCATCGAGCATGTCGGCCTGGCCTGCTTCGGGCTGGCGCTCGGCGCGCCCGGGCTCTTTGCGGCCCTCTTTCATGTGACCGGGCACGCGCTCGCCAAGAGCGTGGCGTTTCTGCTGTCCGGGCGCATCCTGTTGCGGTACGGCACCCATGAAATTGCCGCCGCGCCGGGCGTCGCGGAGGCGCTCCCGGCCACCGGCGGCCTCTTCGCGATCAGCGTGCTCGCGCTCGGCGGCCTGCCGCCCTTCGGGCTGTTTCTCTCGGAGATGCTGCTCGTAAGAGCCGGGTGGATCGCGGGCCGCGAGATCCTGACCGGCGTCGTGCTCGTGCTGCTGCTCGTCGCCTTCGGATCGCTCGTGCATCACACCCAGCGCCTGCTGCTCGGAGCGCCGCCGGCCGGCGTGAGCGTTGGCGAACGAGTGACGTGGACGACCGCGGTCCTCGCCCTGCCGCTCGTGGCGCTCGCATGGATCGGCGTCTCGATGCCGTCAGGATTGCGACACCTGCTGACGCAGGCCGTGGAGGCGCTTCACCCATGACCGAGGAGGCCACGATGATCGAGCGCCTCGGCGGCGTGCCGGGTCTGCTCTCTGCGCCTGAACGGCGCGCGGGCGCGTTCCGCCTGCGCATCGACGCCCGTCACCTCGCGGAGGCGATGCGGAGCCTGCTTGATCAGCCGGAGGTTCATCTGCTGCTCGCGGCCGCTGACGACCGCGCGGACGCCGCCGAGATGCGCCTGCACCATCTGCTCGCAATCGGTCAGCCGTGGCAGCTCGTCCATCTCGAGACCTCGGTCAGTCGTCACGACCTGCAGGTACCGACGCTGGCCGCGTTGTCGTTTCCGGCCTCGCGATTCGAGCGCGAAATCCGGGATCTCTTCGGCATTGTCCCGCACGGACACCCGGACGCCCGGCCGCTCGTCCGGCACGGCTTCTGGCCCGAGTCGTTCCATCCACTGCGCGCGGACGCGATCGCTCCCGAGTTCGCTGATGACGGCCGGCCGTTCCCGTTCACCGCCGTTCAGGGCGAGGGTGTCTACGAGATTCCCGTCGGTCCGGTGCACGCGGGCGTCATCGAGCCCGGACACTTCCGGTTCAACGTGCTGGGCGAGACGATTCTCAAGATGCGCGCCCGCCTGTACTTCACGCACAAGGGCACGGAGAAGCTGTTCGAGGGCCGGCGGCCGGACGACGGCGTCGATCTGGCCGAGCGCGTGTCGGGCGACACAAGCGTCGGCCACGCGCTGGCGTACTGCCAGGCGATTGAGACCCTGGCCGGTATCGAGGCGCCCCCCCGTGCGCGCATGCTGCGCACGGTGCTGCTCGAACTCGAACGGCTCTACAACCACGTGACTGACGTGGGCGCCATCATTGGCGACACGGGCTTCGCCGTCGGCCAGGCCCACTGCCTGCGCCTGCGCGAAGCACTGCTCCGGGTGAACAAGCAGGTGGCCG
>Ga0326597_10003936_pt1 | contig 21068 bp, 22 predicted proteins | sample RVTome_12_FD_203789 | JGI IMG/M metagenome (GOLD analysis project Ga0326597, IMG submission 203789) | Soil microbial communities from uranium-contaminated site in the Upper Colorado River Basin, Wyoming, United States - RVT100D185 | ecosystem: Environmental > Terrestrial > Soil > Contaminated >...
CTCCGAAGTCCAGATCGCGCTGCTCACGGAACGCATCAACCAGCTGACGGGCCATATGCGGGAGCATAAGCACGACTACCATACTGAGCGCGGACTCTTGAAGCTGGTTGGACAGAGAAGGCGGCACCTCGCCTATCTCAACCGCACAGACCTGCAGCGCTATCGCGCCGTGCTCAACAAGCTAGGCCTCCGCAAGTAAAAGCGGGGGCCGCTTCGCGTGTAGGGGAGGAGAGAGGAACAACCACACACCACCGTCGCGGCAGCCGCCGCGCACCCCTCGAGAGGCGAGGGACCGGGCTCCCACCAAGCCCACGTACGACAAGCACAGGCAACACGCGAGACCATCTCCCCGAGGAGGGGGAGGTTTCATCACACACAGATTGGAGGCACCATACTATCCATGGCGGAACGATTTGAACGAACCATCGGAGACCAAGCACTTATCCTTGAGACCGGCGACCTCGCCGGGCTCGCCAACGGCGCCGTCACCGTCCGCTACGGCGATACCGTCCTGCTCGCCACGGCCTGCATCAGCGACCGCCCGCGAGAGGGCATCGACTTCTTCCCGCTGACGGTCGACTACGAGGAGCGCCTCTACGCGATCGGCAAGATCCCCGGTAGCTTCTTCCGGCGCGAGGGCCGCCCCAGCACCGACGCCATCCTGGCCGCACGGCTGACCGACCGGCCACTCCGCCCGCTCTTCCCGAAGAGCTTCCGCAGAGATATCCAGGTGGTGATCACCATCCTCTCGGCGGACCAGGAAAACGACCCGGACGTCCTCGGCACCATCGGCGCGTCGGCCGCGCTCTCGATAGCGGGCGCGCCGTTCGCCGGGCCCGTCAGCTCGGTGCGCGTCGGCTATATCGACGGCGACTTCGTCATCAACCCGACGTACGCCAAGCTCCAGGAGAGCACGCTCGACCTCGTCGTCGCCGGTACGCGCGACGCCATTATGATGGTCGAGGCGGGCGCGCGCCAGGTGCCGGAGCGCATCATCCTGGAGGCGCTCGAGCTCGGCCAGCGGACGAACCAGCAGATCATCGATCTGCAGGACGAGCTTGTCGCCAAGGTCGGCAAGCCCGCGATTGAGTTCGACTCGTCGCCCCTGCGCCGGGAGGTGAAGGACGCCGTGAAGGCCGCGCTCGAGGGCCGGCTGGAGGAGGTCCTCTCCGAAGCAAAGGACGAGCGCCAGGGCGGCCTTGACGCCCGCCGGCAGGAGCTGCTGGAGCGCTTTGGCGAAGAGTACGGCGCGCAGGAGATCGGCGCCGCGCTCGACGAAGTGGTCAAGGAGACCGTGCGCTCGTCGATCCTGGACCGCGACGTGCGGCCGGACGGCCGCAAAGCCGAGGAGATCCGCCAGATCTCCTGCCAGGTCGGCGTTCTGCCAAGGACGCACGGCACCGGGCTGTTCACGCGCGGCCAGACCCAGGTGATGACGATCGCCACCCTCGGCTCGTTCGGCGAGCAGCAGAAGCTCGACACGCTCTCGCCGGAGGACCGCAAGCGCTTCCTGCACCACTACAACTTCCCACCGTTCTCGGTCGGCGAGGCGCGTCCGATGCGCGGGCCGTCGCGCCGCGAGGTCGGCCACGGCGCGCTCGCCGAGCGCGCGATCCAGGTGGTCATCCCGGACGAGGAGACCTTCCCGTATACGATCCGCCTCGTCTCCGAAGTCCTCTCCAGCAACGGCAGCACGTCCATGGCCAGCACCTGCGGCAGCACGCTGGCGCTCATGGACGCCGGCGTGCCGATCGCGGCGCCGGTCGCCGGTATCGCGATGGGCCTCGTGATGGGCGAAGGCGGCAACTACAAGGTGCTCACCGACATCGCCGGCCTCGAGGACGCGCTGGGCGACATGGACTTCAAAGTCGCTGGCACCGCCGAGGGCATCACGGCGCTCCAGATGGACATCAAGGTCAAGGGCATCTCGATGGAGGTGCTGGAGCGCGCGCTCAGCCAGGCCCGCGACGCGCGCCTCTTCATCCTGGACAAGATCCGCGAAGCGATCGCGGAGCCGCGTGCCGAGCTGTCGAAGTGGGCCCCGCGCATGTACCGCATCCAGATCCCTGTCGAGAAGATCGGCGCGGTGATCGGCCCGGGCGGCCGCGTCATCCGCTCCATCATCGAGGAGACGAAGTGCAGCGTCGACGTCGAGGACGACGGCTCGATCTTCATCGGTTCGACCAACGCCGAAGGCGCCGCGAGGGCCATCGAGATCATCGAGAGCCTGACCAAGGAAGTGCAGATCGGCGACGTCTACACCGGCAAGGTCGTCCGCATCGTCGACTTCGGCGCCTTCATCGAGCTGCCCGGCGGCAAGGACGGACTCTGCCGCATCGGCGAGCTGGCCGACTACCACGTGCCCAGCGTTCAGGACGTCGTCCAGGTCGGCGACGAGATCATGGTCAAGGTGATCGAGATCGATAACCTGGGCCGCATCAACGTCTCGCGTCGCGCGCTCCTCGTCGGCGAGGATGACGAGGACAAGCAGCCCGACTTCGTCGGCGCGCCCAGCAGCGGCCCGCCCAGCAGCGGCCCCCGCGAACGGCCCGGGGGTCCGCCGCGCGAGGGCGGCTTCCGTGAACGGCGCCCCGGCGGCGGTGGCGGTGGTCGCGGTGGCTTCGGAGGACGCGGTGGCGACCGCGGCAACGGCGGCCCGCGTCGCGGTGGCCCCGGCGGCGGCGGCGGTGGTCGTGGCCCGCGTCCCGGCGGCGGCGGCGGTGGCGACCGGCGTCCCGGTGGGGGCGGTGGTGGCCGCGGGGGAGGCGGCGGCGGGTACCGCGGTGGAGGCGGCGCCTTCGGCCGCGGCGGCTCCGGCCCGTCGAACCGCCCGGGACCGCGCCTGGGCCCGGGCCCGATCCAGCGCTAGCGTGAACCTGCATTGAGTAATTGCTCAGACATATTGACAATACTCTGGTGCTCGCCGTAATCTCGTCTGTGGTAAGGAAGGGTGCTAGAACAGGGCCAGCTATACTAGGTCCGGAAACGGAGCGAGGGAGGAGAAGCTTCGCGTGACACGACAGGACATTGAGCGATTGCATGAGTTGATGCAATCTGCCCTAAAGCACGACGGTCCCTACCCTCTCTCTTCGGGCATTCAGAGCAAGTACTACTACGACGGCAAGCTGAGGACGCTGGATCCGCCGACGGCTTGGCTCATTGGTAACGTCCTCGCCGATGTGATCGTCGGTTCCGGCGCGGAGGCAGTCGGTGGACTTGCGATCGGCTCGATTCCCATTACTGACGCCGTTGGCTTAGCGGCACACCTCAAGGGCCGTTACCTGCCGACGTTCTACGTCCGGAAGGATCCCAAGTCACACGGGACAGGCTCGCAGGTTGCGCAGGCGCTGCTGCTGGACGGGGAAGACTTACTCAAGCCTGGCAGGCGCGTGGCAATTGTGGACGATGTCATCACGACGGGATCGTCGATTCGCCAGGCGATTCAAGCCGTGCGTGATCTGGGCTGCATCGTGACACTCATCGTTGCTCTGGTGGAGAGACACGAGAGTAACGGCGCTCTGCGCGATCAGGGATGCCCCGTGCTACGGATCTTCTACACCGACGAAGAAGGCCACCTCTTCATCGATGACGAATTTGTACGAAGAGCTGAAGAGGCGGCTGGCACCGGGGTTCTATCCCGATAACCTCCTGGCCGCCGCTCGCCTTGCTCACGAGGCCTCGTGGCAAACCAGCGCGCCCCTTGGCCTCTACGTGCTCTCCGAGGTGTTGTCCTCGCTGGCAGAGGAATGGCCAGAACAGGGAATCGCATCCTCCGTTGCTGAAGAGATGACTCTCATCATGAAGCCTCCGATTGACGCTTACATTGAGGCGGCGTCGGCTCGCGAGTTGACGACTGAAGAAGAAGCAGCGTACTTGAATGGCATCCTTCGCGCGCTTCTCCAGTGGGAGTCAGGCCGTTAGCAGGCTGCCGTCTGAGGGCCGCTTTCTTTCCCTCCGATGAGCGTGTAGGCTAAGCGCACCATGGCCATCCGCGTCGTCGTCAGCGGGACCGGCAACATGGGCCGCGAGGTGCTCGCCGGCGTCGCGCGCGACCCCGATTTCGAGCCCGTCGGCGTACTCGAAGGGCTCTCGACTCAGGGCGAGGTCGCTGTGCCGGGCGGCGGGTCGCTGCCCCTCAGCGCCGACGTGCCCGCGCTGCTCGACGCCACGAAGCCTGGCGTCATCATCGATTTCACCAACGCCGAATGGACACCGCGCATCGCGGGCCCGGCGCTCGAGCGCGGCGTGCGACTCGTCATCGGCACCACCGGCCTCTCAGACGAATGGTTGGACTCGCTGGAGAAGTCCTGCCGGGAGCGCGGCGTCGGCGCCGTCGTCGCCGCGAACTTCGCCATCGGCGCGGTGCTGCTGATCCACATGGCGAAAACCGCCGCGCGCTTCTTCGACAGCGCCGAGATCATCGAGCTGCACCACGACCGCAAGGTCGACGCGCCCTCCGGCACGGCGCTCACCACCGCGAAGGAGATGCTTGCCGCGCGCGGCCGGCCGTTCGAGCGCAACCTGCCGGAGCTGACAGCGCTCGCGGACACGCGCGGCGGCCAGCTCGACGGCCTCACGGTCCATAGCGTGCGCCTGCCGGGGCTCGTCGCCCACCAGGAAGTGCTCTTCGGCGGGCAGGGCCAGACGCTCTCGATCCGCCACGACACTACCGGCCGCGACGCCTTTATCCCCGGCGTCCTCCTCGCCGCGCGCGAGGTGATGCGCCGCAAAGAGCTCGTGCGCGGGCTGGAGGCGCTGGTGGGCCTGGGGTAGCCGCCTCCCTTTTGTGCCGCTTGACACACACCGCACGCGTACCATAAAATCTCCCTACGACCATCGGGTGGTGGTTCTTACACAGGTTTAGGCAGGTTTTATGGCTGCTCTTGCCCCTCCCGCGCCGTCCGCTCCCCGCGAGCGCTGGCTCACGTTGGGCGAAGCCTGTCGCGTTCTCGGCGTCGACGAATCGACGCTACGCCGCTGGGCCGACGGCGGCCACGTGCGCGTCTTCCGCACCCCCGGCGGCCACCGCCGCTTCGCCGAGTCAGACATCCAGGAGCTGCTCGCCGGCCGCGGCCAGGACACCCGCCGCTACCGCGAGCTGGGCGACCTCGCCGTCACGCGCATCCGCCGCCAGCTCCACAGCCGCCCCGCCCGCGAAGCGTCGTGGAACGTCACTGTCGACGAGACGATCCGCGAGCGGCTGCGGCCGCTCGGCCGGCAGCTCGCCGCGCTGGCGGCGGAGTACCTCGGGCGTCGCGGCAAGCGCGCCGGACTACTGGAGAACGCCCGCGCGCTGGGCCACGAGTACGGCGAGGAGCTGGCCGCCTCCGGCCTGCCGCTCGGGCAGGCGGTCGAAGCGTTCATCTTCTTCCGGCGCAGCCTGGACGACGCCACCAAGCAGGCCAGCCAGCGCCACGGTCTCAACGCCGGCGATGCGCTCACCGCCTGCCAGGAGGTGATCGCCCTCGCCGACCAGGTGCTCGTCGGCCTCACGGAGGCGTATGAGCCTGTTCCGGCTTCCCGGCCCGCAAAACGGCGGCAGGCCGCGCGATGAACTGGTCAGGCACCGGTTTTGGCATCGGCTGGGAGGGCCACTTCCGCGAGCTGGAGCACTTCGTGCGCCGGCTGCGCGCCTGGCGCTCGGCGCCGAGCGACCCGGACGAAGAGCTGCCCGGCGTGGAGCTCTCGACGGGCGAGCAGCAGGCGGCGCTCCAACGCGAGATCATGCGCCGGCGCGTAAGGGACACGACGCCGTGACCTACTATCCGATCTTTCTCGACCTGCGCGGGCGGCGCTGCCTCGTCGTCGGCGGCGGGCGCGAAGGCCAGCGCAAGATCGAAGGCCTGCTCGCCGCGGGCGGCGTCGTCACCGTGATCGCGCCCAAGCTGACACGAGATCTGCAAGCGCGCCTCGCAGCCGGCGAGATCGACCTCATCCAGCGCGAGTACCGCGACGGCGACCTCGAAGGGTACGAGCTGTGCATGGTGGCGACCGACGACGGCGCGGTGAACGCCGCCGTCAACCAGGAGGGCAAGCGACGCCGCATCTGGGTGAACGCCGCCGACGACCCGCCAAACTGCGACTTCATCCTGCCCGCCGTGATCCGGCGCGGCGCGATCACGATCGCGGCTTCGACCAACGGGACCAGCCCCGCGCTTGCGCGAAGACTGCGTGAGGAGCTGGAGGCCTACCTGACGGAAGAGATGCCCGCGCTCGCGGAGCTGCTGCGCGAGGTGCGGGAGGATCTCCGCGCCCGCGGCATCAAACCCGACGCGGACGTGTGGCAGGAAGCGATCGATGAGGAGCTGCGCGTGCTGCTCGCGCAGCGCAAGCACCGCCAGGCGAAGTCGCGGCTGCTGCAGTCCCTGGGTTATGGGGTGCTCGTGACGGAGCTTGTGGCGAAGGACGGAAGTAGGGACGGGTCTGAAGACCCGTCCGCACGGCCGCAGGCCGTCGCAAAGAGAAATGAGGACAGCGACCGGTAGGCCGTCGCAGGAGCGACATGCACATCACGCTCGTCGGCATCAACCACAAGACCGCGCCGGTATCGCTGCGCGAGCGCTTCGCCTTCGCGCCCGAGGAGCTGCCGGCCGCGCTGCCGCGCTTCGGCGGCGCCGCAGTGTTGCTCTCCACCTGCAACCGCACCGAGGTCTACCTGACGTCGCACCACCCGATCGCCGCCGGCTCCGTCATCGCGCTGCTGAGCGAGCTGAAGGACGCCGAGGCGCCGGAGGGCGCGTTCTACCACGAGGGTGGCATCGACGCGGCGCGCCACCTCTTTCGCGTCGCCGCCGGCATCGAGTCGATGGTCCTCGGTGAGTCGGAGATCCTCGGCCAGGTGCGCGCCGCCTTCTCCGCGTCGACGGCATCGCACACGCACAACGCCGTCCTCTCGCAGCTCTTCCACGCTGCGATTCGCGTCGGACGGAAGGCGCGCAGCCAGACGCACATCGGCCGCCACGCCGTCTCTGTCAGCTCGACCGCCGTCGCCCTGGCGCGCGAGACGCTGGGCGACCTCGCCTCGCGCACCGTGCTCGTCGTGAGCGCCGGCGAGGCGGGCAAGCTGGCCGCGCGCAGCCTGGCCGATCAGGGGGCGTCGCGGCTGCTCGTCGCCAACCGCACGCCCGGCCGCGCGCAGGAGCTCGCCGGCGACCTCGGCGGCAAGCCGGTCGCGTTCGAGTGCCTCGGCCAGGCGATGGGCGAGGCGGACATCGTGATTAGTTCGAGCGCCGCGCCCGAGTTCCTCATCGGCGAGCCGGAGGTGCGCCAGGCGACGGCTGGCCGCAACGGCCGGCCCCTGCTGCTCATCGACATCGCCGTGCCGCGCGATATCGACCCCGCCGTGCGCGCGTTCCCGCAGGTGCACCTCTACGACATCGACGACCTGCAGGGACTCGTGGAGCGCGGCCGCACGTTGCGCAAGCAGGAGGTGGCGAGCGTCGAGCGGCTGATCGACGACGAGATCAAGCGCTTCCAGCAATGGCTGCGCTCGCGCGGCGTCGTGCCCACCGTCGCCGCGCTCCGCCGCTACGCCGAAGACGCGCGGGCGGCCGAGCTGGAGCGCACGTTCAAGCGTCTGCGCGGCCTCACGCCCGAACAGCGCGCTGCGTTCGACACGATGACCGGCGCGCTCGTGCGGAAGCTGCTCCATGACCCGATCGGCAGGCTCAAGGGCGAGGACGGCGAGCGCTACGTCGCCGCCGTCCGCGAGCTGTTCGATCTTGACGCGGAGCCGTCCCCGGACGGAGCGAACGGCGCCGAGGCGTGACGTGGCGGGGCCGCGCGCCTTCGTCGTCGGCACACGCGGCAGCCGGCTGGCGCTGCGTCAGACCGATCTGATCATCGACGCCCTGCGCGCGCGCTCCCCGGGCCTCAAGCTGCTCGTCTCCGAGATCCGCACCGAGGGCGATCGCCGCCCCGACGAGCCGCTCTCGCGCATCGGCGGGCAGGGCGTCTTCGTCAAGGAGCTGGAGGCCGCCCTCCTCCGCGGCGAGATCGACCTCGCCGTGCACAGCCTCAAGGACGTCCCGGCCGATCTCGCGCCCGACCTGGCGCTCGCCGCCCACCCGCAGCGCGCCGACCCGCGCGACGCGCTCGTTGCCCGCGACGGGCACGCGCTCCAGCAGCTTCCGGACGGTGCCCGCGTCGGCACCGGCAGCGAGCGCCGGGCGGTGCAGCTCCGGGCGCTCCGGGCTGACCTGGTGCCCGTCGAGATCCGCGGCAACGTCGACACCCGCGTGCGCAAGGTCGAGCAGGGCGATGTCGACGCCGCCGTGCTCGCGGTCGCCGGCCTCGAGCGTCTCGGCCTGCTCGAGCGCGCGACGGAGGTCTTCGCGCCGGAGGCGATGCTCCCCGCCGTCGGCCAGGGCGCCCTCGCCGTCGAGGCGCGCGCGGACGACACGGAGGCGCTGGCGCTGCTCGCTGCGATCGATGATCGCGAGACCCGTCTCGCCTGCACAGCGGAGCGCGCCTTCCTGCGACGCCTGGGCGGCGGCTGCCGCCTGCCCTTCGCCGCGCTCGCGTCCGTCGACGGCGGCGCGCTGCGCATCCGCGGCTTCATCTCGGACGCCGGCGGCGCGCACATGTTCCGCGGCGAAGCGTCCGGCGAAGGCGAGAACGCGGAAAACATCGGCGCGCAGCTCGCCCAGACGCTCCTCGATCAGGGCGCCGCCGCGTACGTGGAGGCGGCTCGGTGATCGTGCGCGCCCGCGTGTACCCCGAGCGATCTCGCCGGATACGAGGCGAAGTTGTGAGACCTCGTAGGGACAGACCTTCAGGTCTGTCCGGCCCTGTAGAAGCACATTGCTTGTGGCCCCCGTGCTCAACAACTGTCCTGGGCGGGTGGGCGGGCAAGAAGACCTTCCTTATTGGGAGTTCCGCATGACGACTCCCCCCGGCCACGTCTCGCTCGTCGGCGCCGGCCCCGGCGACCCCGGGCTGATCACGCTCGCGGGCGCCGAGGCGCTCGCTCGCGCGGAGGTCGTCGTCTACGACCGCCTCGTTAACCCGCAGTTGCTCGACCTCGCGCCGGCAAGCGCCGAGCGCATCTTCGCCGGCAAGGGTCCGCAGCAGCACACGATGTCGCAGGACGAGATCAACGCGCTGCTGATCGAACGCGCGCGCGCCGGCAAGCGCGTCGTGCGGCTGAAGGGCGGCGACCCCTTCGTCTTCGGCCGCGGCGGAGAGGAGGCTGAGGCGCTCGCGCGCGCCGGCCTCCCGTTCGATGTCGTCCCCGGCGTTAGCTCCGCCGTCGCCGCGCCCGCCTACGCCGGCATCCCGGTCACGCAGCGCGGCGTCGCCTCGTCCGTGGCCTTCGTCACCGGCCACGAGGACCCGGCGAAGCTCGACGAGGCGGTCGATTGGACGAAGCTCGCCACGGCCGTCGATACGCTGGTGCTGCTCATGGGCGTCGGCCAGATCGCGCAGATCGTCGAGCGGCTGGTGGCCGCCGGCCGCGACGTCTCGACGCCCGCCGCGGTGATCGAGTGGGGCACGCTGCCGCGCCAGCGCACCGTCGAAGGCACGCTCGCCGACATCGTCGCGAAGACGCGCGAAGCCGGCATCGGCGCGCCCGCCGTCGCCGTCGTCGGCGAGGTCGTCCGCCTGCGCGACACGCTCCGCTGGTTCGACACGCGGCCGCTCTTCGGCCTGCGCGTGCTGGTGACGCGCACGCGCGAGCAGGCGAGCGAGCTGTCGCGCGCGCTCGCGGCGGCAGGCGCGGAGCCGGTCGAGCTGCCATCGATCGAGATCACCCGCCGCTACGACGAAGCGCGGCTCGCGTCTGCCATCGACACGCTGCGCGATGGCGTGTACGCCTGGCTGCTCTTTACCAGCGCGAACGCCGTCGAGATCTTCGTCGACGCGCTCTGGGCGCGCGGGCTCGACGCGCGCGCCGTCCGCGCCCGCCTCGGCGCGATCGGCCCGGCGACCGCCGAGGCGCTCCGCAAGCGCGGTCTGCGCGTCGATGTCACGCCAGAGCGCGACGCGTACACTGCCGAAGGTCTGCTGGCGGCGCTCGCGAACGAGGACGTGCGCGGCGCGCGCGTGCTGCTGCCGCGCGCGGAGGACGCGCGCGAGCTGCTCGTCGATGACCTCGTCGCGCGCGGTGCGACGGTCGACGAAGTGACGCTGTACCTCGCTGCGCTGCCCGCTGGCCCCGAACCAGAAGGCCTGCGCCGCCTTCGCGCCGGCGAGATCGACGTCGCGACGTTCGCCAGCTCGTCCTCGGTGCGCAACTTGGTCGCGCTGCTCGGCGAGGACATCGAGCCGCTGCGCCGCTGTCGCATCGCCTGCATCGGCCCCGTCACCGCCGCCACCGCCGGGGAGCTCCTCGGCCGCCCGCCGGACGTGGTCGCTGAGGAGCATACCATCGCGGGTCTGGTGCAGGCGCTGGTGGAGGAGGCGATAGTGCAATGGACGCGCCAGGTGCGCGACGAACTGTTTCGGGAGAAGTATCCGGACTTGGCGGAACGAGATGGGATCTGAGAGTGGTCTCACGGCGATCTCGCTAGACATCACCCCCGCTCCGTCGCTACACTCGTCTCACTCCAGCATCCTGTAGGAGGCCCGCCATGCGCCTGCATGACTACCTGGACTACCGGGCCCGCGAGCACGCCGGCGACGAGTTCGCCGTCCAGGGCGACCGCCGCCTCACCTATCGAGACGCCCTCGCCGAGACGAACCGCATCGCCAACGCGCTCGTCAGCGCCGGCCTCCAGGCCGGCGACCGCATCGCCATCCTCTCGAAGAACAGCATCGAGTACGCGCTCCTCTACTACGCCTGCGCCAAGGCCGGCGTCGTGCCAGTGCCGCTCAACTACCGCCTCTCCCCCGGCGAGTGGACATTCATCATCAACGATGCCGGCGCGAAGCTGCTCATCGCCGCCGATGAGTACGTCGGCGCCATCGATGGCGTCCGGCGCGAGCTGGCGAGCGTCGAGCGCTACGTCGGCGTCAACATCGAGGGCATGGACGGCATCGAGGGCTGGGAGGACTTCAGCCACTGGGTGGCCGGGCAGCCGTCGACGCCGCCCGAGCGCGCCGGCGCGATCACCGGCGACGACGATGCCTACCAGATGTACACCAGCGGCACGACCGGCCACCCGAAGGGCGCCGTGATCACGCACGGCGCGCTGTCGGCGCAGCTCAACCAGGTCACGATGCTGCTGAAGATGGACCCCACCAATCGCGGTCTCATCGTCGTGCCGATGTACCACGCCGCCGGCGCCGTGAGCACCTTCGTCACGGTCTACTGGGGCGGCTGCCTCTACATCCAGGCCGACTTCAACCCGCCCGAGGTCGTCCGCGCGCTCGACGAGGAGCGCGTCGCCACCTGCACCCTCGTGCCGGCGATGATCCAGGCGCTCCTCGTCTTCGTGCCCGATGTCGCCAAGCGCGAGTACAAAGACCTGCGCCAGATCACCTACGGCGCGTCGCCGATCGCCGAGGAGACGCTGCGCCGCGCGATGGAGACCTTCGGCTGCGACTTCGCGCAGGCCTTCGGCATGACCGAGACGACGGCCGTGCTTACCTACCTCTTCCCGGACGACCACCGCCGCGCCATCCGCGAGGAGCCGCACCTCCTGCTCTCCGCCGGCCGGCCCGTCGTCGGCACGGAGCTGCGCGTCGTGGACGATGACGACACGCCTGTGCCGCCGGGCACCGTCGGCGAGATCATCGCCCGCGGCCCGCAGATGATGCGCGGCTACTGGAACCTGCCCGACGAGTCGGCCGAGGCGCTGCGCGGCGGCTGGATGCACACCGGCGACGCCGGCACGATGGACGAGCGCGGCTACCTCTATATCCAGGACCGGATCAAGGACATGATCGTCTCCGGCGGCGAGAACGTCTACCCGCGCATCGTCGAGGACGTTCTCTTCCAGCACCCCGCCGTCGCCGACGCCGCCGTCATCGGCGTGCCCGACGAGCAGTGGGGCGAGACGGTGAAGGCGTTCGTCGTGCTCAAGGAGGGCCAGTCGGCGACCGAGGAGGAGATCATCGAGTTCTCCCGCGGCCGTCTCGGCGGCTTCGAGCGCCCGCGTTCGGTCGATTTCATCGCCGTGCTCCCGCGCAACCCGAGCGGCAAGGTGCTCAAGCGCGAGCTGCGCGAGCCGTACTGGAAGGGCCACAAGCGCCGCGTCGCGGGCGTCTAGCCCGCGGTGGACGCCGGCCTCCTCCTCCTCGTCGCGCTCGGCTTCGCCGTCGGCGCCTACGGCACGATCATCGGCGCGGGCGGCGGCTTCATCCTCGTCCCCGCGCTCCTCCTCATCTACCCCGACTACGACCCCGAGCAGGTCACTGCCATCTCCCTCGCCGTCGTCTGGGCGAACGCCACCTCCGGCGCGGTCGCCTACGCGCGCCAGCGCCGCATCGATTACGTCACCGGGCTGATCTTTGCCGTCTCCTCCGTGCCGGGCGTCGTCGCCGGCGCGCTCGTCGTCGGCTACGTGCCGGAGCGTGCGTTCAGCGTCCTCTTCGGCGCCCTCCTGCTCGCGATGGCCGTCATCACCCTCTTGCCCCGCCCGACAGCGATCCGCGAGCCGCGCCCCGAGCGCGGGCTGCTCGTCCGCACCGTTGTCATGCCGGGCGGCGTCTCGTATCGATACGCCTACAAGGTCTGGCAGGCCGTCCTGCTCAGCCTGGCGATCGGCTTCGTGTCGAGCCTCTTCGGCGTCGGTGGCGGCGTCATCCACGTGCCGATGATGATCGTCCTCTTCCGCATCCCGATCGAGCTCGCCGTCGCCACCTCGCACTTCGTCCTCGCGCTCATGGCCGGCGGCGCCAGCGTCGTGCACCTCGCTTCGGGCTCCCTCGCCGGAGAGCAGCTCCTCCAGGCGGCCGCGCTCGCCGCCGGCGCGATACCGGGCGCTCAGGCCGGCGCCTGGCTCGCCCATCGCATGCCCGCGCGGCGCGTCCTGCCGCTCCTGGCGCTCGCCCTCGTCGCGCTCGGCGGCAGGCTGATCCTGAAGGGCGCGCTCGACCTCTAGAGCGGTGGTCTATAATGGGAGGGCGAGCCTGCGGGCTCGGAGGTGCCATGGACCGTCTCCAGCTCGATGAGATCCCGTTGCTCCGCCAGCCGACGTTCATCGCCGCCTTCCGCGGCTGGAACGACGCCGGCGAGGCGGCGACGGTCGCCGTCCGCCACCTGGTCGACGCCTGGTCGGCGACGCCGTTCGCCGCGATCGACGCCGAGGAGTTCTTCGACTTCACCGTCGCCCGCCCGATGATCCGCGTCACCGAGGAGGGCCAGCGCGACCTCCAGTGGCCGGCGAACCGCCTGTACTACCACAAGCGCACGGACGGCGATTCGGACGTCGTGCTCTTCGCCGGCACCGAGCCGCACCTGCGCTGGCGCACGTTTGGAGACACCGTGCGCGAGCTGTTCCAGCGCTTGCACGGCGCGCGCTTGATCACGCTCGGCGCGCTCGTCGCCGCGACGACGCACACGCGCCCGCCGCCCGTGACCGGCTTCTCGACGGAGCCCGAGATCCAGGGCCGGCTGGAAGGCCTCACGCTCACCCGCTCGCGCTACGAAGGCCCAACCGGCATCGTCGGCACGCTGCACGACTCCTGGCGGCGCGCCGGGCTGCCGGCCGCCAGCCTCTGGGCCGGCCTGCCGCCCTACCTGGGCGACGCGGTCAACCCGCGCGGAGCGCTCGCGCTGCTGGAGGTGCTCGACAAGCTCTTCGGCTTCGTGCCGGACGTCGCCAAGCTGATCGAGGCGAGCGAAGCCTTCGAGCGCCAGGTCGACGAGGCGCTCGCCGGCAACGTCGAGATGCGCGCCTACCTCGCCGAGATCGAGAAGCGCATCGATTCGGGCATCAGCGAAGCGGGGACGCCGGACCTCCCACCCGCCGGCGACCTGATCGGCGACCTGGAGGCCTACCTGCGCAAGCAGCGCGGGAGCGGGTAGCGATGGGTATCACCTATGTAGAGCTCGAGGTCGCGAACGTGGCGCAGCCGGAGAAGAGCCAGCGTTTGGAGTTCCTGGTGGATTCGGGAGCGGTCTACTCTGTCGTGCCGGCCGCAGTCCTCAGGCGCCTGGGCAAGCGGGAGCTGCGCGAGCTCCCCCTGATGCTGGCATGACCCTCGATATCCTCACCCGCCGCCCCTTCGCGCGCTTCCGCCGTCTGCGCCGCAACGAGGCGCTCCGCCGCCTCGTGCGCGAGACCGCGCTCTCGCCCGCCGACTTCGTCTACCCGCTCTTCGTCGTCCACGGACGGGACGTGCGCGAAGAGATCCCGTCGATGCCCGGCCAGTACCACCTCTCGCTCGACCGCCTCGCCGCCGAGGCGCAGGAGCTGGGCGCGCTCGGCGTGGCCGGCGTCCTCCTCTTCGGCCTGCCCGCCGCGAAGGACGAGGACGGCTCCGAGGCTTACGCCGGCGACGGCATCGTCCAGCAGGCCGTGCGCGTCCTCAAGGACGCCGATCCCGACCTCGCCGTCATCACCGACGTCTGTCTCTGCGAGTACACCTCGCACGGGCACTGCGGCGTCGTCATCAACGGCGAGGTGGACAACGATAGCTCGCTCGAGCTGATCGCGCGCACCGCCGTCTCGCACGCGCGCGCCGGCGCTGACATCGTCGCGCCGTCCGACATGATGGACGGCCGCGTCGCCGCCGTCCGCGCCGCGCTCGACGAGGCAGGCTTCGCGCACACGCCGATCATGTCTTACTCCGCGAAGTACGCCTCGGCGTTCTACGGGCCGTTCCGCGACGCTGCGGAGTCGGCGCCGCAGTTCGGCGACCGGCGCGGTTACCAGATGGACCCGCCGAACGCCCGCGAGGCGCTGCGCGAAATCGACGCCGACGTTGCGGAGGGCGCCGACATCGTCATGGTAAAACCGGCGCTCGCCTACCTTGACGTGCTGGCGAAGGCGCGCGAGCGCGTCGACCTGCCGCTCGCCGCCTACAACGTCAGCGGCGAGTACGCGATGGTGCACGCCGCCGCGCGCAACGGCTGGCTCGACGGCCCGCGCGTCGTCCTCGAGATCCTCACCGCGATCAAGCGCGCCGGCGCCGACATCATCATCACCTACCATGCCAAGGAAGCCGCTCGCTGGCTGCGAGACGGACGCTAGTCTGTCATGCTGAGCGAGGCGCCTGTCCGCCTTGGCGGGAAGCATCTGGCCCCGTGAGATAGACGCTGCCCATGCCTGTGATCACCTGCGTCCGCTGTCACGAAAGCAAGGAGCCCCTCGACGGCCCGCCCGTCGGCGGCGAGCTCGGCCAGACGATCGTCGCGCGCGTCTGCCCCGACTGCTGGGGCGAGTGGCGCGAGACCTCGGCGCGGCTGATCAACCACTACGGCCTCAACCTCGGCCAGCCCGAGCACCGCACAGAGCTCCGCCGCGCCATGAAGGAGTTCCTAGGGCTGGAACAACCGTCGAACCCATCGTAGCCGAGGCTTTCCAGCCTCGGCATGTGCGTTCATCCATGGCCGCCATCGACGCCGTTATCTTCGATTACTACGAGACGCTCGCCGCACTCCCTCGCGAGCCGCGCGAGCACGCCTTTGATGAGCTTGCGCAACGAGTGGGCGTCGACCTACCGCCAGCCGAGCCGTACCGCCACTGGCGTGAGCTGACACCGGACTGGTCGCTCCCCCACCAACGCCCGCCGCTCGACGGCGTGGCGCCGCCCTTCCGCCCCTTCCACGATGTCTGGTGCCAACGCAGCGATGAGCTGTTCCGCCGCTGGGGAGTCGACATGCCGGGCGAGGTGGGCGCTGAGGCGTACGCCGAGGCGCATGCCGCGGCGCCCCTCTACCACGAAGTGCCGGAAGCCCTCGACGCGCTGCGCGGGCGCTTCCAGCTCGCCGTGCTCTCCGACGCGGACGAGGGCTTCCTGCGCGAGAGCTTGCGTCGCAACGGGCTCGCGTTCGAGGTCGTCATCTTGTCCGAGGAGGTGCGTGCCTACAAGCCGCACGTCTCGATGTTTCGCGAAGTGTGTACGCGACTGGGTGTGGAGCCGGCGCAGGCCGTCTACGTCGGCGATAGCCCGTGGGCAGACATCGCCGGCGCGCGCCACGCCGGCCTGCGCGCCGTCTGGCTGGACCGCCACGGCGCGTCGTGGCCGGAGGACATCGAGCCGCCGGAAATCGTCATCACAGACCTATCGGAGTTGGGCGGGGCCCTGTAGGGGCGCTTCGCGAAGCGCCCCTACGCCGGCCCATCGTTGCGTTGATCCTGTGCCAATCTGTGCCCATCTGTGGCCATTAGGTCATCGCCTGTGTCAATCTGAGTCCACCTGTGGCTAAGCAGCACGACCGCTCGCGCCAGATCTTCGACGCCTCCCGCCGCCTCATGCCCGGCGGCGTGAACAGCCCCGTGCGCGCCTTCCAGGCCGTCGGCGGCGAGCCCGTCGTCTTCGCCTACGGCAAGGGCCCGCGCCTCTGGGACGTCGACGGGAACGAGTACATCGACTACGTCTGCTCCTGGGGGCCGCTCATCCTCGGCCATGCCCACCCTTCGATCGTCGAGGTCCTCCAGCGCGCGGCCGAGCGCGGCACGTCGTTCGGCGCGCCGACGGAGCTCGAGGCCGAGATGGCGCGCCTCGTCGTCACCGCCGTGCCGTCGATCGAGCTGGTGCGCTTCGTCAACTCCGGCACCGAAGCGACCATGTCCGCGCTCCGCCTGGCGCGCGCCTACACCGGCCGCGATCGCATCGTCAAGTTCGAGGGTGGCTACCACGGCCACGCCGACGGCCTGCTCGCGCGCGCCGGCTCCGGCGTCGCCACGCTCGGCCTGCCCGACAGCCCCGGCGTGCCCAAGGTCTTCGCGGAGCAGACGCTCGTCGCGCCCTACAATGACCTCGACGCCGTCCGCGCGCTGTTCGAGCGCCACCCAGACGAGATCGCCTGCGTGATCGTCGAGCCCGTCGCGGCGAACATGGGCGTCGTGCCGCCCGCCGCCGGCTTCCTCGCCGGCCTGCGCGACATTACGAGCGCCGCCGGCGCGCTCCTCGTCTTCGATGAGGTGGTCACGGGCTTCCGGCTCGCCCGCGGCGGCGCGCAGGAGCTGTACGGCGTGACGCCGGACCTGACCTGCCTGGGCAAGGTGATCGGCGGCGGGCTGCCGGTCGGCGCGTACGGGGGCCGGCGCGAGATCATGGAGCAGGTCGCCCCGTCCGGCGCCGTCTACCAGGCCGGCACGCTCTCCGGCAACCCGATGGCGATGGCCGCCGGCATCATGACGCTGCGCATGCTCGAGCAGGACATCGTCTACGAGGCGCTCGACGACGTCGCGAACAAGCTCACAAGCGGTCTCCAGGAGCTCGCGCACCGCGCTGAGGTCGACGTGCAGCTCAACCGCGTCGGCTCGATGTTCACGGTGTTTTTCACCGGCGCGCCGGTGACCGGCTACGCGTCCGCCAAGCGCGCCGACGCGGACCGCTACGCGCGCTTCTTCCGCGCCATGCTCGACCGCGGCGTCTACCTGCCGCCCTCCCAGTTCGAGGCCTGCTTCGTCTCCTTCGTCCATCTCGAACGCGAGATCGAGCAGACGCTCTCCGCGGCGGAGGCAGCGTTTGGAGAGCTACGACGTTAAGTCAATGTTCTACGCGGTTTTGGATTGTAGGATCCGTTGCGCCGGCTCTTCCCCTTTGTACGATGGGGCCTCGGTGAAGGCATCTGGGGGAGCTGTCGAGAACACAGTCTGTCCAACGTAACTGAATCGCAGCGTTGGAGTGCTGGACTCGTCGAAGTAGCGCTGGATCGCGTCTCTGATGACGGCGGAGACGGTCGTACCTCTCGTCGCTGCGCGCTGCTGCAAGAGATCGATTTCGCTGGGCCTCAAGCGCAAGGAAATGGACAAGGATGGTTGCTTGGGGAGATCCGAGGACACTATTTCCCACCCGCTCAGGTCGTCCTTTGTGGCTTGTAGCTCCGCAGCTAGTTCCTCTCGTCGCTGTCTCCTCGCCATGGTAATCTACCTTCCTTCATAGAGACTACGCTCCCCCGGAGTGCTATCCCAGCCGGTGATCACTTCCCACGTTCTTGCGCGGCGATAAATTGGCGCGATACATATTGTCAACATTCGCCCGCCGTTATCAACCCCTACCATCCGGTGAGTTGCCCTCCCGCTCCGCTTGTTCCGCAAGAGAATGTGACGATTTGTCTGGACCTCGTAGGCTCTGGTGGCACTAATCCGATGCCTCGATAGCTCGTCGATGGCCCAGTCATCCAGAACTAACTCCTCGACTCGAAGGGCCATCTACTTGACACCTCATCCGTGAGCGTGCTACGATCCGCAAGACAACTGTAGCACGACAGGAGGTCATATTCAATGCCAGGTAAGACTAACTCTGGGATGAACGTTGCCTACTTCGTCCTGGCCGACGCCGCGCAGGTGGTTGGCGGGAAACTGTATCTGATAGGGGGCGGCTGGGATACCGTGTGGGTTACGCAGTTCCCAGCAGCTCATGCGTTCGCCATTTGTGTTGGGCTCAGGGTCCCCTGGGATCTGACGAACAGGCCGCACACCATGAATATCGTCGTCGAAACGGCGGATGGAGAGAAGTTGGGGGAGATAAGTGGCAACTTCGAGGTGGGCAAGCCAGCGGGACTGGCTCCCGGGAGTTCACAGCTAATCAACCTTGCGTTCCCTTCTACGCTTGAGGCGAAAGCTCCTGGGCGCTTCCGTATCCGAGCGTTCCTCGATGACGAGCCTGTTGATGACTTGGCCTTCGGAGTTGTGCCTCGGCAACCCGCCGCTTAAGCTGCGGCTACTCCACCAGCTCCATCTTCAGCACCGTCACCGCCTTGCCCGCGATCAGCACGCGGTCGCCGCGCAGCCGCGAGCGCACGATGCCGCCGCGCGCCGACGCCTGGTACGAAAGCAGTTCGTCCTTCCCCAACTTCGGGGTCCAGTAGGGCGTGAGCAGACAGAACGACGAGCCCGTCACCGGGTCCTCGTCGACGCCGGCCGCCGGCGCGAAGAAGCGCGAGACGAAATCGTACGGCTGCGTGGTCGCGCGCGCGGTGACGATGACGCCGCGCATGGCCGCCTGCTTGAGCACGCGCAGGTCCGGCGCCAGCTCGCGCACCACCGCTTCGCTCTCGAGCTGCGCCAGCAGGTCGAAGCGGTTGCGCACCACCTCGACCGGCGTCGCGCCGAGCGCCTCGATCACCTCCGCAGGCGCCTCGATGGGCGCGGGCGTGTGGGCCGGGAAGTCCAGCTCGATCCAGTCGCGGTCCTTGCGCGCCGTCAGCAGCCCGCTCTTGCTGTGGAAGCGCGCCTGCTCGGCCGGGGGCAGGAAGCCCTGCTCCCAGAGCACGTGCGCGCTCGCCAGCGTCGCGTGGCCGCAGAGATCGACCTCCAGCGCCGGCGTGAACCAGCGCAGGTCGAAGCCGCCGTCGTCGCGGCGCACCAGGTACGCCGTCTCCGAGAGGTTGTTCTCGCGCGCCAGGTCCTGCATCCAGCGCTCGTCGCGCGGCGCGGGCAGCACGCAGACCGCCGCCGGGTTGCCCGCGAACGGCCTGTCCGTGAACGCATCGACCTGCCAGAACGTCAGCGGCATGTCCGCCAGTATACGGAAGCCGGTCGAGGAATTACACTAGCCGCCCGTCAGCGGATCATGGCCCATGGCCCCTGGCCCTTGACCCCCCGGCGGGCTATCCCGCCGGCACGCGCCGCAGCTTGTCGGGGTTGTTGACGATGCGGAACGCCGTCACCTGCCCTTCGACGATCTCCGGGCAGATCACCGCGTACGGCTGCTCGCGGTCGTAGACGATCACGCCGGGCCCGCCGTTCACGCGCGCCGTTCGTATCGAAAAGTGCGGTGGGAACTTCCTGCCCAGCCCGACGAAGAAGCGCGCGACCTTCGACGGGCCGTAGACCGGGTTGAGCGCCGCCGCTACCTTGCCACCGCCGTCGGACCAGAGCGTCACGTCGTCCGAGAGTAGCGCGACCAGGCCGTCGAGATCGCCGTTCGTCGTCGCCGCGAGGAAGCGCTGGGCCAGCGATGCGATCTGCTCGGGCGTCGCCTCGAACCGCTGGCGGCGTTCCGCGACGCGCTGACGCGCGCGGCGCACCATCTGCCGGCAGTTCGCCTCCGTCTTGTCGACGGCGCGCGCGATCTCCGCGTACTCGTAGTCGAAGACGTCGCGCAGCAGGAACGCCGCCCGCTCGACGGGGTTCAGCCGCTCGAGCAACACCAGGAACGCCATCGAGAGCGAGTCGGCGCGCGCCAGCCCTTCGTCCATATCGAGCGTCTCCTCGCTGATCAGCGGCTCCGGCAGCCACGGCCCGGTGTAGGTCTCGCGCTGCGTCCGCGCCGACCGCAGTTGGTCGATGCACAGCCGCGTGACGATGGTGGAAAGGTAGGCCTTCGCGTTGCGCACGTCACCGGCAGGCGCCTGCTGCCAGCGCAGGTACGTCTCCTGCACCATGTCCTCGGCGTCCTGCACGCTGCCCAGCATCCGGTACGCGATGCCGAACAGCAGCCGCCGCTGCCCGTCGAAGGTGTCGACGGCGCTCGCGCCGGCCGCTGGTCCAGGCGCGTTCATACCGCAAGGTTAGCGGGCCGTCGCCGTCGCGCCAACCGCCCGCGCAACGGTCCGTCCAGCGAGGTACTCGGTCGCCAGCCGCGCGGCGAGTTTCGCGCTCGTCAGGCTGCCGTCAGAGAGCCAGCCCTCGCCGCCCACCCAGTCGCCCGCGACGAAGACGCCCGCCATGCCCGTCGCGTCCGCCGCCGGCCGGCCCGACAGGCCGCCCTGCTCCGCCGCCGGCAGCGCGCTCGCGACCGTCATCTTCGGCAGCGATCGCCGCTCGACCAGCTCGTCGCGCCACCCCGGCTGCGCCAGGTCGAGCACTCGCTCGAGCCCGCGCTCGGTCTCCGCAGCGTCGCGCGTGTCGTCCGGCGAGAGGTACTTCGCGATGTGGATCATCGCCGCCCCCTCCGGCGCCAGCCGCGCCGTCGCCGAGTGCACCGAGAAGTACGTCGGCTGGTCGAGCCCGAGCGCGAAGGTCACGTCCGGCCGCGGCAACCGTCGCAGCCCCACGTCGAGGCAGGCCGCGCGCACCGGAACCGCCTGCGCCGCGTAGCGCGCGATGGGTGTCTCCGGCAGC
>Ga0326597_10003937_pt1 | contig 21067 bp, 18 predicted proteins | sample RVTome_12_FD_203789 | JGI IMG/M metagenome (GOLD analysis project Ga0326597, IMG submission 203789) | Soil microbial communities from uranium-contaminated site in the Upper Colorado River Basin, Wyoming, United States - RVT100D185 | ecosystem: Environmental > Terrestrial > Soil > Contaminated >...
GTCCGATTTGCCATCAGCGGACACTGGCTGTCAGCCCGAATCTGGGCCGCCGCACACCGGGCCCGCGCGAACCGCTTCTCGTTGCTAACCGCCCCGATCTCGCGCGTCAGCCGCCCTTTCTTCCGTTCTTGGCGTGGTCTTTGCGTACCCCTCAAGGGGGTATCGAGATCCTTCGCGGTGAGGCTTCTCTGTTCCTTCGCGTCCTCTGCGTACTCCTCAAGGGGGTATCGAGATCCTTCGCGGTGAAGCTTTTTCCTCAGCGCCTTTGCAATCCGGCGGCGCAAACGCTACCCTTTCTTTGACACGCAGACACGAGCATCGGCGCGTTCGTCGCACTGCCGAATCACGATAGCTCGAGAACAAGCGAATCATGCTCGCCCGCATCTTCTCCCTGCTGCTCGGCACCGGCATTCTGCTCGTCGGCGCGGGCTTCCTGTTCACGCTGCTCGGCATGCGCGCCGGCGTCGAGGGCTTCTCGAACAAGACCGTCGGCGTCATCATGTCGTCGTACTTCCTGGGCTTCGTCATCGGCAGCTACGTCTGCCCGCTGATCATCCGCAGGGCGGGCCACGTGCGCGCGTTCGCCGCGATGGCGTCGATCGCATCCACGATGGCCTTGTTCCACGTGCTCATCGTGGGGCCGTTGAGCTGGAGCCTGATGCGCGTGGCCACCGGCGTATGCCTGGTCGGCCTTTACATGGTGATCGAGAGCTGGCTCAACACGCTCGCGACGAACGAGTCGCGCGGCAGGATCTTCGGCACCTACATGATGGTGACGCTGGTGGCGATCGCGCTCGGGCAATACCTGATCCTGGTCGGCGACGTGAAGAGCTTCGTGCCCTTCGGCGTGGTCTCGATCCTGATGTCGATCGCACTCGTGCCGATCGTGATGACGCGCGTTATCGAGCCGACGCCGGTGCAGACGCCGCGGCTCGATCCGGTTCACCTCTACCGCAGTTCGCCGCTCGGCGTCGCCGGGGCGTTCGCCTCGGGGCTGCTCAACAGCGCATTCCTGGGCATGGCCGCGATCTACGCCTACCGCAACGGCTTCTCGCAAACCGCCACCGCGACGTTCGTGAGCATGACGGTCCTGGGTGGCGCGGTGCTGCAGTGGCCCGTCGGCCATTTCTCGGACCGCCGCGACCGGCGCCTGGTGCTCATCGCCGTGAGCTTGGTGGCCGCCGGGTTCGCGTTCGCGCTGTCGCTGCTGGCGCAGTTTTCCCAGGCGGTGTTCATCGCAGTTGCGTTCGTCTACGGCGGGCTTGCCTTCACCATTTACGGACTCGCCGTGGCGCACATCAATGATTTCCTCAAGCCGGAGGAAGTGCTCGACGCGACGAGCGCGCTGCTGCTGGTGCACGGAGTGGGCGCCGCGATCGGGCCGGCGCTGGCGGGCGTGCTGATGGACGAGTTCGGCCCGCGCTCGCTTTTCTACTACTTCACGCTGATCCTGCTCGTCCTGGGCGGATACGGCTACGTGCGGCGCATGGCGGGCGCCGAGGCCGCACGCCGCACCGGCTTCATCCCGATGGGCACGAGCTCGACCGCGGCGCTGGAAATGGATCCGCGCGGCGCGCCGGCACCGGAAGAGCGCGCGCCGTGATCGGCCGCCCGACCCCGGAGTGAGCTCATGACCACGGCTTTTTCGGTTTCCGCGCTGGTGGTGGCCCTTGCCGAAACCGGCGACAAGACCCAGCTTCTTTCCCTGCTGCGGGCGGCGCGCTTTCGCAAGCCGCTGCAGATCAGCCTCGGCATCCTGGTTGTCACGCTCGCCAATCACGCCCTCGCGGGCGCCGTCGGCGAACGGGTGCGCATTGCCGCCGCGGCGACGTTTGCGGTGCTCGGGCTGGTCGCGCTTTTCGCCCCGTACGGCGGCTGAGCGCGGTGTGTGGTTGCGCTCCGGCCGGAATGAAAAAAGGGCAGCCGGAGCCGGAGCTGCCCTTTTTCAGCGGAGAGTGAGTCTGCTCAGGTGCTGGCCGACCTCGGCTTGGGCGCCGACTTGCCGGCGTACTTCTGGCGGAATTTCTCGACGCGCCCGGCGGTATCGACGATCTTTTGCTTGCCGGTGTAGAACGGGTGGCAGGCCGAGCACACCTCGACGTGCAGCTCCCGGTCCAGCGTCGAGCGCGTGGTCCACTTGTTGCCGCAGCTGCAGACCACGCTTATTTCTTTATATCCAGGATGAGTTTTCGCTTTCATCGCGCTTCCTATCGGCGGCTGCACGGCCACCCGGTAAGTCGGAAAGGGGCGAATTATCAACGATTTCGCTCATCGAAGCAAGGGCCGCTGCCCGGGCGCCCAGTTCTCCAGCAGCGCGCAGCACCGGCTCACCGCGCGCCGCCCCGTCTGGTCGTCGACCAGCACGAAGGAGGAAGTGCCGCCCAAGGTATCGAGAGCGATGAAATAGATTTCTCCGGGCCGGGCATCGAGCGCGAGGTACCCGTTATCGTAGCCGATGCCGTGGAGCACGTGACGCCCCGGCTGCACGTCGAAGCGAAAGAACGACGCGGGCAACGTCGAGCCGATCGGCCGGTCATCCACGAAAAGCACGGTGTCGTCCGACTCGCCCCGCCCGCTGTCGCGGTAGACATAGAGCGCGGCGGTCGCGGGATGGGTAAGGAATTCCTTCGCGGCCGCATCGCGCTCCCGGGACGCCTGCGGCGTGGAGGCGCAGCCTCCCGCGAGCATGAGGGCAGCCGCGATGAGCGGCAGCAGGAGTGGGTGGCGTAACATGGCAAGACCTACTGCCGATTAGAGCCGAAATGCCGCGACGCGGTTCAACTTGTCACGCTGTGTTCGATGACGCGTTTGGCGGCGACGTCATCGGGAGCGGGCGTACGCTGGGAGCTCGTGCAGGACGCGAGCACCAAGACCAAGGCCGCACACCCGAGTCTCAGGTGCAGCATGAGGAAGCGGACTGCGTGCGTCGTGACGCAGTCATTGCGGTGCAGCGCCGTTTCCGTCGGGCCCGCGCGGCCGCCGTGGCCCGCGATCGTGATTCGATTAGCCCCCGGCCGTACAAGGGGCTACAGCAAGCGCGCACCCTGGACCAGCCTGCGTCCGAGCCGCTCGTCGACCGGCCGCAGCTTGGTGAATGCCTGGGGGGTCCATGGTGTCCCGTGTACGGTGTACTCCACGTAGTACACCGCTCCCGCCCGCGTGTCGAGGTTTAGAAGGCTGTGATCGCCAGCAAACCCGGCGATGCGATGCGAGCCCGGCGCCACTTCCCAGCGATAATAAGTATTGCGATAAGTCGTGATCGGTGCCGTGTCGTCGAGCAGGAGCGACCCCGACTCCCAGGAATCCATGCTGTTGCGCACGATATAGATCACGGCCTTGTCCGGCAGGCTCTCGAACTTCTTGGATTGGATTTCCTCCGGGCTGGGCGGGATCTGGACGCAGCCGGCCAGGGCAATCAGCGTCGCGATCAACAGTATTCGGGCCATAAAACCTCCTTGTGGCAGTTGTGCGACCAGTAGAACTGGAAAAACTATGCACGGTCGTTCCTGCCCGGTCAACAGCGGGCGGATGCCGGTTATTCCCACGGATATACGGGTTCGTGTCCGGCAGGATGCGGGAAACGGGTGACCGGTGGCTGCACGGTGCCTTAAGAATCCCGGCGCTGTGCCAGGACTTGGGTCAGCCGCGCTTCGTCCAGTTGAGGGCGCGGAGAATCGGAGTGAGCGGCAGGGGCCCCGTCAATGGGAATGGGACCGTGGAGCTTGGGCAGGACTTTTTCGTTCCAGAACCTGGAATCGAAGTGCCGCCCTGTGGACCGGGGCTAGCCGCGCCGCATGGAATCAAAAAATTCGGCATTGCTCTTGGTTGCCCGCACCTTGTCGAGCAGGAACTCGGTCGCCTCGAGCTCGTCCATCGGGTAGAGCAGCTTCCTCAGCACCCAGATCTTCTGCAGGATGTCCTTGGGCAGCAGGAGCTCCTCGCGCCGCGTGCCGGAGCGGTTGACGTTGATCGCCGGGAATATGCGCTTCTCGTACATCCGCCGGTCGAGGTGGATCTCCATGTTGCCGGTGCCCTTGAATTCCTCGTAGATCACGTCGTCCATGCGGCTGCCGGTGTCGATCAGCGCGGTGGCGAGAATCGTGAGCGAGCCGCCTTCCTCGACGTTGCGCGCCGCGCCGAAGAAGCGCTTCGGGCGCTGCAGCGCGTTGGCATCCACGCCGCCGGTCAGCACCTTGCCGGACGCGGGCACGACGGTGTTGTAGGCGCGGGCAAGCCGCGTGATCGAGTCGAGCAGAATCACTACATCTTTCTTGTGCTCGATCAGGCGCTTCGCCTTCTCGATCACCATTTCCGCAACTTGCACGTGGCGCGTCGCCGGCTCGTCGAACGTCGAGGACACGACTTCGCCTTTCACCGAGCGCTGCATCTCGGTCACCTCTTCCGGGCGCTCGTCGATCAGCAGCACGATCAGCACGACCTCTGGGTGGTTGGCGGTGATGGCGTGGGCGATGTGTTGCATCAGCACCGTCTTGCCGGCCTTGGGCGGAGAGACGATGAGCCCGCGCTGGCCCTTGCCGATCGGAGCGATGATGTCGATAATGCGCCCGGTGATGTTCTCCTCGGCTTTGATGTCCCGTTCGAGCTTCAGGTGCTCGGTCGGATGGTACGGCGTGAGGTTCTCGAACAGGATCTTGTGCTTGGAGTTCTCGGGCGGCTCGTCGTTGACCTTGTCGACCTTGACCAGCGCGAAGTAGCGCTCGCCGTCCTTGGGCGTGCGGATTTCGCCCTCGATGGTGTCGCCGGTGTGCAGGTTGAAGCGCCGGATCTGCGAGGGCGAGACGTAAATGTCGTCGGTGCCGGCGAGGTACGAGGTGTCGGGGGAGCGCAGGAACCCGAAACCGTCGGGCAGGACTTCGAGGGTGCCGCCACCGTAAATCGATTCCCCCTTCTTGGCCTGGTTCTTGAGCAGCGCAAATATGAGCTCCTGCTTGCGCATGCGGTTGGCGCCGTCAACCTCGTTGTTGACGGCCATGTCGACGAGTTCGCCGACGTGGAGGTTTTTCAGATCGGATAGATGCATAGAGGGCCGTGCTGCCTGAGAATAAAACAGGGAAAGGGAACCGGGGGGGGTGTACTGCACCCGGCCTGGACCGCTTCAATCGACTGCCGAGCGGTGCTTCAGGCGCCGGGAAAAAGCGTATCGGGTTTAAATATTGCTGTCAATAAAAGCGGTCAATTGGGATTTCGAGAGAGCGCCGACTTTGGTTGCCTCGACCGATCCGTTCTTGAACAGCATCAGGGTCGGGATGCCGCGAATGCCGTACTTGGGTGGCGTCGACTGGTTCTCGTCGATGTTCAGTTTGGCGACTTTGAGCCGGCCCGAGTATTCCTTGGCGACCTCGTCGAGAATGGGGGCAATCATCTTGCACGGACCGCACCACTCCGCCCAGTAATCGACCAGCACCGGCGTCGAGGATTGCAGGACCTCGGGCTCGAACGTGTCGTCCGTGACGTAGTGAATATGCTCGCTCATCATGTGCCTTGAAAGTAAATCGAAAGTGCCACGGGGAGGGGTGGCAGCAGGAAGTCGGCTAATGCTAACCAATTTCACCCGTGTTGGGAAGGACTGCCGCACACCGTCGCGCGAAAGCCGGCTCGTCGATTTCTGCTAGAATAGCCCGCTTCCAGCGTCAATTCAAGACCCTACGACAGACCCTGATTTACTGAAGGAATCCCACGATGACTTACGTAGTAGTCGAGTCGTGCATCAAGTGCAAGTACACCGATTGCGTTGATGTATGCCCAGTGGATTGTTTCCGGGAAGGTCCCAACATGCTCGTGATCGACCCGGACGAGTGCATAGACTGCACGCTCTGCGTGGCGGAATGCCCAGTCGAGGCGATTTTCGCCGAAGATGATGTGCCGGACGACCAGCGCCAGTGGACTCCGCTCAACGCCGAACTGGCCAAGATCTGGAAGCCCATCATCGAGAAGAAGGACGCCCCGCCCGACGCCGACGACTGGAAGGACGTCAAGGACAAGGGCAAGTATCTCGAGAAATGACGTTTGAAAACGGCCGGTTTCCCTAGCAGCCTGTCGGCCTTGATAGTCGATACAGGCTGCTTGGGAGCTTGTCGGGGCTAACCCCGGCAAACTCCTGGCGGTTTCGGTTTCCGGCGGCGCCTGCGTAACATAATGCCGGTGCCGCGAATGCCGCGGCGCAAGAGGATCCCCGATCCCGGTGCCCCAACCCTCCGCATCCCGCGTCACCCGCATCGCCTGTGCTCCCGGCACGTTGCCGGCGCAGGCGGCGCTGCACATTGTCGAGTGCGAGCGCGCGCGCCTGCCTGACCTCACCCACGCGGTGGTGGTGCTGCCCGGTCTCACCGCGGCCGCCAACCTCGCGCGCGCGCTGCGACATGCCGCCGGGGCCGTGGCCCTGCTGCTGCCGCGGATCACCACGCTTTCGCAATGGGCCGCGCAGGTTCCGCTTGACCGGCCGGTCACGCCGCGCGCCGCGCGCGAAGCGCTGCTTTATGAGGCGCTCGCCGAGCGCGGCTGGTTGGCCACGACCGACTTGTGGGCCGTTGCCGGCGAGCTGGCGGGGCTGTTCGATGAGCTGACGCGGCATGCCGTGGCGCTTCCCGCCACGGTCGGCGAGTTCAGCCGCCAGCTCGAGCGCGCCTATCGCGCGAAGCGCAGCAACGCGCTGCAGTTCGAGGCGCGGCTGGTGCACGAACTGTGGCACCTCGTTGCGCGTGACACCGGGGCGCTCGATTCCGAAGCCGCGTACCAACTGCGGCTTGCGGCGCTCGCGGGGGACGCCGCCGCGCCGCTTTACGCCGTCGGCCTCACGCGCCGCACGCGCGCCGAGGACGCCTTTCTCGAGCGCTATGCCGAATGCGCGCCGGTGTATCTGCTCGATGCCGACCCGGGCGCCGCCGGCGACGGCCTCGCGCACGCGCTGCATCTCGCCTGGCCGGCGCCGCCCGGCGCCGCGGACCTCATTACGCGCGCGGCGCTGCTCAAGCAGCGGCACCCCGCAAGCCCGTGCAGCGGCCGTGTCGCCTGGTTCGGGGCGGCGAGCGCCGAGCAGGAAGCGCAGGCGGTGGACGTGACGGTGCGCGAATGGCTGCTTGCCGGCAACAGCCGCATCGCCGTGGTGATCAACGACCGGCTTACCGCGCGCCGCGCGCGCGCGCTGCTCGAGCGCGCCGAGGTTTTGGTGAGGGACGAGGCGGGCTGGGCGTTCTCCACCACCAGTGCGGCCACGGTAATCGGGCGCTGGCTCGACTGCGCGGCGAACGATTGCTACCACCGCGATCTGCTCGACTTGCTGAAATCGCCGTTCGCCCTCAATGACTGGCCGCGCCCTGTGCGCCAGCAGGCGGTGTGGCGGTTCGAGGGCTACGTGCGTGAGGCGAACGCGGTATCGGGGCTTGCGCGCTACGTCGCGCTCGCCGAGCGGAACAACGACGCCGAAGTCCGGCAGATCCTGGTCCGCGTGCAGCGCGGGCTGGCCGAGCTGGGCCGCGGTCGCCGTCCCCTCGCGCGGTGGGTGGCCGCGCTCCAGGCGAGCCTCGAGGAGATCGGCGTTCGCGGCGGCCTTGCGGCAGACCGCGCGGGGGAGCAATTGCTCGACCTGCTGTCCGGGCTCGCCGACGACCTCGCGCAAAGCCGCCTCGCGGTCGGCTTTGCGGAATGGCGCCGCTGGCTGGCGCGCGAGCTCGAGGCGGCGACCTTCAGCGACCGCACCATCGAAAGCCCCGTCGTGTTCACCAGCCTCGCGGCAACTTGGCTGCGCACCTTCGACGCGGTGCTGATCGTGGGCGCCGATGCCGCGCACCTGCCGGGCGCCGATCCCGTGGCGATGTTCTTCAACCAGGGCGTGCGCGCCGAACTCGGGTTGCCGACGCGGAACGAGGTGTTGCGCGAGATCGAGGAGGCGCTCGCGGGGTTGATCGCGGGAAGCGGGACGGTGCTCGCCACCTGGCAGCGGTTCACCGGCGGCGAGCAGAATCTCCTCTCGCCGCAGTTCGAGCGCCTCGCGGCGCTGCACCGCCTGGCGTATGGCGCGGAGCTTGCGGACGAGGCGCTTGCGGCGCGGCTGCCGTCGGCCGATGTCGTGCGGCAGCCCGCGGCCGATCCGCCCGATGCGACGGTGCAGCCGGCGCCGCGTGCGCCTGCCGCGCTGCTGCCGCAGGCAATCTCGGCGAGCGGCTACAACGCGCTGATGGCGTGCCCCTACCAGTTTCTCGCCCGCTATCTGCTGGGACTCGCCGAGCTGGACGACGTGCAGGAAATGATAGAGAAGGCCGATTACGGCCGCATCGTGCACGCGGTGCTGAAAACGTTCCACGCCGCGCATTCGCGGGTGCTGGACCACGGTCCCGCCGTCGCGCACGAGGCGCTCGAGCGCCTGAGCGAGGAGGCCTTCGCCGGCGCCGTCGGGCAGAACTACCTGGCGCGGGCCTGGCTCGAGCGCTGGCGCGCGCTGATTCCCGAATATCTTGACTGGCAGCGCGCGCGCGAGGCCGAGGGCTGGCGCTGGTACGCGGGCGAGGAGACGCGCGATATTACGATCACCACGCCCAACGGCGCGCGGCTCGTCCTGCGCGGCCGCATCGACCGCGTGGACCAGAGGCCGGTGAGGAGCGAGGTGTCGGGAGTGAGACGGGAGCCGCCGGCGGATGGCGCGGCTGCTCCTCAGCCCTTACCCCTCACGCCTCACGAGTACAGCGTGATTGACTACAAGACGGCGCGGCATCAAGCGCTGCGCCGCCGGCTCGATCCCCCGGGCGAGGATGTACAGCTGCTGGTCTATGCGCTGCTGTGGGGCGGCCCGGTGGCCGCGGCGCTGTTCCTCTCGCTCGAGCGCGGGGGCGTGCGTGCGGTCGAACTCGGCGGTGATCTCGCCGCGCTCGCGGCGGCCGCGCGCGATCGCCTGGCGGAATTGTTCGACGCCCTGCGCGCCGGCGCGCCGCTCCCTGCGCAGGGCGCGGAGGCGGTGTGCGAGTACTGTGAGATGCGAGGCCTGTGCCGCCGCAATTACTGGCCATGAGCGACGCGACGATCCGGCAGTTCAACAAGCAGGCGCTCGACCCGGCGGCGAGCGTCGTGATCGAGGCGTGCGCGGGCAGCGGCAAGACGTGGCTGCTGGTTTCGCGCATCGTGCGGCTGCTGCTCGAGGACGTGCCGCCGTCGCAGATCCTCGCGATGACGTTCACGCGCAAGGCGGCGCAGGAGATGGCTGCGCGGCTGCGCGAGTGGCTCTTCATTCTCGCGACGAGCGACCGGGACGCGGTGCGCCGGTTCCTGCGCGAGCGCGAGGTGCCGGCGGAACGGATAGACACGCTCGCGGCGCGCGCGCGCCTGCTGTACGAGCGCGTGCTCACCGCGCAGCCGGCCATCACCATCACGACATTCCACAGCTGGTTCATGCAGCTCCTGCGCCGCGCCCCGCTCGACGCCGGCGTGCCGGGCGACGTGAGCCTCGTCGAGCAGACCGCGGCGCTCGTCGACGAAGCCTGGCAGCGCTTCGCCAGCAGCGTGCAACGCGATTCCGGCTCGGCGGCGGCGCGCGGACTCGATACGCTGTTCCGGGACTGCGGGCTCGAGAGTACGCGGCGGCTCCTGACGAATTTCCTGCGCCGCCGCGCCGAATGGTGGGCGTACACGCGGGGCAGGGATGACCCGGTCGTGTTTGCGATGAGCCGCATAGCGGGAGACATGGAGGTCGCGCCCGACGCCGATATCCTCGGCCCGCTGTTCGGGGACGCGGAACTTGACGCGGCGCTCGCCGAATACGCGGGCTTTCTCGAGCGCGGCACCGCGCGGGACCAGCCGCTTGCGCAAGCGCTTGCAGCCGCGCGACGCGAACCGGATGCGCCGCAGCGCTTCGAACTCGCCTGGTCCGTCGTGTTTACCGGCACGGGAACGTTGCGTACGCGCAAATCGTCTGCGGCGCAGGCCCGGCGCTTCACCGCGGAAGGCGAAGTGCGGTTCCTCGCGCTGCACACCGAATTGGGCGCCCGCCTCCACAACGCGCGCGACGCGCTTGCCGCCCAGGAGAACTACCGCTTCAACGAAGCCGCATTGAGCTGCGGTGCGGGGCTGCTCGCCGCCTACCAGGAACTGAAGGCCGAACGCCAGGTGATCGACTACGGCGACATCGAGTGGCGCGCGTGGGAGTTGATCCGGGAGAGCGACCACGCCGCGTACATGCACTGCAAGCTCGATGCGCGTTACCGCCATGTCCTGGTCGACGAGTTCCAGGATACGAACCCGCTGCAATGGCTCACGCTGCGGAGCTGGCTCGCGGCGGCGGCCGAGGCCGACTCGCGACCGACGGTCTTCATGGTGGGCGACCCGAGGCAGTCGATCTACCGTTTCCGCCGCGCCGAGGCGCGGCTGTTCGACCAGGCGCAGGATTACCTGCAGAGGGAGTTCGGGGCGCACCGGTTGACGCAGAACGAGTCGCGGCGCTGCGCGCCGCCGGTGATCGAGGTGGTCAACGGTCTTTTCGGCGCGGAGGCCCGATTCACCGGATTCAGCGCGCACACGGCGCATTTCACCGGCAAGCCCGGCCGCGTCGAGGTGCTGCCGCTCGCCGCCGCCGGCGTGCGCCCCGATGCGGCGCCGGCCGCCGGACTCGCGCTGCGCAATCCGCTCGCGGCGCCGCTCGAAGTCGAAGAGGACCGCCGGCGCGAGCGCGAGGCGCAAATGCTGACCGCGCGCATCGGCGAAATCGTCGGCGGCTGGCAGGTGGCCGGCGCGCCCGGCGCGCGCGCGCGCCCGGCACGCCATTCCGACATCATGGTGCTGGTGCGCCGCCGCACGCATCTCGCCGTCTACGAGCGCGCGCTGCGCCACGCCGGCATCCCGTATGTCACGTCCCGCCAGGGCGGGCTGCTCGACACGCTGGAAGCGCAGGATCTCGTCGCGCTGCTCGAGTTTCTCACCGCGCCATTTGCGGATCTCAAGCTTGCGCATGCCCTGCGCTCCCCGGTGTTTGGCGCGGCCGATGAGGATCTCATCGCGCTCGCGGCCGCGGGAGAAGGCCACTGGTGGGAGCGGCTTCAGCGCCTCGCGCGCGATGGCGGATCGAGCCCGGCGCTCGAACGCGCCCACGAACTGCTCGCGCGCTGGCTCGAACGCGCGGATACCCTGCCGGTGCACGACCAGCTCGACCGCATTTACTTCGAGGGCGAAGTGATGGGGCGCTACCATGACGCCGTTCCGCCGGCGATGCGGGGCGCCGTCGCTGCCAACCTGCACGCGTTCATGCAGCGCGCACTCGACACCGACGCGGGGCGGTATCCGAGCCTGCCGCGCTTCATCCACGAGCTCGCCGACTTGCGCGCCGCGCCTGCGGAGGACGCGCCCGACGAGGGCATCGCCGGCGATGCGGGCGACGCCGTGCGCATCTACACCGTGCACGGCGCCAAGGGGCTGGAGGCGCCGATCGTGTGGCTGCTCGACACCGCGGCGGGGCAGGGCGCGGACCGCGGCTACGATGCGCTCGTCGACTGGCCGCCGCAGGCGGAGCAGCCGGCGCAGTTCTCGTTGTGGGGGCGGAAGGAATCGCAGAGCGCCGCGCAGCGCGCCCTGGCCGCAACCGAGTCCGACCTCGGCGCGCGCGAGGAGCTGAATCTGCTGTACGTCGCAATGACCCGCGCCGGGCAGGCGCTGATCGTGAGCGGCGCGGACGGCCGCGGGCGAGAGGGCTCCTGGTACGAGCGCATCCGCGCCGCGGCCTGCGCGGCGGCGGGGAGCGGCGCCGGCGACCCGTCGCAATCGGTCGTGTGCGGCGGCGCCCTGGCATCTGCGAGAGATGAAGAGGAATCTGCCGTGGGGGAGAAACCCCCGGCTGCGGCCGTGGATCCACGCCTCGCCCGCCCGCTGCCCACCGGTGCGCGCGTTCCCGCGCCGGCCGGGCGCGGGCTCGCTTATGGAACGCACTTCCACCTGCTGATGGAGCGCCTGGCTGCCGACCCGCGCGCCGGCCGCGATGGTCTTGCGCGCTCGCTCGGGCTGCCGGCGCGCGAGTTCGCGCCGCTCTGGGCCGAGGCGCAGCGCCTGCTCGCCAACCCGGGGCTTGCACGCTTCTTCGATCGCGCGCACTACGTGCGCGCGCTAAACGAGGTCTCGCTCGTCACGAGCGCGGGCGCGGTGCGGCGAATCGACCGCCTGGTGGAGTCGCAGCAGGAGATCTGGGTGCTCGACTACAAGACGGGGGAGGCGCCCGAAGGCGGCGCGCTGATGGCCGAGTACGAGGCGCAGATCGCCGAGTACAGGACTTCGATCGCCGAGATGTTCCCGGGCAAGCTGGTGCGCGCGATGCTGATTTTCTCCGGCGGCGCGACGCGCGAGGTTGCGGTGAAGGGGTGACCGATGGCGGTGACCGCGAGCGTTTCCGAACAACGGGTCGTCCGTTTTTTTTACGCTGCGGACCCGGGAGCAGACGGAAAATACGGGCTGTCCGTTGCAATCCGACTCGGACGGCGACCAGAAACGCAGGCGGCACGCTTGCGGTCGTCGCCCCGGAATAATCAGGAGCAGGCACCATGGATCTCGACATCGCTGGAAAACGCGCGCTCGTCACCGGATCGACCGCCGGTATCGGCCGGGCGATCGCCGAAGCGCTGGCCGCCGAAGGGGCGGCCGTCATCATCAACGGCCGCGATCCGGGCCGCGTTGAAACGGCGGTACGCGACATTTCGGCGCGCGGCGCAGCGACCGGCTGCGCCGCCGACCTGTCGACTGCAGCGGGTGCGGAGACGCTCTCCGAGTTCGCGGCGCAAGGCGGACCCGTGGACATCCTGGTCAACAATGCCGGGACGTTCACGGTGAAGGAGTTCTTCGACATCGAGGATGCCGACTGGCAGGCGATGTTCGAGCTGAACGTGATGAGCGCGGTGCGCCTGTCGCGTGCCCTGATGCCGGCGATGCTCGCGCGCGGCTGGGGCCGCATCGTGTTCATCGGCTCCGACCAGAGCTCGAAGCCGAATCCGGCCATGGCGCACTACGCGATGACCAAGACGGCGCTGGTGTCGATTGCGCGCAGCCTCGCCGAGCGCACGCGCGCAACAGGCGTGACCGTCAACACGGTGCAGGCGGCGCCGACCTGGACCGACGGTGTGGACGCCTTCATGCGCCAGATGGCAGCGATCGAAGGCTCCACGCCGGATAAGATGAGCAAGGCTTATTTCACGGACGGCGAGGGCCGCACCTCGCTCCTCGCGCGCTGGGCGCAGCCCGGGGAGATCGCCGCCGTCGTCGCCTTCCTCTGCTCGCCGCGCGCCTCCGCCATCAACGGCGCCGCGCCGCGCGCCGACGGCGGCATTGTGCGCTCATTGTTTTAAGGACCTGCGCATGAAGCCCCGCATCAGCATGATCACGCTGGGTGTTCGCGACCTCGCGGCATCCGTGAAGTTCTATGCGGACGGCCTCGGATTTCCGCGTATGGAGTCTCCGCCTGAAGTCGCATTCTTCACGCTCAACGGCACCTGGCTGGCGTTGTATGGGCGCGATGCGCTGGCTGAAGACGCCGCCGTTTCAGCGGAGGGTCATGGATTCGAGTCCTTCGCGCTTGCTCACAATGTGCAGTCTGAGGCGGAGGTGGACGAAGTGATGAAGCAGGCCGTTGAAGCCGGCGCGAGCCTCGTGAAGAAGCCGCAAAAGGTGTTCTGGGGCGGGTACAGCGGCTATTTCAGGGATCCCGACGGCCATCTATGGGAAGTCGCGTTCAATCCTCACTTCTGGGTCGGTCCGCGCGACGCGGACGCATAATCCACCGATCCCGAGGCCCAAAGCCAATCTCACGCTTGCGGAACCGCAGGGTCGGACTGGACTTTCGGTGACTACCCGCTCGCCAATCCCGCCTTTCAGACAAAGTCGCGCGTGACGGCGATCTCGCGCATCACCGCCTCCGGCGTGTGATGGCGCCGCGCTTCTTCCGTATTGTGTCCCTGAAGGAACGCGCCAAGCTCGCGCGCATGCGCGACCACCGCCGCGCCGAAACGCGCTCGCTCTTGCTCGTAGGCGCCAAGGGCCGCGGGCACGTCGTTCTCCGCCGTTCGCAAGGTATCGGCGAGCCGCATCGCGTCGCCCGCCGCCTTGGTCACCCCCATGCCGCAGTGCGGGCGCGCGACGAACCCCGCATCGCCGAGCAGCGCGACCCGCCCGAAAGCGATATTGCGTGACTCGAGGTCGAAGATCGCCTGGAAGAACGGCTGGCGCGTGTGCCGCACGACGGCGGCGAACTGCGGTGAGAGCAGATCCTCGGCGGCGCTGCGCACCTCTGCGAGCACCTCCGGCCGGATGAGTTGCGGTGGGATCGACAGCTCGTGCAATCTTCCGCTGGCGTCGGTACAAAGCCTTCTCATACCGTCCGACGCATCAGTCGGACGGTACCAGACGAAGTTGTAGCAGCGGCTGCCAAGACGGGTCGAGTTGGTGAAGCCCGCGACCGGGTAGCCCAGCATCTGCTCGCGCGCCGGCAGGCAGAAGGCGAACTTCGGGAAGAGGTCGCGGTGGATCTCCGGCGTGAGCGCGTTCTCGTCGGCGAGCCCGCGCCACGCGACGTATCCGGCGTATGTCGGGCGCACCTCGGGCGCGAGCGCCGCGCGCACGCTCGAGCGGATGCCGTCCGCGCCGATGAGCAAATCGCCGCGGGCAGCCGCGCCGTTGGTGAAGTGGGCGATCACGCCGCGGGGATCCGCATCGAGCCGCTGAAACGAATGGCCGAAGTGGTAGCGCTCCGCGGGGAAGGCCGCTTTCAGGAGCTGGTAGAGCCGGCCCCAGGTCGTGAGGTTCTGGCGCAGGGGCAGCCGGCCGATCACCGCGCCGCGGCGGTCGAAGGTCACGCGCTCCGGAATGTCGACGCCGAAGGAGTCGTCGAGCGGAATCCCGATGCGGGCGAGTGCTTCGAACAGCTCGGGATGGGGGATGATGCCCGCGCCGCGCCCGACGAGGTCCTCGCCGGAATGCTCGAAGACCTCCGCATCCCAGCCCTGCTTGAGCAGCAGGTTCGCGGTGAACAGGCCGCCGAGCGAGCCGCCGATGACGAGCGCGCGCGGCGCGCGTGCAAACGATCCCATTTAGGAACCAAAAAGCTCTGACGAAAGCAAATCAACCGCCAGGACGCCAAGGAAAGAAATCAACCGCCAAGGTGCCAAGACGCCAAGTTTTCCTATCTGTGAATAGGCTCTACTGTGTCATGAAACGTGAAGCGAAGAACCTTCCGTCCCCCTCAGGGGGTTAGGATGGGGGTGGGGTAAAGCTAAGTTGACCTGCCATACCAAACCCATCCCCGCCCTCCGGGAGAGGGAAAGAGGGCGAGGGATGATTTTGAGACGCGCTCCAAACAGCTTTTCTTGGCGGACTTGGCGCCTTGGCGGTTCGAAATCATTTTTCATTCAGCGGAGGCTCTAGGCGGCGCTCGTGGCCTCGGCGGCGGGGAAGTTCAACTCGATGGTGACGCCGCTCGGGTCCTCGAAGAACATCTGGTGCAGCCCCAGCGAGGGCACGGTGCGCTCGCGGTACTCGACCTCGTGGCGCTTGAGCCGCGCGCGCATGTCGCTGAGATCGTCGGCGGTGAACGCCATGTGATCGACCGCGCCGGTGCCCTTCAGCGTATCCAGGTCGCGGTCGCCGAGATATTCCTTCAGCCCTTCCGGGTCGTCGAGATCGATGCCGATGATGTGCACGACCCCGGTCGACTCCGGATACGGCGCGCCGTTGTACAGCCACAAACCCGGGAACTCGAACGCCGGCCGGAAGCCTTCCTCGAAGCCCATCACCTGCGTGTAGAAGCGGCGCGAGGCGTCGATGTCGAGCGTGCGAATGGAATAATGGTCGAGTCTGCCGATAGCCATGACTTCTCCCGCGGTGTCCGGGCGCGGCAGGCCCCGCGCATGAGACGCGATCTGGTCGAATTCTAGCATTTGGCCCTGCCCCGGCTAAGGGGAACCTTCTCTGTGCCCGGCTATCGGGCTATCGTAACGGTATAGGCGGCGTCGCGAAGATCGACCCGAACATCTGCAAATCCGGCGCTGGTCGATTCACTTCCAGGGAAAACCCATGAGCGAAGCGAAGCCTGCAAGGGCTCAGCGCGGCCCCTTGGGCGACCAGGATCTCGCGCTGATCGATGCCCGGGGGCGCCGCCGATTACGTGTCGGTCGGGCAGATTTATTTGTACGACAACCCGCTGCCCGCACACGTGCCGCTTGACGAATTGCAGAGCCTGTTCCATACGTCTCACAGGAAAGGGAGCGCTCGATGTCGGAGCTCAGGCAGGACCCGGTCACGCGCGACTGGGTGATCATCAATCCGAAGCGGGCGGCGCGGCCGCATGATCACGCCGCGCCCGGGCCGTGCCCGTTGTGCCCCGGCAACGAAGCGCTTACGCCGGAGCCAACGGACGTGCTCGCGGCCCCCGGCGGCGGCTGGTTCGTGCGCGCGGTGCCGAACGCCTTTCCCGCGCTCGAGGCGGACGGCGCCGGGGTCGAGGCGCACGAACTGACGCCCGAGGGCTGGCACCGCATGCCGGGGCACGGGCGGCATGAGGTGATCATCGAGACGCCCGAGCATGCTGCCTCGCTCGCGAGCGTGAGCGAGGCGCAGATGCGGCTGGTGCTCGAGATGTACGTGCGCCGCTTTCGTGTGCTTGCCGCGGACGCCTCCATTCGCCAGGTCACGCTGTTCCGCAACCAGGGGCGGCGCGCCGGGACGAGCCTGGCGCATCCACACGCCCAGATCGTCGCCGCGCCGGTCGTGGCGCCCGGGACGCGCTGGCGCCTCGCCGAGGAACAGGCGTTCTTCGAGGCGAACGGCCGCTGCGGGGTGTGCCACGTGCTCGAGCGCGAGCTCGAGGGCGGCGTGCGCATCGTGCACGCGGGTGAAAGCTTCGTCACGCTCGCGCCGTACGCCTCCCGCGTTCCGTATCACCTTCAGATCGTCCCGCGGCGCCACAGCCCGGCTTTCCCGGAAGCGGAGGCGGCCGAACTCGACGCGCTCGCCGGACATCTGCGCGCCACGCTCGGCGCGCTGCATGGCGAGCTCGGCGATCCGGATTACAACCTCGTGGTAGTGACGCCGCCGCTCGACCAGGTTCACCGCCATGCGAGCCACTGGTTCATCGACGTGCTGCCGCGCCTGACCATCCCCGCGGGTTTCGAGCTGGGCTCGCGCATCGTGGTCAACGTACAGGCGCCCGAGCAGGCGGCGGTGGAGCTGCGCGCGCGCTGGGGCGCCGGCGCAAGCTGAACCGCCGGGATGTCAAGAGGCAAAAGATAAGCCGCCAAGCCGCCAGGATGTCAAAAGACAGAAAATGAACCGCCAAGCCGCCAAGACTTCTACATGCACGCACTCGCACGAGGACGGCATGAAGAAGCGTTCCTGGCAGATCGGTATCGAGGACTACGCCCCGTTGATCGGCGAGGAGGCGGTCGAGCGCATCATGCATCAGGCGCACCGTCTGCGCGGCCTGCGGGTGGTGCACGCCAGCTCGACGTTCCACGGCGGCGGCGTAGCATAGCGGCTCTCTTCCGAGACCCTGCCCGGCGCCTCGGCGCGCGAGACCGTGCGGGAGCCGGGCGCTAGCGCAGGTACGCCTCGATGGTGTAGCGCCGCAGCATGCGGTGGCTGTTGAAGTAGGAGGCGTTCTTGGAGATCGCCCCCTTCATCACCGCGATCCAGCGCGCGCGCTCGCCGTAGTAGAGCGGCAGCACGTCCCGCTCGAGCCGTTGATAGAACGAGAGCGCGTCGTCGCCGTTGTGGCTGTCCTCGGAATTTCCGATCGACCAGCCGGTGACGCCGTCGATGCAACCCTCGCCCCACCAGCCGTCGAGCACCGAGAACTGCGGCACGCCGTTGAACGCGGCCTTCATGCCGCTCGTGCCGGAGGCTTCCAGCGGCCGCAGCGGCGTGTTGAGCCAGACATCCGATCCCGAGACGAGGTCGAGGGCGACGTCCATGTCGTAATTGGGGAGAAAGGCGCCCGGCAGCGTGCCATCGAGGGTGCGCAAGCGGCGGTGAATGTCCTCTATCATTTGCTTGCCGGCGCCGTCGCGCGGATGCGCCTTGCCGGCGAGCACCAGCTGGAACGGATGGCGCCGCGCGATCGTGCGCAGCCGCTCGAGGTCGGAGAACATGAGGTCCGGGCGCTTGTACGCCGTCATGCGGCGCGCGAAGCCGATGATCGGGCGCTCGGGGTCGAGCGTGATCCCGCAGTGCGCCTTTACGCGCTCGATCAGGCGGCGCTTCGCGGCGAGGTGCGCCTCCCAGATCTCGCGGTCGGGGATCTGGTCGACGCGGTTGAGCAGTTCCGGCTCGTGGGTCCAGCCGGGGACATAACGGTCGTAGAGCGTCGCGAAACCGCGCGCGGCCCAGGTTCGCGGGTGCACGCCGTTGGTTACCGCGTGCACCTCCTGGCCCGGAAACATCTGGCGCGAGATTTCGGCGTGGCGGCGCGCGACGCCATTGACAAAGTCGCTGAGGTTGAGCGCGAGCTGCGTCAGGTTGAGCCGGGCGATGCCGCCGAGCGGCATCAGCTCGTCCACGTCGATGTAGCCGCCCAGCATCGCGTGCACGAGGCCCCAGTCGAAACGGTCATGGCCGGCCTCGACGGGCGTGTGCGTGGTGAAGGTGCACAGCCCGCGCACTCCCGGCAGGTTGAAACCCGACCCATCCGCGCGGCGCCGGTCGTAATGGCGGAACCTCCGCAGCAGCTCGACCGCGAGCAGCGCCGAGTGACCTTCGTTCATGTGGTAGCCGCGCAGGTGAAAGCCCAGCGCCTGCAGCATGCGCACCCCGCCGATGCCGAGCACGATCTCCTGTTTCAGGCGGTACGTGGTGTCGCCGCCGTAGAGATAGTGCGTGATTTCGCGGTCCTCGGGCTCGTTCTCGGGCAGATCGGTGTCGAGGAGCAGCACGGGAACGTTGCCGCCGAGCGGGCTCTTGAGATCGAAAAGCCAGCTGCCGATCCAGACTTCGCGCCCCGCGATCGGCACCGCGACCCGCGCGCGCATGAGCTGTGTGTGCTGCGCCGGATCCCACGCGGACGAGTGCTCGACCTGCCGGCCCTCGGCGTCGATCTCCTGGCGGAAATAGCCCCGGCGGCTCGCGAGCGTCACCCCGACCAGCGGCAGCCGCAGGTCCGCCGCCGAGCGCAGCGTGTCGCCGGCGAGGATGCCCAGGCCGCCGCTGTAGGTGGGAATGTGCGTCGCCAGCGCGATCTCCATCGAGAAGTAGGCGATGCGCGGCCGGTCGAGGAATAGCGTGATCATTGGCAGCTTGTTGAAAAACTCCCGGGCAGGCAGAGACTTTGTTCACGCAAGCGGCATGCCAAGCGCCCAGAGGGTCGGTACGAGGCGCCCTGATGTCCGCTTCTCGCCAGGTACTGGCCCGGCTCCGCGATCGATGACTGCATGCCGGTATGGGTATGGGGCGAAGAATCGTTGACGAGTGATCACTGAACGACGAAAACCCGACGCCGCGTTGTGGGCCGCAAGATCCAGGGTGAGCGAATCCGCAACAAACTAAAGGCACTGAACGCGGGTCTTGCGTCCTGGCGGACGCACGGCGGAAAAGTCATGGTGGATTATGTCAGACGACATTCCCAGGGCCACATTCGGCATTTCGGGGTCAGCGGCAACAGCAAAGGGCTGCAGCAGCCAGTGTACCGAATCTGCCGCTTGGCGCAAGCGTGAATTGTGGGCGGACGCCTTGCGGTGGCGGATTCGCGGCAGATCGCGCCACGGCCGGCAGGCGCAGCCCGCGGCCAGACGTGCCGCCGCGCCTCACATCATGACGCGTCCGCCATTGACGTCGAGCACTACGCCGTTGATGTAAGCGGCTGCGTCGGATGCGAGAAACAACATCGCCTGCGCGTGATCTTCGGGTACGGCGAGGCGCTTCAACGGCACCTGCGACGCGATGCGCTCGACGTCCTCTTTCGTGCGCAGCGCCGCAACGCGCGGCGTGAGCGTGGTGATCGGGGCAATCGCGTTGGCGGTGATGTTGGCGGGACCGAGTTGATAGGCGAGGAATCGCGTGAGCTGTATGACGCCGGCCTTGGCCGCGCCGTAGGCCGGCGAGGAGGCGGCGTGCACCGTGCGCCCGGAGATCGAGGCGACGTTGATGATGCGCCCGGCCTTCGAGCGTTTGAGGTGCGGAATCGCGGCGCGGCTCGTGAGGAACACGCTGCGCAGGTTGAGCGCCACGGTGCGGTCCCATTCATCGAGCGGCATATCCGCGACGGTGGCGAGGCGCCCGTAGCCGCCCGCGCAGTTCACCAGCACATCAAGCCCGCCCAGGTCGGCAACCACGCTGCCGATGGCGCGCGCGACCGAGTGCTCGTCGGTGACGTCGGTGCGCAGCGCGAGCGCGCGGCCACCCGCGGCGACGATCTCCGCGGCCACCTTCCTCGCGCCGGCCTCGTCGATATCGAGCAGCGCGACCGCGGCGCGCTGCTCCGCGAACGCACGCGCGGTCTCGGCGCCTATGCCCTGCGCGGCGCCGGTGACGGCGACGACGCGGCCGGAGAATTCGGGGTAGGTGGGCATGCCGTGCTGAACGAGTCCGATGGGGCAGGGGCGAAGTTAACGCATGACCTGCATACGCGTCAAACCCGGCGGCAACCGCGGCGGGTTCACCCCTTCCTTGCTCACCGGCATGCGCGCGGCGGTCATTTTGCCGTCGGGGCCGACGGCCGCGGCGCGTGACCCGCACGTAAATTGCGGGTCAACGCACCTGGCCGTGTTGCGGGGGTGGTTGAGATGTTCTACGATGCAATGCGCCACGGGGCGGCGGCCGGGCAGGGATCGGGCATCGGCGCCCGTTCGCAACGCCTTCGGCAGCGATCATCGAGCGGTAACCGGCCGGCCACCGAAGAACAATCAAGAGCAGGGAGCATCAGATGGCGGTGAGCGGGCCGTGGATCGAGCATTTCCCGGGCAACTTCGTATGGTCGAATGCGTGTCTCGTCACCAAGGGCATGGCGCCCTACGGCGCCGTGGCGCTGGGAGAGATCGACCAGGCGTGCGAGCGGCTGCGCGAACGGCAGAGCGAGCCGGACGCATGGCGCGAGGAGTGGTGCGCGCTG